>WNFB01001082.1_pt1 | contig 22795 bp, 18 predicted proteins | sample 5400501 | NCBI WGS metagenome assembly WNFB01 (sample SAMN13153341, study PRJNA577476) | soil metagenome | isolation source: 200 cm saprolite under Douglas fir tree site 2 hole 1 | place: USA:California | collected 2015-04-18 | reverse complement strand
CTCTGCGGTGCATCGTGAAGAACGCTGCACCGCGTCCGGGACACGAGGGAAAACAGACAACGCTGACAAACAGACAACGCTGACAACAAGACCGGCTCAAGTGATTTGCCCGTCGGGCGGTTGGTGAGAACCGCCCGTTCGCACATTCATGGGTTGCTTCGCGGAGCCTGTCATCGGGCGCGCATTCGCGCGGCCCGAAATCGACCGCCGCCCTTATGGAACCCTTATGCGCTCCCGACCCGCCTGATCTTGAATTACGACAACCGGCTTCGCATCTTTCGGAGGAGCCCGGCGGGACCAAAAACTGAACTGAACGCAAGCGACGGCATTTCCTGTCCGGGGGCCTGAGAATGGCCGCGCCGGCGCACCCGCGCAGCACCTTCGGGATGCCCGGCTTTCGGTAAGGGAATCTCTCATGACGACGCTCCATGCAGACTTCGCCAGTCAGGACTACTTTCGCGATCCCGGTGCCGCGATCGGGAAACTTCGTACCCTGGGCCCGGTTGTGCAGGTCCGGTTCCCAATCGTCGGCAAGGTCTGGACGACGACGACCCAGGCGCTCGCCGACCAGGTGCTGAAGGACACCGAAACCTTCACCATTCGCAGCGACGACGGCACGGTCGCCGGATTACAGTGGTGGATGCCGGGCATCGTGCGCACGTTTGCCAACAGCATGCTGTCGATGGACGAGCCGGATCACAAGCGGTTGCGCGACATCGTGGACGAGGCATTTCGCCGCCGCGCCGTGCTCGACATGGAGCCGCATATTCAGGCCATTGGTGACGAACTCGCCGATGAACTGTTTGCAGAAGGAAGCCCGGCCGACCTCGTCGAGCGCTATGCGCGCAAGCTGCCGCTGTCGGTGATCTGCGAGCTTCTCGGCCTGCCGCTTGCCGACCGGCCAAAATTCACTGCCTGGGCCGCCGGCTTCACCCGCTTCACCGGCACGCTCGGATTTCTCAGCATGATCCCGAACGTCTTCGCAATGAAGCGCTATATTGAACAGCATCTCGAAACCGTTCGCCGGCAGGGCGGTGAAGGGTTGATCGCCGAGATCGTGCGCGTGGAGAAAAGCGGCGGACAGATAAGCCCTAACGAAATCGTGGCGATGGTGTTCCTGTTGCTGCTTGCCGGGCATGAGACCACCACGCACCTGATCAGTGGATCAGTCCATGAGCTTCTGAAAAATCCTGATCTGCGCGACTGGCTCGAAGAAGACTGGAGCCGCGTCGATCTGGCGGTGGAGGAATTTCTGCGGTTCATCACACCGGTGCAATTCACCAAACCGCGCTACGTGCGGAAAGATATCGAACTCGGCGGCGTCAGACTGAGAAAGGGCGAGAAGATCATGGTCATGCTGGCAGCCGCCAACATGGACCCTCAGGCCAATCCCCATCCGGAACGGCTCGATTTACAGCGAAGGCCGAACCGGCACATCGCATTCGGCACCGGGATCCATTTCTGCCTTGGCCATCAACTCGCGCGTATCGAAGGTAGATGCGCGCTGAAATCTCTGTTGCAGCGTTGGCCCGCCTTGACGCTCGCCGTCGATGAATCGGAAATTACCTGGCGCAAACGGCCCGGCATCAAGGCGATCGACCATCTGCCGGTCGCGGCCGGCCGGGAAAGGCCGCATCAGGTCGCGCGAAGTGTGGGCGGTCGAGAAGCGGCTGGATAGGCCTGGCGGGCGGCGGGTGGCAAAAGGCCGAGATTGCGAACGATGGGCGATGATCCAGCCGCCACCGTCAGGGTCGATCGGCGCGGACTGTTTGCAACCTGAGCGACGAAGCAAATTTGGCCGCAACCATGGTTGCTCCCGCGCCACGATTGTTGCAGACCCGCAACACTTAGCGAACATTTGGGTCAAGGGCGGCCTGGCTATTGCCTGCGCCGCTTTTTAGCCACACCCCTCCGTGACATCATATGTAGGAAAAAATTGCCGCTTCGTTCGCGAAGGCGATGGGAAATTTGGGGTTCCCCGGGGAACCGAAGTGTGTAGCTGGGGAAACAGGTTAGCAATGGACGTTAAGACCAGCATCAAGAAGCGATTGCCGAGCCGGCATGTGACGGAGGGCCCGGAGCGGGCGCCCCATCGCTCGTATCTCTATGCCATGGGGCTGACCAGCCAGCAGATCCACCAGCCCTTCGTCGGCGTGGCGTCGTGCTGGAACGAGGCCGCGCCCTGCAATATCTCGCTGATGCGTCAGGCCCAGGCGGTCAAGAAGGGCGTTGCCTCCGCCGGCGGCACCCCGCGCGAATTCTGCACCATCACCGTCACCGACGGCATCGCGATGGGCCATGACGGCATGCGCTCGTCGCTGCCGTCCCGCGAATGCATCGCCGATTCGGTCGAATTGACCGTCCGCGGCCACGCCTATGACGCCTTGGTGGGCCTCGCCGGCTGCGACAAGTCGCTGCCGGGCATGATGATGGCGATGGTCCGCCTCAACGTGCCGTCGATCTTCATCTATGGCGGCTCGATTCTTCCCGGCAATTTCCGCGGCCAGCAGGTTACGGTGCAGGACATGTTCGAGGCGGTCGGCAAGCATTCGGTCGGCGAGATGTCCGATGCCGACCTCGACGAAATCGAGCGGGTGGCTTGCCCGTCAGCCGGCGCGTGCGGCGCACAATTCACCGCCAACACCATGGCGACGGTGTCCGAGGCCATCGGGCTTGCGCTGCCCTATTCGGCCGGCGCGCCCGCGCCTTACGAGATTCGCGATGCGTTTTGCATGACCGCGGGCGAGAAAGTCATGGAGCTGATCACCCTGAACATCCGCCCGCGCGACATCGTCACCCGCAGGTCGCTGGAAAACGCCGCGGCGGTGGTCGCCGCATCGGGCGGATCGACCAATGCTGCCCTGCATCTGCCGGCGATCGCCCATGAATGCGGAATCAAGTTCGACCTGTTCGATGTCGCCGAAATCTTCAAAAAGACACCTTATGTCGCGGATTTGAAACCGGGCGGTCGCTATGTCGCCAAAGACATGTTCGAGGTTGGTGGCATACCGCTTTTGATGAAGACGTTGCTCGATAACGGCCATTTGCACGGCGACTGCTTAACGGTAACTGGCCGAACGATCGCCGAAAACCTCAAGAGTGTGAAATGGAATCCGCACCAGGATGTGGTGCGGTCCGCCGACAAGCCGATCACTGTCACCGGCGGTGTGGTTGGCTTGAAGGGCAATCTCGCGCCCGAGGGCGCAATCGTGAAGGTCGCGGGCATGTCGAATTTGAAATTTACCGGTCCTGCCCGCTGCTTCGATCGCGAAGAGGATGCCTTCGAGTCGGTCCAGAAGAAGACCTACAAGGAAGGCGAAGTCATTGTGATTCGCTATGAAGGGCCGCGCGGCGGTCCCGGCATGCGCGAAATGCTCTCGACCACGGCGGCGCTGACCGGGCAGGGCATGGGTGGCAAAATCGCGCTCATCACTGACGGCCGGTTTTCGGGGGCTACCCGCGGGTTCTGCATCGGCCATGTCGGGCCGGAAGCGGCCGTGGGCGGACCGATCGCGCTGTTGCGGGACGGCGATATCATCGAAATCGACGCCGATGCCGGAATACTTAACGTAAAATTGACCGATACGGAGCTCGCCGAACGTAAGACCAGTTGGAAGCCTCGCGCGACCAATCATACGTCAGGTGCGCTGTGGAAATATGCCCAGCAGGTTGGGCCGGCGGTGGATGGCGCCGTAACCCATCCGGGCGGGGAGCATGAGAAACAGTGCTATGCGGATATTTAAGGGAACCATTTTTGCGTTGATTTTAGGGGTCACTCCGGTGGCCGGGCCGTTGTTTGCCTTCGACGGGGCGCCGGCTACCCAGGATCCGGTGATGCCGGCGGTTTCGGGTCAGCCCGGGGCCGTGGCCGCGTTGAAGAAGGCGGTCCCGCCTTCGACGTCCGACACCTCGCTGACTTCGCTGCAATATGCCGCGGAGGAAGGTCATCCCGTCGCGCAATGGAAGTTGGGGAAGATGTACGCCGATGGCGTTGGCGTCACCCAGGACGATCTTCGCGCCTTCGAGTATTTCAGCCGCATCGCCAATGCGCACGCGGAAGACAGCCCGTCGGCGCCGCAGGCGACAATCGTCGCCAACGCCTTTGTGGCGCTGGGGCGGTACTACCTCAGCGGCATTCCCAACTCGAAGATCACCTCCGATCCGGAGCGGGCCAGGGAGATGTTCTCCTATGCCGCATCGTATTTCGGCAATGCCGACGCGCAGTATGATCTGGCCCGGCTCTATCTGCGGGGCCTCAGCTCGTCGCGGGAGGACTTCCGCTATGGCGCCCGCTGGCTCGGCCTTGCCGCCCAGAAGGGCCAGCATCAGGCTCAGGCCATGCTCGGTCAGATGCTGTTCAACGGCGACCAGTTGCCGCGTCAGGCCGCCCGCGGGCTGATGTGGCTGACGCTGGCGCGCGACAGCGCTACGCCGGACGAAACCTGGATCAAGGAAAGCTACAACAAGGCGATCGCCAAGGCTTCCGACGACGACCGCGCGATGGCACTGCAAATGCTCGAGCACTGGGTGCAGGGCCGCAAGGATTGAGGCTCTGATGCAGGCAGCCGTCACCCTGAGGTGGCGGAGCGCTGCGCGTGTTACGCCGTCTCCAGGTCGAGATCGATCCAGACCGGCACGTGATCCGACGGTTTTTCCCAGGCGCGGACATAACTATCGATCCCGACATCGATCAGCCGGTCGCTGGCCTGCGGCGACAGCAAGAGATGATCGATGCGAAGCCCATGGTTTTTCTGCCAGGCGCCGGCCTGATAGTCCCAGAAAGTGTATTGGCCCGACCCGTCGGTGACGGCGCGCAGCGCATCTGTGAGCCCGAGGCCAAGCAGCGATTGAAAGCTTTCGCGGGTGGCGGGACGGAACAGCGCGTCGTTGACCCAGGCGGCCGGATTATGGACGTCCTGCGCCGCCGGAATGACGTTGAAGTCTCCGGCAAGCACCAGCGGCTCCTCGGTCTTCGACCGTTGCTTCGAATACTCATGAAGCCGTGACATCCATCTGAGCTTATAGGGATATTTATCGGTCTCGGGTGGGTTGCCGTTGGGCAGATAGAGGCACGCGATCCGCAGCACGCCATGCTTCAGCGTGACGACACCTTCCAGAAAGCGCGCGTGGATGTCTTCATCATCGCCGGCGAGGCGCGGCCTGGTTTCGTCGAACGGCAGCTTCGACAGCAACGCGACACCGTTGAAGGTCTTCTGGCCGTGGGTGACCACGTTGTAGCCGAGCGCCTCGATCGCTTCGCGCGGAAACGCCTCATCGACGCATTTGATTTCCTGCAGACAGACAATATCGGGCGTACAATCCTGCAGCCAGGTCAGCAGGTGGTCGAGCCGCTGCCTGATCGAATTGACGTTCCACGTAGCAATACGCATGAAAAAGCCCCGGACAAGTAAGCACAAATTTTCGATTCTGCGACATACCATGCGCGGCGGGGCTGTGATAACCCTTTACAAATAAGGCGCAAATGTCGCCGTTATAGGGCGGGAAACCGGATCGTCCCGGTCGTTGCGGACCGGCTGGCGTGAAATGCGATGAAAAAGCGTAACTGGATCATTTTAGCCGGTGGGCTAGGCATCATTGCTCTGGCGGCCTTCGCGACGCGCGCGTCCTGGATGGGCGGCGGAGCGAGCGCCCAGGGACCACAGCGCGCGCGCGTGATTTCCGTTGAACTGGCCAAGGCGGAGCGCAAGCCCGTGCCGGTCGATGTCGATTCGATCGGAACGGTGACGCCCATTTCCAGCGTGGCGCTGAAATCGCGGGTTGAAACCACCATCGTCTCGGTCCATTTCGAAGACGGCGCGAAGGTCAGTGAAGGCGATCTGCTGTTTACCCTCGATGCACGCCAGATCGACGCCCAGATCGAACAGGCCGAGGGCATGCTCGCCAAGGATCAGGCCCAGCTCGAGGGCGCGCAACGCGATCTCCGCCGCTTCAGCGACCTGATCGGCAAGGGCGCCACGACGCAGGTCAATGTCGACAACGCCAAAACTCAGGCCGATATCCTGGTCGGCACGATCAAGGCCGATCAGTCCGCACTGGACAATCTGAAGGTCCAGAAAAGCTTCACCATCATCCGCGCGCCGTTTTCGGGACGGATCAGCGCGGCCAACGTGAAAATCGGTAATTTCGTGCGGCCGGCCGATACCGCGCCGCTCGCCGTCATCAACCAGATGGCGCCGGTCTATGTGACTTTCGCAATTCCGCAGCGTGTCCTGGTCGACCTGCGCGATGCCATGGCGACCGGCGACTCCAGGGTGATTGCGACGATCCCTGGCCACGAGCGCTCCGAGGGCGGCAAGGTGGCGATGGTCGAAAATTCGGTTGATTCCACCACCGGCATGATCACCGTGCGCGGCATCATGAACAATGCGAACGAAACCTTATGGCCGGGGATTCTGGTGAACACGAAGCTCATCATCCGGACCGAGGAAGCGGTGACGGTGCCCTCGGCCGCCGTGCAGCGCAGCCAGAACGGCAATTTCGTCTTCATCATGCGGGACGGCAAGGCGCACGTGGAACCGGTAAGTGTCAGTCGAACGTCTCAGGGAATGTCCGTCATCGCCAGCGGATTGTCCGGCGGCGAGGACGTCATTGTCGATGGGCAGTTGCTGTTGTCCGAAGGAACTCCGGTCGCGCCGCGCGCGCCCAAAGCGGGGGCCTGATCGATGACCCTTTCGGAGCTGTGTATCCGCCGCCCGGTCATGACGACCCTGATGACGGCTTCGATCATCGCGTTCGGTGTGTTCGGCTTCCGGCTCCTGCCGGTTTCCGCGCTGCCCAAGGTGGATTTCCCGACCATCGCGGTGACCGCGACGTTGGCGGGCGCCAGCGCCGACACCATGGCGGCGTCCGTCGCCGGTCCGATCGAACGTCAGCTCTCGACGATTGCCGGCATCTCGTCGATGTCCTCCAGTTCGTCACAGGGCCTGAGCGTCATCACCATCCAGTTCGACCTCAATCGGAACATCGATGGTGCAGCGCTCGACGTGCAGACCGCTTTGACAATCGCGCAGCGCCGTCTGCCGATCGAGATGACCATTCCGCCGAGTTTTCGCAAAGTGAATCCGGCTGATTTCCCGGTTCTGTTCGTTACGCTTGGGTCCACGACGCTGCCGCTGTCGGCTGTCAATGAATACGGCGACATTACCGTCGGGCAGGCGCTGTCGCAGCTCCCGGGCGTAGCGCAGGTCACCATTTTCGGCGCGCAGAAGTTCGCAATCCGGGTACAGGCCGATCCCGAAGCAGCCGCGGCGCGCGGGCTCTCGCTCGAAGATATCCGCGCTGCCGTTTCTCGCGCCAACTCCTCGACACCCGTGGGCACGCTGAACGGCCCGAAGCAGGACATTGCCCTTGTCGCCTCCGGGCAGATGGACAAGGCCGCCGACTATCGTCACATCGTCGTCGCATGGCGCAACGGCTCACCGGTCAAGCTGGATGAGGTTGCGCACATCTACGACAGCGTGGAAAACGACAAGATCGCGACCTGGTTAAATGACCGTCGGGCGATCGTGCTGGCCATTCAAAAACAGCCGGATGCAAACACCGTCGCGGTGGTTGATGGTGTGCGGGCCAAGCTGCCTTCACTGCGGGCGCAAATTCCACCATCGGTGGTGATGGAAGTCCTGCTCGATCGATCGGTTTCGATCCGACAATCCGTGAGCGATGTCGAGGAAACCCTGCTGATCGCCGTAGCATTGGTGATCATGGTGATCTTCCTGTTCCTGCGCTCGGCATCGGCCACGTTCATTCCTGCGCTCGCGGTGCCGATTTCGCTGCTCGGTACCTGCGCGGTCATGTACATGCTGGACTACTCCATCAACAACATGACGCTGCTGGCGCTGACGCTGTCGGTCGGCTTCGTGGTCGACGACGCCATCGTCATGCTGGAAAACATCGTCCGCCATATCGAACACGGCATGAAGCCATATGAGGCGGCCCTCAAGGGCGCGCGTGAAATCGGCTTTACCATCATTTCGATCACCTTCTCGCTGATCGCCGTGTTCATTCCGGTGTTGCTGATGGGCGGCATCGTCGGGCGCGTGTTCCGCGAATTCGCGGTAACGATCGCGGTCGCGATCGTGGTTTCCGGTTTTGTATCGCTGACGCTGACGCCGATGCTGTGCGCGCGGGTGCTGAAGGCGCATGACGAAACCAGGAGGCCGAATATCGTCCTTCGCGTTTTTGAGCGGATTTTCGATTCCTGGCTCCGGGGCTACGAATGGGCGCTCGATCGGGTGCTCGCCCGCAAGGCAATGATGCTGGTGGTGACGTTTGCCACGCTCGCCGGCACCGTCGCGCTCTATGTCGTCGTGCCCAAAGGCTTTTTCCCGCAGGAGGATACAGGCTTTCTGTTCGGGACGACCGAAGCAGCGACCGACACGTCGTTCGAGGCGATGAAGGATCGGCAAGGGGCATTGGTCGCGATTTTGCGAACCGATCCCGCGGTTGATTATATCAACAGCACCGTCGGCGCGGGCGGCCCGAACGCGACCGCCAACAACGGAAGGCTATTCGTCGCGCTTAAAGATCGGAAAGAGCGCGACACTGCCCCGGTCGTGATTGCCCGGTTACGTCAGAAGGCCACGCTAGTTCCGGGAATGCAGGCGTTTTTCCAGAGCGTGCAAAACCTCAACATTGGCGGCCGGCCGTCGAAGAGCCAGTACCAATATACTTTGCAGAGCGGCGACACTGAATCGCTCTATCGGCTGGCGCCTGAAATGCGCGACAGGATCGCGCAAGTGCCGGGACTGCTCGACGTCACCACCGATCTCTATGTCAAGAATCCGCAGATGACGGTCGATATCGATCGGGAGAAAGCCGCGGTCTACGGCATCACCGTCGATCAGGTGCGCAACCAGCTTTATAACGCGTATGGCGCCCGTCAGGTCGGCACCATCTACATGCCGTCGAACGACTACCAGATCATCCTCGAAGCGCAGCCGCAGTTTCGGGTCGATCCGTCGGATCTTTCCAAACTCTACATGAAGACCGCGAATAATCAGACCATCCCCCTGGATGCGGTGGCCAAACTGGTACCGACGGTGGGACCGCTGCTAATCAACCACCAGGGTCAGCAGCCGGCGGTGACGATCTCGTTCAACCTCGCACCGAACTACTCGCTGGGTTATGCGGTGGACCAGATCACGTCGATCGAGCAAAGCTCAAATCTTCCCGCGACCATCGCCACCGGGTTCGCCGGCACCGCTCAGGTGTTCCAGGATTCGTTGCGCGGGCAGGGCGTGCTGATCCTGGCGGCGGTGTTTGCAGCCTTCGTGATCCTCGGCATTCTCTATGAGAGTTTCATTCACCCCATTACGATCATTTCCGGCCTGCCGTCGGCGGGAATCGGTGCGATCCTCACGCTGATGCTGTTCAATATGGAACTCTCGGTGATTGCGATGATCGGCATCGTGATGCTGGTCGGCATTGTCAAGAAGAACGCCATCATGATGGTCGACTTCGCGCTGGAGCGCCGTCGCGTGGGCTTGAGCGCCGAACATGCTATTCGCGAAGCCGCGCTGCTGCGGTTCCGGCCCATTATGATGACGACGTTCGCGGCGATTTTCGGCACGCTGCCGATTGCGATCGGCGCCGGCGCTGGTGCTGAGCTGCGTCAGCCGCTCGGCATCGCCGTGGTCGGCGGTCTCTGCGTATCGCAGCTTTTGACGCTGTTCATCACGCCTGTGATCTATATCTATCTCGACCGGATCGACCGCCGCCTGAAGCGCCGCCTCGAACCGCAAGCAGACGAGTTCGACGATGTGGAGCGGCCAAAGGTCGCGGCGGCGGAATGACAGATCGATGATGCAGGGTCCTGCGCCGTCTTGATCAAAACGCCGGATGCTATGGATAAGTCATTGAGCGCGAATCTGATTTTGCGCGCGCAACGGTGGTACGGCGCTACTTGTCGTCCTCTTGTCCGCGATCTGCAAACAACAAATAGCGCAGCCGCGCTTTGACTTGGGCCTAGTCCCACGTCTAAGGTACCTGCCAGGGAGCTAGGTGATGAAGGGGGACGCCTAATTCTTGTGACCGCCGGCCGCGGAAGTTCCCGCAGGCGAGACATGTAGTGAACTCAGTATGAATTCTTATTTTCGGCGCCAGCTTGCGGATTACGTCGAGTATCACCGCGATCCCTGGAATTGCGCTATGCACGTATTCGGGATCATATCCTTGTTCCTGGCCGCTGTTCTCCCCCTCAATTTCTGGTCGGTCCAAATATTTGGCGTCCAAACCACGATGGCTGCCATGATGGTCTTGCCCGTTCTGATTTACTGGTTGCTGCTCGATACCGCTCTCGGGATGGGGATCGTTGGCGCCGCGGTTTTATTGCTTTCGACTGCGGCCATCATCGTCAGCAACGTAAGTGTCGCCGCCGTGTGGTCGATCTCGGCTGTTCTGATGGTCGTGGGCGTCGGTATGCAGATTATCGGGCATCGGCTGTTCGAACGCCGACAGCCGGCGCTTCTGGACAATCCGCCCCATCTGTTGCTCGGTCCGATGTTTGTGATGGCGAAGCTATTCATTGCGCTCGGCTTTAGGCACGATCTTGCCCTGATCATCGATCCAGTTCCGCAAACAGCGGCTCTGGGCACTACGTTTTACGCCGATGCACGTAACGGCGAGACGCACCCAAACTCATGACCTCTGTACTCGTTACCGGCGGCAGCGGATTCATCGGACAGCACCTGGTAGCGACGCTAGTCGACCGGGGTCTGCAGGTGCGCGTGCTGGATATCCACCCTCCGACCCATCCCGAGCCGGAAGTCGAATATGTCGAAGGCTCGGTGCTCGATCCGGACCGGGTAGGGGAAGCCGTGCGCGGCGTCGAACAAGTCTATCATCTCGCCGGTCTGCCCGGCATGTGGATGCGGCAGAAAAGCGATTTTCATGCGGTCAATTGCCGCGGCACGGAGGTCGTCCTTGCTGCTGCTCGCAAGCATGGCACCGGGCGGTTCCTGCACTGCTCGACTGAATCCATTCTTTTCCGCTCTTCGGCTTCCGAGGAAGCCGGCGCGGATTATACCCTGCCGATGGCTGACCACATGCCGGGGCCTTATACCCGCTCCAAGATGCTGGCGGAGCAGCGCGCGATGCAGGCCGCGGCGTCCGGTTTTCCGGTCGTCATCGGCACGCCGACCATGCCGATCGGGCTTCACGATCACAACCTAACTCCGCCTGTCGCCATGCTCAGGCATTTTCTCAACCGGCGTTTTCAACTGTATCTCGATTTCATCGTGAACCTTGTCGACGTGCGCGACGTCGCAGCCGGTCTGTTACTGGCCATGGAGCGCGGGCAAGTCGGGCATCGCTACATTTTCGGCGGCGAAAGCATCCCGCTGAAGGAGGTTCTTCGCCTTGTGGCAGAAAATAACGACCGCCGTAGTTTTCTTATTCCGGTCCCCGCCAAGGTCGCGGAAGCCGCCGCCGCAATGATGGAACTCATCGCCGACTATGTGACGCGAAAACCTCCTTCCGGAACGGCGGAAGGTGTGCGGATCGCGCGGCGCGCGACGTCCCTTTCGATCGAAAAGGCCGAGCGCGAACTTGGCTACGCGCCGCGGCCTGTTGAGCCTGCGTTGCGCGAGACCATCGCCTATCTCCGTGACGCCGCCGGCGATCAGCAACGATCCGGTCGCGCCGGGGTTTCGCGTGTTCGGCCCGCTCATGCGGGTCGGCGGTATGGCTCATAACGCGATCCTGTCATATAATCTGAACCATGTCTTATGATCCGCGCGAATTACTTGCCGTCGTCTGGAGTGGATGGACCGCCACTTGGCCCACCCAGTTGCTGGCGATCATCTGGATTACCTGGCTTATCAGCTGGGTCGTGGCGTCGTTCTGGTCGGGTCGCACGCAAAAACACGTGATGACCTGGGACTCGCAAGCCTACCGTATTCCCATTCTGGTGGGAGGCATTCTCTTTACGCCATGGACCGCGCAGATCCTGGGCGAAAAGCCGCTCTGGCAATTTGGCAATCCCGGCATCTACGTGCTTAGCGTCCTGACCCTGGCGGGGATCTCGTTCACGTGGTGGGCGCGGATTCACCTTGGACGCTTCTGGTCGAACTCGATCACGCGCAAGGAGGGTCATCGGGTCATTGACACCGGCCCGTATGGACTTGTGCGCCACCCGATCTACACGGGCCTCATCGCCGGCATGTTGGCGACCGGTATCGCCGTCGGGACGGTGACCGCGATGCTTGGCGCCGTGCTGATCTCCCTCGGCATGTGGCAGAAGGCACGCATGGAAGAAGGCTTCCTCACCAACGAGCTCGGCGCGGACGCCTACGGATCTTACTGCCGGCGTATTCCGATGCTGATTCCATTCCTGCCGCCGCGCTAACTCCGTCATTGACGGGCCGCACGTCAGCGCCTGGACGGTGGCTGCGCGGAGACCTCAGCGAACGGCACAAGATGGCGTGGAACAATGACGCGTTGACCGGGCACCAGCGGTACGCTGTCGGACTCCCGGTTGATCTGGGTAAGCGACCAGAGCGGCAGATGGCGAAGTGTCGCGAGCTTCTGCAGCGTATCGCCCGGACGTGCGACTACCAGCGTACCGCTGTCCCACAGCTCGATGGCGGTGTTGGGAGGAACGACATAGCGAAGCGGCACGGCCTCGCCTTCGGCTTTTGCCGGGGTCGTGCCAAGCTCTACGATCTTGCTGACGATTTGCTGGTGGATCAGGTCCATCTTGTCGATATTGATGTGCGTCACGTCCTCCTGCTTCGACAGGTCGAAGCTGGCATAGTCGCCCTGATAGCCTTGTGCCGGCTTGACGTCGCCGCCGCCCAGAACGCTTTTCGACAGGAAGATATTGATGTAGCGCTCGACATTGAGCGGCACGTTGGGCGTGACGTGAGCTGGATCGACCGTGACAATCAGGCTTACCGGGATGTTTTCGGTCTGCAGCATTTCGGCGAATATCAGCGCACAATATCCGCCCATCGAGTGCCCGATCAGGATGATCGGAGCGGGATCCCGGCGATACTCGCGAATCGCCGAATCGGCGATCAGACGGCAGATCGTGAATTCGTAGACGTTCGCCGTGACACCGGCGTGTTCGATCTTTTCGGTCAGACGGTCCATCCCGCGCGAAAAGATCGGACCAAGAGCGCCACGGAACAGGTAGGCGCGCCCGTGCGGCTCTGTCGCCGGCGGATTGGTGGCAGGCGGGAGTGCAACCGTTTCAGCGGCGGCGTTGCTCGACACCGCGATCTGGCCGGCCAACACCGTATCGAAGCTGCCACATAGGACGCCTGCCGAAAGCATCGCCCCGATCATGAATGTTGCAACTGGCGCCGGACTGTTCATGCGCTTCCTGCTTGTACCTTCGACGAACAGGCACGCGAAACACCTTAGACGCTGGCGGATCAATCGGACAGATAAAACCCCGCCAACGTCCTTCCGCCTGAAGCCGCGGAATTCGTCACGGACTCATCCGTCTGATTTTCGCCCTTACGCACAGCCGCCGATGTCAGCAAAGCCCATCGCCGAAAGTGCGCCATCCGCCGCACGATGGCCTGTATCTCCGACGAATTGGCAGAATTTGAGGCGCGCTTTGGGCCGGACGCGCGGTCCGGAGCTTGAGTTCAGTAGCGCGCGGCAGCGGCGCTCGTACCCGGGCTCTGCCTCGCCGCGCTGAATTCCCGCTGCTGCGGTGTCTGCGCCACAGCCGCCGTTGCCGCGTGCCTGACCGCAGCGTCGATGGCGTTGATCACCTTCTGCTGCATGATCTGGTTCTTGTCGATCGAGAGGTGCCCGACACCGGGCACCGCCTGCACGTCGACATTTTCCAGCGTGCCGCGAAAATCCCTGGTCCTCGTCACGGGCTCGCCGGCTCCGCTGGCGACGTAGAAATTGATGTAGCGCTCGGCGTGGCCCGCCAGCTTGGTGCGGAACACCGAGTCGAGGCCTATCGCCAGCTTGACCGGGACCCCAAGCCGACCAAGCTTTGCCACCATATCCGGCAGCGCCGTTGCGCCCGAAGAGTGCCCGACCAGAATGATGGTCCGCACCTTTCCACTTCTGTATTCCGCCGCAGCATCGTCTGCGAGCGACGACCACGAGACAAAATTGGCGACGGTGACCGGGATGCCCTGCCGCTCCAGCTTCGCCGCGATATCATCCAGACCCAGCGAGAAGATATTAAGCACGCCGCGGAGGAGATAGACATGAGCGCCTGTCGCGGGAGCAGCGGTGGCCGTCGCGTTCGCCGTGCCGGTTCCGACTGGAACGACCAGCAGCAGAACCGTCATCGCTGCCGCTCGCAGAGGACGCAACCACGGCCCGCGCAGGACGGAAAGTCCGTCAACAAATCCCTTGTAGCCGTTCAATGGCTTCATTGGTCCTCCTCGCAGGCGTACCGAATCAGGCGTACCGAATATTGTGCACGATATTGTGCAAAGCAACGTAGCCTTCGCAGGCTCGCAACTGCAACAGGGCGAGGTCATAAGAGCCATTTTTATCCGGAGTGCGTGTCAGGCTTGCAACAGCATCGGCAAAAAATTCCCCATTTGTGCGGACATGGAGTTTAATCAGGCGAAGTGCTGCCGACGTCGTCTGATTTAAGGTTCTCAGATCGAAAAACTGGTGCCGCAGCCGCAGGACGCGGTGGCATTCGGGTTGACGACCCGGAACGAGGCGCCGATCAGATCGTCGACGAAATCGACTTCGGAACCCGCCAGAAACGGCACCGAGGCCGGATCGACCAGTACTACCGCACTGTCGCGCGCGATGACGAGGTCATCTTCAGCCTGCGCGCGCTCGACGTCGAACTTGTATTGAAAGCCCGAGCAGCCGCCGCCCTCGACGCTGATTCGGAGCATGGCGCCGTCGCCCTCGGTCTTGAGGATTTCTCCAATGCGGCGGGCGGCCCGCTCGCTGATGGTGACGGCTGTAGTCATGTGAGAGGTCTCCAATCGCCGATGCCATAGCCAAATTATTTGGAATCCGGCTTCCAGCATAGTTAAGTGCGCCAGACGCTGGAATCAAACCTTTTGGGGAACAATACACCGTGTCGGTCGGAATGGCTGCTCCTCGCTCGGTCTTTGCCTGCGACCCCGACCACAGCCGCGGGCGGCTGTTCGTCGAGCCGCCGAGCAAGACCCGTAGCCCGTTCCGGCGCGATTGCGACCGGGTGATCCACTCCACCGCCTTTCGCCGCCTGAAGCACAAAACCCAGGTCTTCGTGTTCCACGAGGGCGATCATTACCGCACCCGGCTGACCCACAGCCTCGAAGTGGCGCAGATCGCCCGCGCGCTGGCCCGGCAGCTCGGTCTCGACGAGGATCTGACGGAGGCGTTGGCGCTGGCCCATGACCTCGGCCATCCGCCGTTCGGCCATGCCGGCGAGCGCGCCCTCAACGCCTGTCTGCAAGCCCATGGCGGATTCGATCACAACGCGCAGACCCTGCGCGTCGTCACCTCGCTGGAACATCGCTATCCCGATTTCGATGGCCTGAACCTGACCTGGGAGACGCTGGAGGGCATCGTCAAGCACAATGGGCCGTTGATGGAGCGAAGCGGAGCGCCGGTCGGGCGCTACCGCGAGCACGGCATTCCCGTAGGCATTTCCGAATACGACCGGACCCACGATCTGGAACTGTGGAGCTTTGCCTCGCCGGAGGCCCAGGTCGCCGCGATCGCCGACGACATCGCCTATGACGCCCACGACATCGACGACGGGCTGCGGGCCGGGCTGTTTACGGTCGACGATCTCAAAATCATCCCGCTCGCCGCCGAGATGATCGCCGATATCGCCAGGCATTATCCCGGTCTTGACGACGACCGGCGCGGCGCCGAGCTGGTGCGCGAGCTGATTTCGCGTTTGATCGGAGCGGTCGTCTCGGAAGCGCGCAGGCGTCTGGAAGCAGCACAGCCAAAATCCGTCGATGATGTCCGCGGCCATGGCGAGGTGCTGATCGCGTTTTCTGCTGACGCAGGGGAAGCCGAGGCCGGCATCAAGTCGTTCCTGAAACTAAGGATGTACCGCCATTCGCGGGTGATGCGGGTGATGGGCGATGCCGAACAGATCCTGTTCGACTTGTTCGCGCGCTATCAGAAGCTACCGGACGATCTGCCGCCCGAATGGCGGCCGCCGGATGGCAGAGACAGCGAAACCGATCGCGCAAGGCGGATCGGCAACTTCATCGCCGGAATGACCGACCGCTTCGCCCTGACCGAACATCAAAGGCTTTTTGACTCGACCCCCGATTTGCGTTAGGCGGCGAGCCACCTCCGCAAAAGCAGGCAATAATGGCGAAGAAAACTTCAAAGAAGGCGAAGCAGGCGGCGAAGAAATCCGCCAAGAAATCCGCCAAGAAAAAACTCGCCGAAAAGAAACTCGCCACAACAAAACCGGTCAAGAAGCCGGTCAAGAAACCAGTGAAGAAGTCCACGAAAAAAACTGCGAAAAAAGCCACTCCAAAGGCAAACCCTGCCAGGGGCGCGGCGAAGCGTGCTGCCAAAGGCCGCGCCAAAAAGGCGCGTGCGAAATCCCGGGTTTCTCCGACATCCGGCAAAACCGCGATCGCGCCTGTGGCCGAGGACAAAGCATCCGCTGAAGCGATCAGGGCAACTGAAAAACCGGTCAAGGAAAGCACCAAGCCTTTGCCGAAGCAAACCGGGCACGGCGCAATCAACGAACCTCCCGCTCACCCGATACCTGCCGCCAAAGCTGCGCCCGAGCAGCATCTTTTCGCCAACCTGCTGGCACGCGTTCATGCGGTTTGCCGCACACTCGGCGAGGAAAGCGGATGGTATGCAGACGTTGACCTGTCGCGCGTCGTGGTCGAACCGCCGCGCGATGCTGCGCACGGCGACATGGCGACCAACGCCGCAATGGTGCTGGCCAGGGATGCGAAGGCAAAACCGCGCGACCTGGCCGAGCAGATCGCAGCCAAGTTGCGCGCGGACGATTTGATTGCGTCCGTCGATGTCGCCGGTCCCGGCTTCATCAATCTCACCTTGAAGGCGTCGGTCTGGTCGGACGCGTTGCGCTCGGTGCTGCGTGAGGGCGATAGCTACGGGCGAAGCGGGATAGGTGCGGCCGAGAAAGTCGATGTCGAGTACGTTTCGGCCAATCCGACCGGGCCGATGCATGTCGGCCATTGCCGCGGCGCCGTGTTCGGTGATGCGCTGTGCAGCCTGCTTCAGTTCGCGGGCTATGCGGTCACCCGCGAATATTACATCAACGATGCCGGCGCCCAGGTCGACGTGCTCGCGCGTTCGGCTTTCCTGCGCTATCGCGAGGCCCTCGGCGAGGACATCGGCGAAATTCCGGAAGGGCTCTATCCCGGCGATTATTTAAAGCCGGTGGGGCAGGCGCTGGCCGCTGAATATGGTGACAGACTACTCGCGATGCCGGAAGGCGGCTGGCTGCCGGCGGTGCGGGCCAAGGCCATTGCGATGATGATGGAAGGGATCAAGGGCGATCTCGCCGCGCTCGGTATTAAGCACGACGTGTTTTTTTCGGAGCGGTCGCTGATCGAAACCGGAAACAACCGGGTCACCGCAACCATCGATTATCTTCGTTCCAAAGGCGATGTTTATGAAGGCCGTCTGCCACCTCCAAAAGGAGGCGCGCCGGTCGATGATTATGAGGATCGCGAGCAGACGCTGTTTCGTGCCACCGCCTATGGGGACGATGTCGATCGTCCGCTGATGAAATCGGACGGCAGCTACACCTATTTTGCTTCTGACATCGCCAACCACAAAAACAAGTTCGATCGCGGCTTCCGCAACCTCATCGATGTCTTCGGCGCCGACCACGGTGGCTATATCAAGCGCATGCAGGCCGCCGTTAAAGCAGTCACGTCAGGCGAGGCCACGCTGGATGTGAAGGTCGTGCAGCTCGTCAGGCTGTTGCGCCACGGCGAACCGGTCAAGATGTCGAAACGCTCGGGCGAGTTCGTCACGCTGCGCGAAGTCGTCGACGAGGTCGGCTCCGACGCGGTGCGGTTCATGATGCTGTTCCGCAAGAACGATGCGGTGCTGGATTTTGACCTTGCCAAGGTGATCGAGCAGTCCAAGGACAACGCGGTGTTCTATGTGCAGTACGGGCATGCCCGCGGCCACTCGGTGTTCCGTAACGCCCGGGAGGTTGTTCCGGACCTGCCGGAGGAGGCCAGCGCCCGGGCGGCGTTTTTGGGGGACGCGGCGATGGAGCGGCTGACCGACCCTGGGGAAATCGACCTGCTGCGGCGGCTGGCGGCCTATCCCCGGATGATCGAGGCGGCGGCCGTGGCCCATGAACCGCACCGAATCGCCTTTTATCTGTATGATTTGGCCAGCGAATTTCACGCCTTATGGACCAGGGGGCGCGATCTGCCCTATTTACGCTTCATTATCAATAATGATGCAGACATCACAAGGGCGCGGCTGGCTTTGGTCCAGGGCGTCGTCTCGGTGCTAGCGTCAGGGCTCGCCGTTCTCGGCGTCGACGCTCCGGCCGAAATGAGATAGAACACGGCGAACGCCGCTCACGTGGGGACCTGTGAGGGCACCTGGCAAGGGCCAGTTCGTTTTTAAAAGTGGGTTGGCGGCTTACCCGAAGGGCACGCATCATCACGATGGCTGATCGATATCAGGATAAACCGTTTCCAGCGGGCGACGATCATGATCGTCGCGGTGACCAGCTTGCGCCTGGAAGGGCTGAAGGCGATCCGCTGGCCGAACTCGCGCGGCTGATCGGTCAGACCGATCCGTTCGCCGGCATGGGCCGGGCCAATCAGCAGGTACCGCCGCGTGGCGGTGAGCGCGATCAATACCAACGCCCGGTGGCCGCAGATGAGGCCCCCGCCGCAAGGCCGCCGCAGTGGATGCAGCGCGCCACCCGGCAGGAAGTCCCGCAGCGGCAGGAAGTCCCTCAACGGCAAGAAGTCCCGCAACGGCAAGAAGTCCCGCAGCGGCAGGAACTCCCGCCGGTGGAGTACCCGCCGGAACACCCGAGCGCAGTCCATCCACTGCATCGCCACGCGCCCCCGCGTGCAACACTGGAGCCACGTTATCACGAGGCGCCGCCGTTCGCCGACGACGATCAGGAGCCGGAGCCCGATCCGTCGCGCTATGACGAAGCGCTGTACGGTCAGCTCGACCACGGCGCGGAGGAGCCTCAGTACGATCAAGCCTATGCGGAGGAAGATGACCCGTACGGCTACCAGGACGGCTATGGCGACGGCGATGGCACCGAGGAGCGAGTGCCCAAGCGCAGCCGTGGCATCATGACCATTGCCATCGTGCTTGCGCTGGCGGTGGTGGGAACAGGCGCAGCGTTTGCCTATCGTACCTTTGTCGGAGCGTCCCGCAGCGGCGAGCCGCCGATCATCAGGGCCGACGCCGGCCCGACCAAGATCGTGCCGTCGCCTGCCGACGCCACGACCAAGGTGCCGGACCGCATGGTGGCAGGTGATGGCACCGAGAGGATCGTCCCGCGCGAAGAAGCGCCGGTCGACGTCAATGCCAAATCCGGCCCGCGCGTGGTGTTTCCGCCGCTGAACCCGAACCCGAATCCGCCGCCCGCATCGAGTGTAGCTTCAAACGCTCTGCCGCCGGCAAGCGGCGGCAATGGCACGCTGGCGAGCAATGAGCCGCGAAAGATCAGAACCCTTTCGGTCCGCGGCGACCAACCTGATGCCGCCGCGACGCCAGTTGGGGCGGCGCCACCGGCAAAGCCGACGCCGGCCACCCGCTCGGTGGCCAACGCCAATGCTTCGACCGCCAATGCGCCGTTGCCGTTGACGCCGCAGCAGTCGGCTGTTCCGGTTGTGGAACCCCGAACGCGGGTCGCTGCTAGCACCCCCACGGATCAGGCCGCGCCCACTGGCGGCGGATACTTGGTCCAGGTGTCCTCGCAGCGCAATGAAGCCGATGCGCAGGCTTCGTTCAAGGCGTTGCAGGGCAAGTTCCCGGCGGTGCTGGGATCGAAGGATCCGGTGATCAAGCGCGCTGATCTCGGCGAAAAGGGGGTCTATTACCGCGCCATGGTCGGTCCGTTCGGGTCGTCAGATGAAGCGTCGCAGTTCTGCGGCAGCCTGAAGACCGCCGGCGGGCAGTGCGTCGTCCAAAAGAATTGACGGCCGTATGCTCGGTTGTTGCTGACGCGTCAGCCTTGTTGACGCTTCTTCAGGCTCCTTGACCCCCGGGCCACCCGCGGGCTAATCGGCCGGCATGAGTTCGCGCGCATTCATCACAGGCGTTTCCGGACCGGAGCTAACCGCCGCCGAGCGCGAATTCATCGCCGCGGAGCGGCCCTGGGGCTTTATTCTATTTAAGCGGAATATCGAGACGCCGGCGCAGGTCATTCTGCTGGTTCGGGAATTACGCGCAGCGATCGGCAATCCAGATGCACCGGTACTGATCGACCAGGAAGGAGGCCGGGTCCAGCGCCTCGGCCCGCCGCACTGGCCGGTTTACCCGCCGGGAGCGGCCTTTGGGGTGCTTTACGACATCGATCGCGCGGCCGGCCTGACCGCGGCACGCCTGAGCGCGCGGCTGATGGCGGCGGACCTTATTGAGCTCGGCATCACTGTCGATTGCCTGCCGCTGGCGGATGTGCCGGTTGCCGGCGCCGACGCGGTGATTGGTAACCGGGCCTACGGAACCGAGCCGGATAAGGTCGCGGCCATCGCTCGCGCCGTGACGGAGGGACTGGAACAGGGCGGCATATTGCCGGTTCTCAAGCATATTCCCGGACATGGACGCGCCACTGCGGATACCCATTTCCGGCTTCCGGAGGTCGATACCTCGAAAGCGGAGTTGGAACGGACCGATTTTGCCGCGTTTCAACCGCTTGCGGACCTGCCGATGGCGATGACCGCACATGTTGTGTTTAGCGCGTTAGATCCCGCCCAACCGGCGACGACTTCTGCGACAATCATCCAACAGGTGATTCGCGGCGGGATCGGGTTCCAGGGTTTGTTGATGAGTGATGATGTGTCCATGAACGCGCTGGCGGGATCGATCGCCGAGCGAACCCGGGCCATCATTGCCGCCGGCTGCGACATGGTTCTGCATTGCAACGGCAAGCTCGACGAAATGCGCGAGGTCGCGCGCGAAACGCCCGAACTGTCCGGCAAGGCGCTGGAGCGTGCCGGGCGGGCATTGGCGTCGCGTCGGGCACCGCAAGCCTTCGATCGGCTTGCGGGGCGGGCTGAACTGGACGCGTTGATCGATCGGGCAGGGGCCAAAGGCGCATGAGCGCGGAAATTTTGTCATTCGAAACCGGACGCCCCGCCGAGCTCGCCGAAAACGAGCCCGCGCTGGTCGTCGACGTCGAGGGCTATGAGGGCCCGCTCGACCTGCTGCTGGCGCTGGCGCGGCAACAGAAGGTCGATCTCGCCAAGATTTCCATTCTGGCGCTGGCGGACCAGTATCTGGTGTTCATCGAGGCGGCCCGGAAAATCCGCCTCGAGCTTGCCGCCGACTATCTGGTGATGGCGGCATGGCTCGCCTATCTGAAATCGCGGCTGCTGCTGCCTGAACCGGCGACGGCGGACGGACCGAGCGCCGAGGAGATGGCGACCGCGCTGGCCAACCGGTTGCGCCGGCTCGAGGCCATTCGCGAGGCATCGAACCGGCTGATGAACCGCCCGCAATTGCAGCGCGACATTTTTCCGCGCGGCGATCCGGAATCGATCGCCGAGATCAAACATCCCAAATTCACCGCAACCCTGTTCGACCTGCTCACCGCCTATGCCGCGCAGCGCCAGCAGCGCGTGCTGGCTAGCGTGCATCTGACGAAACGCACGGTGTGGTCGTTGAGCGAAGCGCGGGCCTCACTGGAGCGTCTCGTGGGCTTGGCGGAGGATTGGAGCCGGCTCGACCAGTATTTGCTCGCCTACATCGTCGATCCCTCGCAAAAGGCCACCGTGTTCGCGTCAAGCTTTGCCGCTGCGCTGGAACTGGTCCGGGAGGGCGCGGTCGAGTTGCACCAGAAACAGGCGTTCGCGCCGCTGTATTTTCGAAAGCGTCCGCCGCAACCGGGATCCGACGCGATCACCGCGCCGGATCTGCCAGAGTAAGTGGAAGCGAGTAAGTGGAAGAAGGAGACCGTGCCATGGCAAGCCTGGCGGAAAAACGCAACGCCGATGCCGAGGAGGATTCAGTGGATCCGCAAGCGCGGCCCGAGGAATTGCGGCTGTTGGAAGCGTTGCTGTTCGCCTCGAGCGAGCCGCTCGATCAGGCCGCGCTCGCCAAGCGGATGCCCGACGGCGTCGACGTCAAGGTGGCGCTGGCACAATTGCAGGCGGATTACGCATCGCGCGGCGTCAATCTGGTGCGCGTTGCCAATAAATGGACCTTCCGCACCGCGGGCGATCTGTCCTGGCTGATGACGCGGGAGACCACCGAGACGCGCCGGCTGTCGCGCGCGGCGATCGAAATGCTCGCGATCATCGCCTACCATCAGCCGATCACGCGCGCGGAGATCGAGGATATCCGCGGCGTCATCACCTCCAAAGGGACGCTGGATGTCCTGCTGGAAACCGGGTGGATCAGGCCGCGCGGCCGCCGCAAGACGCCTGGACGTCCGCTGACATTCGGAACCACGGAAGCCTTTCTGTCGCAGTTCAGTCTGGAGGCGTTGGGCGACCTGCCGGGCCTTGAGGAACTGAAAGGGACCGGGCTGTTGGATTCGCGGTTGCCCACCGGCTTCAGCGTTCCGTCGCCGTCGGACGACCCGGCTTTGCGCGATGACGAGGACCCGCTGGAAATCGGCGATCTGGAACTCGCGCTGGCGCCGGCAGTGGAGCCGGAATCCGAGGACGGAAGCTGA
>WNFB01002185.1_pt1 | contig 22803 bp, 19 predicted proteins | sample 5400501 | NCBI WGS metagenome assembly WNFB01 (sample SAMN13153341, study PRJNA577476) | soil metagenome | isolation source: 200 cm saprolite under Douglas fir tree site 2 hole 1 | place: USA:California | collected 2015-04-18 | reverse complement strand
TCGCGCTTGCGCTTGCGCTGCGGGGCAACGACGGCTACGCGCTGTTCGTGCTTCATCCGTGGCGCGCCGAGATCTCGCTCAATCTGCTTGCCGTGCTTCTCATCGTCGCCTTTGCGGCCGGCTACTTCCTGGTCAGAACGGTATGGCACACGCTGCGGCTTCCTTCCCACGTCCGCGCTTTTCGCGAGCGCCGGCGGGACGAGCGGGGGCGCGCCGCGGTGCTGGGGGCGATCCACGCGCTGTTCGAAGGCCGCTTTGCGAGGACCGAGAAGCTGGCCTCCGAGGCCAATGATCTCGGTGCCACGCGGGGGCTTGCGAGCCTTCTTGCCGCGCGCGCGGCGCAGCGGCTGCGCGAATTCGGGCGGCGTGACCAGTGGCTTGAGCGGGCGAAGGAAGGCGACGGCGAGTGGCGTTTTGCGCGCCTCATGACCACGGCGGAGCTGCTTCTGGAGGAACGGCGTTTCGGCGAGGCGCGGGCGGTGCTCCACGAGTTGAACGCGAGCGGACCTCGACATGTCGCAACGCTCATGCTTCTGCTGCGCGCGGAGCAGGGCCTGGCGAACTGGGACGAAGTCATCCGCATAGCGAGGTCGCTCGAGAAGCTGGACGCCATGCCGCCGGAAGCGATCGAGAACATCCGCGTCAACGCGCTCATCGCGCTGTTTTCGCGCAGGGCCCACGATCCGAAGGACTTCGCTCGGCACTGGGACGAGGTGCCGGCGTCCGAGCGCTTCCATCCCAAGATTGCGGCCGCGGCTGCGCGCGCCTTCATTGGGCTCGGAGATTGTCGCAGGGCGCACCGGATCATCGAGGAAGCGCTCGAGCGGGATTGGGACGGAGCGCTCGCCCTTCTTTACGGCGAATGCACTGACGAGGACGCGCTCGAGCGGCTCGAGCGCGCCGAAAAGTGGCTGAGCGAGCGTCCGGGCGAAGCAGAACTGCTGCTGACGCTTGGGCGCTTGTGCGTGCAGCGCGAGCTGTGGGGAAAAGCGCAGAGTTACCTCGAAGCGAGCCTCGCGACGCAGCCGACTCAGGCGGCGCACCTGGCGCTCGCCGGTTTATTCGAGCGCCTGGGGCGGACCGATGAGGCGAGCCGGCATTTTCGCTCAAGCGCCGCCCCCGGCTTGATGCGCGGGGCTTCGGACTGAACTCGCGACGCCCGGCTCGGGCTCAAATGCCCAGGCCGGCGAGCTGCTTCTCGGGATAGCGCGTGCCCGAGGCGGCGCCCGGAGGAAACGCTGTTGCGAGCTGCGCGATTTCTGCGGCGCTCAGGCGGATCTCGGCCGCTAGAACGTTCTGTTCGAGGTAGTTGCGCCGTTTCGTGCCCGGAATGGGCACGATGTCCTCGCCTTGAGCGAGCAGCCATGCGAGCGCGACCTGCGCGGGCGTGGCTTTGTGCGCGGCGGCGATCGATTCGAGCGGCTGCAGCAGCCCGACGTTGTGCCTGAGGTTGTCGGGATTGAATCGCGGATGATCCCTGCGGCGGTCCTTGGGCTGGAGCGCGTCGAGCGTCTTGATCGTCGCGGTGAGGAACCCGCGCCCCAGAGGCGAGTAGGCCATGTAGCCGATTCCGAGCTCACGGCAGGCGGGCAGGATGTCGCCCTCGACCTCGCGCGACCACAACGAATACTCGGTCTCGAGCGCGACAAGCGGATGCACCTTGTGCGCGCGGCGGATAGTCTGTGCGCCCGCCTCGGAAAGCGCGAGATAGCGCACCTTGCCCTGATCGACCAGCCTCTTCATCGCGCCTACCGTGTCCTCGATCGGGACCTTGGGGTCGACGCGGTGCAGTCCGTAGATGTCGATCACCTCCACCCCGAGGCGCTTGAGCGACGCGTCGCACGCCTGCGGAACGTAGCCGGGGTGTCCCCCTGAAAGGCCTTCCGGAAGCTTGAAGCCGCTCAGTCCCATGTTTCCGAATTTCGTGGCGACCAGCACCGCGCTGCGCTTGCCCTTGATCGCGCGCCCGAGCAGTTCTTCGTTGGCGCCCGCTGCGTAGGCATCCGAGGTGACGATGAGGTTGACCCCGAGGTCGATCGGCGGTGAATGGTCGCGATCGACTCGGCTTCGTTCGGCTCGCCGTAGATTCCTGTCATTCCCATGCAGCCCAGACCCAGCGCCGGAACGGCGGGCCCGTGCTTTCCAAGCTTGCGTTTTTTCATCGCGATTTTCTCCGTTGTGGTGATTCAGTCCTTCGCCAACCAGTCCCTCGGGCGCAGGAATTCCCGATAGAGCCTCTCCTCCTCGCTCGACGGAGCCGGTTTCCAGTCGTAACGCCACTTCACAAGCGGAGGCAGGGACATCAGGATCGATTCCGCGCGACCGCCCGACTGCAGCCCGAAAAGCGTTCCGCGGTCATAGACGAGGTTGAATTCGACGTAGCGGCCGCGGCGGTAGGCCTGGAAGTCCCGCTCGCGCTCGCCGTAGGGGAGGCTCCGCCGGCGCTCGAGAATCGGAAGGTAAGCCGGCAGAAAATGCTCGCCGACGCTGCGCGCGAGATCGAAACAGAAGTCGAAGCCTTTCTCGTTCAAGTCGTCGAAGAAAATTCCGCCGATCCCGCGCGGTTCTCCGCGGTGCTTGAGAAAAAAGTACTCGTCGCACCAGCGCTTGAAGCGGGGATAGTGGTCCGGTCCGAACGGATCGAGCGCCTCCCGGCAAGTCAGGTGGAAGTGGCGCGCGTCCTCCTCGAACCCGTAGTAGGGAGTCAGATCCATTCCGCCGCCGAACCACCATACCGGCTCGCTTTGCGCCCTGGTCGCGACCAGAAGCCGCAGGTTCAGGTGAACGGTCGGGATATACGGGTTGCGCGGATGCAGCACGAGCGACACGCCCATGGCCTCGAAAGCTCGGCCGGCGAACTCGGGCCGAGAGGCGCTCGCCGAAGGCGGGAGCCGCTCGCCGCGCACCCGCGAGAAATTCACGCCGCCGCGCTCGAATTCGCCGCCATCCTCGATAATGCGGCTCTCGCCGCCGCCGCCTTCGCTCCGTTCCCAGCGGTCGCTGCGGAAGCTATGACCGTCAATGCGCTCCAGCTCCGCGACGATGCGGTTCTGCAGCTCAAGAAAGCAGTCGGCTACCGCATGCGGGTTCATCGACGGGATCTGCGGTTAATGGTTGTTGAAAAAGGGGGCTACGCCCCCTTGTGATCCCCCAAACTGGAGGCCGTAGAAAAACGCTTCCCTCTGAAACTCGACTTGCACAGAATTCGATTTTCACACGGGAAGCGTTTTTCAACAGCCTGTCAATGTTTCTTTGCGGCAACGGCGCGGTACCCGATGTCGCGCCGGTACTGCATGCCGTCGAAACGGATGCGCTCGGCCACTTCGTACGCGCGCCGCTGCGCCATTTTGATCGAGTCCCCGAGAGCGGTCACGCAAAGCACGCGCCCGCCGCTGGTGACGATGGCGCCGTCCTTGAGTGCCGTGCCCGCGTGAAACACGCGGAAGTCTTCTCCCGCCGGCGGAAGCCCGGTCACGACGTCGCCCTTTTTCGGCGTATCGGGATAACGCCCGGCCGCGAACACCACCCCGAGCGCGGCGCGCCGGTCCCATTCCGCCTTGGCGCGGTCGAGCGTTCCGTCCACGGCGTGCTCGATCAGCTCGAAGAGGTCGCTTTTCAGGCGCAGCAGAATCGGCTGCGTTTCCGGGTCCCCGAGGCGGCAGTTGAATTCCAATACCCTTGGATTGCCCGAGCCGTCGATCATGAGGCCGGCGTAAAGGAATCCGCTGTAGGGGTGCCCTTCTTCGGCCATGCCCGCAAGCGCCGGCTGGATGATTTCGCGAACCACGCGCGCGTGCAACTCGGGAGTGACGACCGGCGCCGGCGAATACGCTCCCATGCCGCCGGTATTGGGTCCGCGGTCGCCGTCCAATAGGCGCTTGTGATCCTGGCTGGTCGCAAGCGGCAGAACGTGTTCGCCGTCGGCGAGCACGATGAAGCTCGCCTCCTCGCCTTCGAGGAACTCCTCGATCACGACGCGGCTGCCCGCCGCGCCCATCGCGCGCTCGACCAGAATCCGGTCGATCGCCTGGTGGGCTTCGCCTGAGCTCATGGCGACGATCACGCCCTTTCCCGCCGCAAGGCCGTCCGCTTTCACGACGATCGGTGCGCCGCGCGCGTCGACATAATCGTGCGCCGCGCGGGCATCATCGAAGCTCGCAAATGCCGCCGTGGGAATCCGGTGCCGCCCCATGAATTCCTTGGCGAACTGCTTGGAGCTCTCCAGCCGGGCGCAGGCCTTGGTCGGGCCGAAGATCCGCAGCCCCTTGGAGCGGAACAGGTCAACGATCCCTTCGGCGAGCGGCGCCTCAGGCCCCACCACGGTGAGATGGATATTCTCGGCAAGCGAGAATTCGGCGAGCTGGTCGATTGCGGAGATCGCGAGGTTTTCAAGCCCCGGCTCGCGCGCGGTGCCGCCGTTGCCCGGAGCGACGTAGACCTTCTGCACCCGCGGGCTTTGCGCCAGGCGCCACGCGATTGCGTGCTCCCTGCCGCCGGAGCCGATAACCAGAAGCTTCATGCATCAATGCCGGAAATGCCGCACGCCTGTAAACACCATGGCGAGTCCCAGTTCGTCGGCGGCCGCGATGACTTCGTCGTCGCGCACGCTGCCCCCGGGCTGGATGACGGCCTTGGCGCCCGCCTGAGCAACGGCGTCCACGCCGTCGCGAAACGGAAAGAATGCGTCCGAGGCTACCGCCGATCCCGCGAGCGACAATCCCGTATTTTGCGCCTTGAGCGCGGCGACCCGGGTGGCGTCGATGCGGCTCATCTGGCCAGCGCCGATGCCGAGCGTGCGGCCGCGCGCGCAGAACACGATGGCGTTCGACTTGACGTACTTCGCCACGCGCCAGGCGAACAGCAAATCGGCGATCTGCGCCTGGGTGGGCTTGAGTCGGGTGACGGTGCGAAGGTCCGACGCCTGCGCGTTGCGCGCGTCTGGAGATTGCACCAGCAACCCGCCTCCGATCCGTTTGAAGTCGTACGTCTGCGCCGTGCGCGCGAGGCTCGCCGACAACACCCGCACGTTCGGCTTGGCTGCGAAGACCTTGCGCGCCTCGGCGTCGAATTCAGGTGCGATCACGACCTCGACGAATTGTTTGGACACCGCGGCGGCGGCCGGCGCGTCAAGGCCGCGGTTGAAGGCGACGATGCCGCCGAACGCCGAGGCGGGATCCGTGGCAAAGGCGCGCTCGTACGCTTCGAGGAGCGAGTCTCCCACGGCAGCGCCGCAAGGATTGGCGTGTTTGATGATCACGCAGGCGGGGTCGTCGAACGTCTTCACGCATTCCCACGCGGCGTCGGCGTCCGCGATGTTGTTGTAGGAAAGCTCCTTCCCCTGAATCTGCGCATGGCCGGCGATTGCGCCCTGGACCGGATTGAAGTCGCGGTAAAGTGCCGCCGACTGATGCGGGTTTTCGCCGTAGCGTAGGTCCTGCACTTTTTCGAACTGGAGCGTAAGGCGCCCGGGGAAGGCGGCGCGTTTTCCGTCGCTGCCGAGCGCGGTGAGGCGCGGTGAGGTAGTTGCCGATCGCGGCGTCGTACGCCGCGCTGTGGGCGAAGGCTTTTTGCGCCAGGGCAAAGCGCGTGGCCTCGCTCAAAGCCCCGCCGTGTTCCTTCATCTCCGCAAGCAGCCGTGAGTAATCCGAAGGATCGGTCACGACCGCAACCGCTGCGTAGTTCTTCGCCCCCGCGCGCAGCATGCTGGGACCTCCGACGTCGATGTTTTCGATCGCCTCCGCGAGCGTGCACTCCGGGTTTGCCACGGTCTGTTCGAATGGATAGACGGCCATGTGCGCGGGGGAATCGCGCCGGGCGAGGATGCCGGCATGCAGGCGCGGGTGCAGGGTCTTCACCCGCCCGTCGAGCATTTCCGGAAAGCCGGTGTAGTCGGCCACTTCGGTCACTGCGATGCCGTGTTCGGTGAGCAGCCTCGCCGTGCCGCCTGTCGAGAGGATCTTGATTTTGAATCGGGCGAGTCCGCGGGCGAGCTCGGCAAGCCCGGTCTTGTCGGATACGCTGACCAGCGCCGTTCGGACGGGAACGTTCATGAGAGCTGAGAGTTCGGAATACAGAGTTGAGAATCGGCGCAAGCATGACGAGCGCCCATCATGTCTTACTCCCAACTCCCAACGCTCAACGCCTTACATCTTGATTTTGAGCGACTGGATTTTCTTCCGCAGGGTATTGCGGTTGATGCCCAGCATTTCCGCGGCAATCGTCTGGTTGCCTGCGGCTCGATCCAGGACAATTTCCAGCATCGGCCGCTCGACGTTCTTGACCACCATGTCGTAGATGGCGCGCGGCTTTGCCCCGTCGAGGTCCTTGAAGTACCGCTCCAGAGACCGGCGGATGCAATCCGCGATCTCGCTTGTCTGCTTCATTTCCCGCTCCCTTAACTCTGATGTTTCCGTTTATGCGTCGCACCGGCGTCCGAATTTTGTTCCGACTCATGCGGCCAGCGCTTCCTCGTAGAGCAGGCGCGGGTGCTCGCGCCCGAGTTGCTCGAAAAATCGATTGACCGAATCCAGCTGCTCCTCGCAGCTTGTAAGCTGATTCATGCCGTGCCGAAAGCTCGCCGAACCGGCAAGGCCCTTGGTGTACCAGGAAATATGCTTGCGCGCGACCTTGACCCCGGTTTCCCGGCCGTAGAACGCGTACAGCTCCTGCAAATGCGCGACCAGCACGGAATGGATTTCCGAGACGAGCGGGTGAGGGAGCTTCTCACCGGTCGAAAGATAGTGTTCGATTTCGCGGAAGATCCAAGGCCGCCCTTGAGCGGCGCGGCCGATCATGATGCCGTCGGCGCCCGTATATTCGAGCACTTGCTTCGCTTCCTCCGGCGTTGAGATGTCGCCGTTTGCCACCACGGGCAGACGCGTGCATCGCTTGACCTCGCGGATCGTGTCGTACTCGGCCCGGCCGGAGAAGCCGCAGGCGCGGGTGCGGCCGTGCAAGGACAGCAGCCGCACGCCGGCGTCTTCAGCGATTTTCGCCACCTTGAGAGCATTCTTGTTGAGAGGATCCCATCCGGTGCGGAACTTCAGCGTGACGGGCACACCCACCGCGTCCACCACGGCCTCGAGAATGCGCCCGACCAGCGGTTCATCCTTCAGGAGCGCGGAGCCGGCCAAGGTGTTGCAGACCTTCTTGGCCGGGCATCCCATGTTGATGTCGACGATTTGCGCGCCCTGCTCGACGTTGTAGCGGGCGGCCTCGGCCATCATGGCCGGGTCGGCTCCGGCGATCTGCACCGAGATCGGTTCGACCTCGCCGTCGTGGTTTGCCCGGCGGAGCGTTTTCTCGCTGCCCCAGAGAAGCGAGTTCGACGCCACCATTTCCGATACCGCCAGACCGGCGCCGAATTTTTTGCACAGCTGTCTGAACGGGCGGTCGGTGACGCCGGCCATCGGCGCGACGAACAGATTATTGCGCAGCGTGTGCGAACCGATTCGCATCGACGATCACGGAAATTTTTTTCGGGCGGGAGCGCAATTCTATACCTAAACCCGAACGATTAGGGAAGCGCTTTTGCCGCTTCGTTCAAAAAATTCCGCTGACGCGGAGATTTTTTCTTCCCGCAGCGCAGAAACGGCGCCGCGCTACTTTAAGGCAGCGCGCGCGTTCCGAAAATCATGCGGCGGGCGAGAAAACGCCGTGCCGGCGGCAACGCGTCGAGCGCGGCCAATCCCGCGCCACGCGCCGCTGCGAGGGGCGGATGCGAATTCGAGAAGATCCTGACCAGAAAATCGGTGAATCCGATTCCCGCGTAACGGTCGAGCCGGCGGCGGCGGACGTAGCGCGCGAGAAAACGCCGCGCGCCGATTTCTTCCTTGACAACATCAAGCAACATCTGAGCCAGTTCCCACGCATCGCGCAGGCCGAGATTGAGTCCCTGGCCCGCCACCGGATGCAGGGTCTGCGCGGCGTTGCCCACGGCGAGAATCCTGGGTGCGGGATTGATCGCGCCGTAGCGCAGGGAAAGCGGGAACGCCGAGCGCGGACCGGTGGAGCGAAAATCTCCCAGCCTCCCGCCGAAGGCTTCGCGCAGCCGCGCGAGAAATTCCGGATCGGAGAGCTCGAGCAGGTTTTCAGCCGCGGGCGGCCGCACGCTCCAGACCAGGGCGTAGCGGTCGCCGTACGGCAGCAAAGCGAGCGGCCCCTCGGCCGTAAAGCGTTCCCAGGCGACGCCGCGGCGCGGCCGCTCGGCTTTGACCTCGGCAACGATCGCGCGCTGATCGTAATCGGTCACGTGCTCGGCACGGCGGATCGCGCCGCCGTCCGCCAGCACGAGCAGCCGCGCGCGCATGCGGACTTCCTCTTCGCCCCGGGAGAGCCGCAGGGCGACTTCTTCTCCGCCCGTTTCCCAATCCTTCAAAGTTTCCGCGGCCGCGGGAGTCTGCGCCGCAAGCTGCGCGACGAGCTCTGAGTATGCGGTTACGTACCCCAGCGCCGGCAGGCCGTATTCCTCGCAGCGCATCACGGTTCGCCCGAATCCCGGTTGGGAAACGTGAATCGTTTCAATGGGACTGCTTTGGATCGAGCGCCACGCGCCCAGGCGCTCCAGGATCAGGCGGCTGCCGTAGGAGAGAGCGATGGGCCGGTCCGCGACGTCGACTTCGCTCGCGATCCGGGCGACCGAAACGGGACTGCCTGACAGAGCAAGCGCCAGCGCGCAGCCGACCGGCCCGCCGCCGGCGATGGCTACATCGACCTCGGGCAGCTCAAGCACGGCCGACCAGCGCTTCGATATCCCGAACCGATTTCGGTGCCGCCGCCGTCAAGACCTCGCACCCTGAGGACGTCACGACTACGTCATCCTCGATGCGCACGCCCGTATTCCAGAATTGCCTGGGTACGTCATCGGCGGGACGGACGTAGCAGCCCGGTTCCACGGTCAGCGTCATGCCGGGCTCGAGGCGCCGCCATTCGCCGCCCGCTTTGTATTCTCCGGCGTCGTGGACATCGAGCCCGAGCCAGTGCCCGGTACGGTGCATGTAGAAGCGTTTGTAATCCTCGGTCTCGATCACTTTTTCGACCGTGCCACGGCACAGTCCCAGATCGATGAATCCTTGCGCGAGCGTCCTCACCGCGGCGTCGTGCGGCTCATCCCAGCGGTTGCCTGGCTTCACCGCCGCCATCGCTGCGGCTTGCGCGGCGAGCACCAGTTCGTAGACGTCCCTCTGCGGGCCGCTGAATTTTCCGCTCACCGGAAAGCTGCGCGTCACATCCGAGGCATATCCGTCCAGCTCGCAGCCCGCGTCGATCAGCAAGAGGTCCCCGTCGGCGAGCCGGGCATTGTTGTCGCGGTAATGCAGGATGCAGGCGTTGGCCCCTGCGGCAACGATCGGCCAGTAGGCGGGAAACTGGGCGCCGCGGCGGCGAAATTCGTAGAGGAGCTCCGCCTCGATCTCGTATTCGCTGCGCCCGGGGCGCGTCGCGCGCATCGCGCGCTCGTGAGCGGCGGCCGAGATCGCGGCCGCGCGGCGCATCACGGCGAGCTCGCCGTCGTCCTTGATCAGGCGCATCTCGTCGAGGTCGACGCGCACGTCGCGGATTTCGGCGGGTGCGGTGATCCCTGCGCGCGAGCGCGAGCGAACCTCGTTCAGCCAGCCCATGACGCGCGCGTCCCAGAGGGCATCGGCCCCGGGGGCGTAGCAAAGCGAGGGCTGATTGGCGAGCAGCTTCGGCATGTGCTCGTCAAGCGCCTCGACCGGATAGGCTTCGTCGAAACCCAATGCCGCCTTCGCGCCCTCGGGACCGTGGCGCACGCCATCCCAGAGCTCGCGCTCCGGGTTGCGCTGGCGGCAGAAGAGTATCGACCTGGGCTCCTCTCCCGCGACGAGGGCGAGCGCCGCGTCGGGCTCGGGAAATCCGGTGAGGTAATAGAAATAGCTGTCGAAGCGGTACAAGTAATCGCTGTCGCGACTGCGCATGCGCGCAGGCGCCGTCGGGATGAATGCGATGCCTTTACCCATGCGCCGCTGCAGCGCGTGGCGGCGCTCGGCGCAGCGCGACAGATTGCTGGTCGTGTCCACGGCCGGGATTGTCGTCCGCTTTGCGGCGACGATCAAGCGACGGGCTCGTTCAGCTGCGAAAGCCGCTCGGGCGTACCGACGTCGTGCCAGACGCCGCGATGCACTTCACCGGAGACCAGCCTGCGCGCCATCGCCGAGCGCAGGAGCGGCGCGAGCTGTCCTTTGGAGCCCGATCGGATGCTCTTGAAGAGTTCGGGGCGATAAAGACCGATGCCGCTGAAAGTGAGCTTCGGTTCGCTGTTCGAGTCGACTTCGGTGCCTGTCAGGCTGAAGTCTCCTTGCGGATGGTGCGGCGGATTCGCGACCAGAACGAGGTGCGCGAGATCCTGACCCAGCGCGCGGCCGACGAGAGTGGAGAAGTCGAAATCGCAGAAGATGTCGCCGTTGACGGCAATGAACGGCTCGGCGCCCAGAAGCGGCAGCGCCTTGGCGATTCCGCCGGCGGTTTCGAGCGCCTCGGCTTCGCGCGAGTAGCGGATTGCGACCCCGAAGCGGCGCCCATCGCCGAGAGCGGCCTCGATCAAGTGGCCGAGATGCGCGTGATTGATCACGATTTCGCGGACGCCGGAGCGCGCGAGCGCCTCGATCAACCGGGCGATCAGAGTCTTGCCCCGCACCTCGATCAGCGGCTTCGGCATCGCGTCGGTGAGGGGCTTCATTCGCGCGCCGCGCCCTGCCGCCAGGATCATTGCTTTCATGATGTCCTGGCGCGGCGCGCGCATCGTAAATTCGGTCGCTCGCAGCGCCTTGCCGCCAGGATCACGGCTTTCATGATTCGAAATCAGAACGTGTAGCCGAAGCGTTTTTCTTTTGCGTCGAGCTCATCGAGCAAGTGCGCAAGCGCTGCGAGTTCCCTGTAGCGCTCGCACGTACGCCGCAAATAGCGCATCACGAGCGGCTGATCCTTCAGGTAGCCGTCCTTGCCGTCCCTGAAGAGTAGCCGCGCGAAGATCCCCAGCACCTTGAGCTGGCGCTGCGCCCCCATCCATTCGAAATCCCGGTAGAAGTCGGCAAAATCGCCGGCCACCGGCAGGTAGGCCTTTCGCGCCTTCTCCCAGTAACGGACTGCCCAGTCGATGACGCGCTCCTCTTCCCAGGCGACGTAGGCGTCGCGCAGGAGCGAGGCGAGATCGTAGGTGATCGGGCCGTAGACCGCGTCCTGAAAATCAAGAATACCCGGGCAGGGCTCGCATACCATGAGGTTGCGCGAGTGATAATCGCGGTGCACGAAAACGCGCGCCTGCCCGAGGTTGCTCGCAAGAAGCGTCGAAAAAGCCTTCTCCAGGATCTCGCGCTGCGCTGCGCCGAGCTCTCTTTGGAGCTGGCGGGCGACGTACCAATCGGGGAAAAGGCGCAGTTCCCGCTCGAGCAGCTGCTTGCCGTAATCGGGCAGCACGCCCGGCCGGCTAGCCAGTTGAATGCGCAGCAGAGCGTCGAGCGCGTCGCCGTAAAGCCGCCCGGCGCTGCGTTCGTCCAGCGCATCCAGATAAGTCGTGCTGCCCAGGTCCGAGAGCAGCAGAAACCCCCGCTCGAGATCCTGCGCCCGAATCTCGGGAACGTGAACCCCGGCTTCCGCGAAGAGATGCGCAACATGCACGAACGCCAGGCAGTTCTCCCGGTCGGGCGGCGCGTCCATCGCGACGAGCGACGGCTGCGCCTCCCCGCGGCGTATCCGGAAATAGCGTCGGAAGCTCGCATCGTCGGAGGCCGGCGCGACGCTGAAGTCGCTGCTGCCGAGCGTCGTCTCCAGCCATTGCCGCAATTGCTCGGCTCGGTCCAAAAGTCCTCCTGAAACAAAGAATTGCCTTCGCCGCCTATTTATGCGATTTTAGCACCCGCCCCGACAGCCCAATCCTCCAAGCTTCCCCGCCATGTCTTGTCCCCGTGCCCGCCTAGCGGCGTTGGCCATTGCGCTCGTTTGTTCTGCCGCGGTGCAGGCACAGGGGCAGGGGCTTCAGCCGCGGCGCTCCTTGGACAAACCATCCGGCGTAAGTCCCGACTCCTTGCCCGTTACCGTCGATGCAGACCGCCTCGAAGGCGTCCCCGGAGAGGAAACCACCGCGCAGGGCAACGCCACCCTGCGCCGGGGCACCTTGTCGATCCGGGCCGACTCGCTGAAGTTCCGCGAGCAGAAGGAAGACGTCGAGGCGCGCGGCAACGTGCGCCTTGAGAGCGAAGGCAACGTCTTGACCGGTCCTGCCCTGAAGTATCAACTCAGGGACGCGACCGGGGTATTCGAAAAACCCGACTTTACTTTCGCTCCGCGCTCAAGGCCTGACCAGCAGCCCGTCACCGCGCGCGGCCAGGCCGAGTCGATCGAGCTCTTGGGCGAGAAGCAGTTCAGGATCAAGGACGGCTTTTTTACCTCCTGTAAACCGGGCGACGACGGGTGGCTCCTCAGGGCCGACGAGCTCGACCTGGACTTCACGCGCGAAGTGGGCACCGCGCGCGGCGGCGGCTTGTATTTCAAGGGGGTGCACGTCATCACGGCGCCGTCGATCGATTTCTCGCTCAACAACCAGCGCAAGTCCGGCTTCCTTCCGCCCTCGATCGGCACGACGGGCAAAAGCGGACCGGAGCTTGCAATCCCCTATTATTTGAATCTCGCGCCCAACTACGACCTCACGCTCACTCCGCGCTACATGGAAAAGCGCGGCTTGCAGATCGCCGAGGAGTTCCGTTACCTGCAGAAGAACTACAACGGCGAATTCAAGGCCGAGCAGCTCCCGCAGGACCAAGCAGCGGATCGCAGCCGCTCGGCGATGACGCTGGTCCACAGCTACAACAGGGACGGCGCCCTCCTGGGAGGGCTGAACCTGAACAAAGTGTCCGACGACAACTACTTCCGCGATCTCGCGACCCGGATCAACGTCACTTCGCAGACCACGCTGCCGCGGGAGGGTTTTCTCACCTACAACGGCAGCTGGTGGGGCACGGGCAGCTATTCGGCCACGACGCGCGTGCAGCGGTTCCAGGTTCTTCAGGATCCGAACAATCCCATCGTGGCGCCTTACAGCCGCACGCCGCAGGTCACTCTTTCTACCCTGCGTCAGGACGTCGGTGGTTTCGATTTCAGGTCCGCGGCCGAGTTCGTCGACTTCCGCCACCCCAGTCTGGTGAACGGCAGGCGCTCGACGCTCTATCCGAGTCTGAGCCTGCCGCTGATCACCTCCGGTGCCTTTCTCACGCCGAGGCTCGGCGTGAGCTACACGTACTATTTGCTTGACCAGATCCCGGAGATCCCGGTAACACCGACTTCAAACGCTTTCCCGGTGATCCCGGTAGCACCGACCTTTAACGTTCCGGCGTTCCCGGATTCGATCAGCCGCAGCCTTCCGATCTTCAGCCTGGACAGCGGCTTGATCTTCGAGCGGGAGGCGCAGGCCCAAGGCCGGGCCGTTACCCAGACGCTCGAGCCGCGCGTCTACTATGTGCGCATTCCGTTCCGTGACCAGAATAAGATTCCCCTGTTCGATACGGCGGTCGCGGACTTCAACTACGCGCAGATTTTCTCGGAGAACAGCTTTTCAGGAGGCGATCGCATCAACGACGCCAACCAGCTGACCGTCGCGCTCACCTCCCGCGTGCTGACATCATCGACCGGGCAGGAAATGTTCCGCGGAACGATCGGCCAACGCTATTACTTCAAGGATCAGCAGGTGACGCTCAACCCGACCGATACGCCCCGGACCTACCGCACCTCGGACTGGCTTGCCGCGCTTTCAGGGCGACTCGCGCAGCACTGGACCGCGGAGGCCGCGACCCAGTACAACCAGCGGGACAACCAAGCCGAGCGCCTGACCGTCACGACGCGCTATCAGCCCGCGCCGCTCAAGACGCTCAATCTGAGCTACCGTTTCCTGCGCGACCAGATCGGGCAGGTGGACCTCTCGGGACAGTGGCCGCTCGTCGATCGCTGGTACGGGGTCGGGCGGTTCAACTACTCGCTGCGCGACAGCCGGATCGTCGAGAGCATCGGGGGCTTCGAATACGCAGCCGACTGCTGGGTGAGCCGCATCGTGGTGCAGCGGTTTGCGCTGACCGCGGGCACATCGTCGACCTCCGTGTTCGTGCAGCTGGAGCTGAACGGCTTCTCGCGACTCGGGTCGAATCCCCTCGAGGCCCTGAAACGCAACATCCCCGGGTACCAGCTGATCAACGCGGTTCCCCCCGATGCGAATCCCAATCGTCCGGTTGATTTTTACGAGTGACGGGGCTTGAAGTCCCGGGCTTTGCACGCACGCGGCGCACACCGGGCGACAATACTGCAAAATAGCGGGACCGTGACGATGAGATCCCACCTCGCCATCGTGCTGCTGATCGCGTGCGGCACGGCGCCTGCGCAAAGCGGGCGTCCGGAACGGGCCGCGGCGGCGCGTATCGCCGTCGTCGACCGGATCGTCGCCGTGGTCAACAAGGAGGTAATCACCCAGTACGAGCTCGCGGAGCGGATGAACCGCGTGCTGAAGGAGCTGCAGCGGCGCGGAACGTCCCCTCCCGAGCGGGGCGAGATCGAGCGTCAGGTCCTCGAGCGCCTCGTCGCCGAGAAAGTACAGCTGCAGTTCGCCCGGGAGACCGGGCTGCGCGTCGACGATCTGGAGCTCGACCGTACCGTCAACCGGGTCGCAGAGCGAAACAAGCTGTCGCTCACCGAGTTCCGGAACACGCTCGAGCGCGACGCAATCCGTTTCGACGCATTTCGCGAGGAACTGCGCAACGAAATCCTGATCACGCGGTTGCGCGAGCGCGAAGTCACCAGCAAGATCACCGTCAGCGAGGGCGAGATCGAGAATTTTCTTCTCGAGCAAAGCGAAAGAAAAGACGCGGCGACCGAGTACAGCATTGCGCACATTCTGGTGCGGGTGCCCGAGCAGGCGAGTCCCGAGCAGCTGGAAGCGCGGCGCGCCCGCGCCGAAGAGGCGCTCAAGCGGCTGAAGGACGGCGCGGACTTCGCGCAGCTCGCCGCCGCCTACTCCGATGCGCCCGATGCGCTCCAGGGCGGCGTCACGGGCTGGCGCAGCCAGGAGCGGCTGCCCGAGTTGTTCGTCGAGGCGCTGGCGAAGCTGAAGGCCGGGGAGGTGAGCAATGTCCTGCGCAGCCCCGCCGGATTCCACGTGCTCAAGCTCGTCGAGATGCGCGGCGCCGGAGCGCCGCTGCTGGTGGAACAGGCGCACGTGCGCCATATACTGGTGCGCACCAACGAGCTCGTCTCCGAGGACGACGCCAGGAGAAAGCTCTCTAACCTGCGCGAGCGCATCGTGAACGGCGTGAATTTTGCCGAGCTCGCGCGCCTGAACTCCGACGACAGCTCGGCTTCGCGAGGCGGAGACCTGGGATGGGTCTACCCGGGCGACACGGTTCCCGAATTCGAGCGGGCCTTCATGGATTTGAAGCAGATGGAGGTGAGCCAGCCGGTCAAGACTCCCTTCGGATGGCATCTCGTCCAGGTGCTCGAGCGGCGCACCGCGGACATGTCCTCCGAGCGCAGGCGCGTCGAGGCACGCAAGGCGCTCCTGGACCGGAAGGGTGACGAGGCCTACCAGGAATGGCTGCGCCAGCTGCGCGATCGCGCCTACGTCGAGCTGCGGCTCGAAGAGCGGTGAGTGAGCCGTCGATGTTCACTCCCCCCAAAACGGTCATTGCAGTCACCTCAGGGGAGCCGGCGGGAATCGGCCCGGATATCTGCCTCGCTCTTGCGCGGCGCAGCTTTTCCGCCCGCATCGTGGTGCTCGGGGACCGAGGGATGCTCGAGAGCCGCGCCCGGCAGCTCGGGCTCGACCTGCGGCTGAGCGACCCCGAGGCCGGAGTGGCGCCGGGCTCGATCGCGTGCCTGCACGTCCCGCTCGCTTTCCCCTGTCGTGCAGGCAAGCTTGACCGGCGCAACGCCCCTTACGTGATCTCTCTCCTCGACCGCGCGATTGCAGGCTGCAAGACGGGCGAGTTCGCCGCGCTCGTCACCGCGCCGGTGCACAAGGGCGTCATCAACGACGCCGGCACCGCGTTCATCGGTCACACGGAATATCTCGCCGAACGCACCGGCGCGCCCCAGGTGGTGATGATGCTCACGGGCGGGGGCCTGCGCGTCGCGCTCGCGACGACGCACCTCGCGCTGAAGGACGTGCCGCGCGCGCTGACCCGCGATGGCCTCGAGGTGACTCTCCGGATTCTCCGCGCGGAACTCACCCGCCGCTTTGGCATCGCCGCGCCGCGGGTGCTGGTCGCCGGCCTCAATCCTCACAGCGGCGAGGACGGCTATTTCGGGCGAGAGGAGATCGAGGTGATCGGCCCGGTCATCGAGAAGCTGCGCGCCGAGGGTTTTCAACTCACCGGACCGCTTCCGGCGGATACGCTGTTCGTGCCGGCGCTCCTCGCGAACGCCGATTGCGTGCTCGCGATGTATCACGATCAGGGACTGCCGGTGCTCAAGTACGCGAGCTTCGGCAAGGGAATCAACGTCACGCTCGGGCTGCCGATCATCCGCACTTCGGTCGACCACGGTACCGCCCTCCAGCTCGCCGGCACCGGCCGCGCGGAGCCCGAGAGCCTCTTCGCGGCGGTCGAGGCGGCGATCGAGATGGCGCAAGCGGAGGCGCGGTCGCCGCGCTGAAAGTGCAGTGGCGACGCGCCCGCATGTTCCGCGCAAAAGGTTCGGTCAGCACTTTCTCGTCGAACGGGGATTCATCGAGCGCATCGTCGCGGCGATCGATCCGCAGCGCGGCGAGCATATCGTCGAAATAGGCCCCGGGCTGGGCGCGCTGACGGCCCCGCTCCTCGAGCGCGTCGAGTACCTGCACGTCGTCGAGCTTGACCGGGACCTCAGCGCGCGCCTGCGCGAGCGTTTCCCCGCCGAGCGTCTGACGGTGCACCAGGCCGACGCGCTGCGGTTCGATTTTACGGCGCTCCCCGCGCCCCTCAGAATCGTTGGCAATCTCCCCTACAATATCTCCACGCCGCTCCTGTTTCACGTCGCCGCCGCTGCGGCCCGGTGCGTGGATCTCCATTTCATGCTGCAGCAAGAGGTCGTCGAACGGATGGTCGCGATGCCTTCGGGTCCCGAATACGGGCGGCTTTCGGTGATGCTGCAGTACCGTTTCCGACTGGAGCGGCTCTTCACCGTCCCGCCGGATGCCTTCCGGCCTCCGCCCAAGGTTCATTCTGCGGTGGTGCGGCTTTTGCCGCGCCCTTTGCCGGAACTGCAAGCCGTGGATGAGGCCGGCTTTTCCGCCGTCGTCGCGAAGGCTTTTTCGAAGCGGCGAAAGACGCTGAGAAACGCCCTTGCCGGGATGGTCTCCGAATCCGAGCTGGCAGGGCTCGGCATCGATCCGGGGGTGCGCGCACAAACCCTGCCGGTTGCGGCTTTTGTCACAATCGCCAACCGGATCACGCAGCGGCGGACCTAGACCCCGCAGACGCGTGCTGGCAAAATAGTGTGTCGATATAGGGGTGGAAAGCGGGGAGATGCCATGGGCCTTCTTGACGACCTGAAAAAACAGGCGGACCTGGTGAAGACCCAGCAGATTCTTCAACAGAGTCTGCAGGGGGACAAGCTCAAGCTGGTCGAAGACAAGATGAAGCAGACGTTCCAGTACGTGAACGAGCTGCTCAAGCAGCTCACGGTGGTGAAGCCGACCAACCCGCTGATGTTCTCGATTCCCGGGGTTTCCAACCTGATCGGTCTTGCCTTGACGGACTCCTTCATCGATTATCGGCGCAAGCGCATCGGCGACAAGGAGTACTTCGACACCATCCATTTCTTCATCAAGTGGGAGTCGGGAAACACGGTGACGGTCAATTGCGACGACTCGACTTCGGCCCAGAGGACTCGAGAAGCGCTCTGGGCGAGCAAAATAAAATTTGCCGAGGACGAAAAGAAAAGCCCCAAGGGAATACTCATCGGGGCCCGGTACACGTTCCCGGCGGCGATCTTGACGGACATGACCATCACCGCGGACCACCCCCAGGGGGAGCTGCTCGTTCAGGCCAAGAATCTGTTTGGGGTAGGGGTGGAGCAGCTGAAGATTCCGGCGCCGGAAGTGACCGACGACTTGCTCGAGGATCTCGCCAAGGCCCTGATCGGGCAGAAGAGCAACATCGGCAAGTACCGGGTCGTGAAGGGTCCCGGAACCTCGCGGTAAAGCCCGAGCCCGCCTAGCTTCGCTCGATCAGCTCGATCTTGTAGCCGTCGGGGTCCTCGATGAAGGCGATCACCGTCGTGCCGTGCTTCATCGGCCCGGCCTCACGGGTGACCTTGCCGCCGCGGCGCTTCACTTCCTCGCACGCCTTGTAGGCATCATCCACCGCGACGGCGATGTGGCCGTAGGCGTTGCCGAGTTCATATTTTTCCACGCCCCAGTTGTAGGTGAGCTCGAGCACCGCGGTATCCGCTTCCTCGCCGTAGCCGACGAAGGCCAGAGTAAACTTGCCCTCCGGATAGTCCTTGCGGCGCAGCAGCCGCATGCCGAGCACCCCGGTGTAGAAGCGCAGCGACCGTTCCAGATCGCCCACCCGCAACATGGTGTGAAGCATTCGCATATCGAGACTCCTAGCAGGTTGTTGAAAAAGGGGGCATGCCCCCTTTAAATCCCCCAAATGTGAGGCTAGAGGTCGGGTAGCGTCCGCGCCAGGGCGTTCAGCTCGCGCCGCGCGGATCGGTGATGCGGATACAGCGAAGCCACGACATCCCAGAAGCGCGGCGAATGGTTGAGCTCGCGCAGGTGGGCGAGTTCATGCGCGACCACATAATCGACGAGATGCGGCGGCAGGAGCATCAGCCGCCAGTTGAGAAGCACGCGCCCGTTGGCGCCGCAGCTGCCCCACCGCGTCTGGGCGTCCGAAAGGCCTACCTTGGACGCCGAAAGACCAGGCGCCCGTGACAGAACCGCGACGCGTTCCCGAAAAAACGTGAGCGCCTGCCTGCGCATCCAGTCGAGTGCCCGCTCGCGCAGGCTCGCGCCGTCGGCTAATCCGAATTCGAGCTCGCCCTGCGAGACCCACACCCCGATTTCGCCGTGCCGGAGCGCCAATGTCACAATCCGCCCGAGCCACGGCAGCTTTGCCCCGGCTTGCCAGACGAAGGGGATACGGCGCGGGCCGGCGAGGCGCTTGCGGACCCAACGCTCCTTCTTCCGGATGAACGCTTCGATATCGCCGAGCGTTGCATAACGTGGGGCCCGAACCTCGACGCCCCCGGCGTCGACGAACAGGCCTACGGTGCGGCGCCTTGCGCGCATGAGGCGGTAAGCGAGAATGCCGCCCGCGAGCTGCACTTCGCGAACCCGCCCCGGTTTTTCCGGCTGCGGCGGGATGTCAAACGGCAGCTGCAGTTGTCTCAGGGCCCGGGACATAGCGCGGCCATGCGTTCCTCGATCCATCGCTCGACCGCCGCGTTGAGCGACTCCGGGGTGTGCGCGCGCGAGTCGATGGCTGCACCGATCTCGACCGTGACCGTGCCGGGACGCTTGAGGAACGCCTTTCGCCCCCAGAACAGCCCGGCGTTGTGCGCGACCGGCACCACCGGAACTCCGCAGTTCACGGCGAGCCACGCACCGCCAAGGTGGTACTTACCGCGTTTCCCAGGCTGCACCCGCGTGCCCTCCGGGAAAATGGCGATCCAGAAGCCTTGCGCAAGGCGCTTTCTGCCGAGGTCCGCCATCCGCTTGAGCGCCCGGGCTCCGCTGCCGCGGTCGATGGCGATCGGGCTCGTCAGCGCGAGTCCCCAGCCGAAGAACGGAATCCATAGCAACTCGCGCTTCAGCACCAGCACTTGCGGCGGAAAAATCACCGGGAAGGCGAGGGTTTCCCAGGCCGACTGGTGCTTGGACAGGATCACCGCCGGAGTTCGCGGCAGATTCTCCCTGCCGATCACGCGGTAGTGGATGCCGAGCACGGTTTTCGCGAGCCAGATCATCGCGTGCGACCACCCCGCGATGAGGCGAAAGCGCGCAAGAGGCGCGAGCGGGGCGGTAGCGAGCGCGAAGATCGCGTAGGGCGGAGTGATGAGAACCTGGGCGACGAGGAATACGAGCGAGCGCAGAAAGATCATCGACACAGCGCCTGCGCCACCGCGGCGAGATCCGGATAAATGGCCGTGCCCTCGGGCAGGTCGCCGGCGGCGCGCGTTTCCCTGCCTTTCCCTGTGAGCACAAGGATCGGCTGCGCCATTACCGCAGCCGCAGCCTGGAGGTCGCGCAGGCTGTCGCCCACCGCCGGCACACGCTCGAGCGCGGCGTTGAAGCGCTCGGCGATGGCGAAGAACATTCCCGGGTTGGGCTTGCGGCAGGGCGACTGCGATTCGGCCGTGTCGGGGCAGTAGAACACCGCCTCGATGCGCCCGCCCGCCTGGTTGACGGCCTTGTGCATCTTCGCGTGGATCGCGTTGAGCGCCGCCATGTCGAAGAAACCGCGGCCGATTCCCGACTGATTCGTCGTCACGACGACACGCCAGCCGTCCTGCGTGAGACGCGCGATCGCATCGAGGCTTCCCGGGATGGGCCGCCACTCGTCGGGGCCCTTGATGTACTGGTCGCTGTCGAAATTGATGACGCCGTCGCGGTCGAGGATGACGAGCTTCATGCGGCGAGCTTGGAGATGTCGGCGACCTGATTCAGCAGCGAGTCTAGATGCATGAGAAGCACTAAGCGGTTGTTACGCAGCTCCATATTCTCAACGTTGACCATCACCTGGTCGAAAAACATGTCTACAGGGTCCTTTAGCGCCGCGAGCGAAATCAAAGCGTCGGTAAATCGCCCGTTTTCAAGATGGTCCTCTGCGGTAGCGTCAATCCTGCGATAGGCGTCGTAAAGTATCCTTTCCGCGCTCTCCACGAGTTTCTCTTCTGAAAGAAAGTCCGCAGTCGGCGGTTCGGACTTATTCAGGATGTTGCGGATGCGCTTCTTCGCGGCCGAGAGGGCTACACCTTCCGGGAGCGCGCGGAATTTCCTAATCGCTTCGAGCCGCGGCAGCACCTGATCGAGCCGTGCTGGAAATAGTGCAAGCACAGCATCGAGTTCATCCGGTGCGTAGCCCTTCTCGCGCAAGTGTGGTTTGAGGCGTTCCAATATGAATACATGCAGATTGGATACGACATCATCGGCGAGCACACCGGCCGGAAAAGAATGACAAGAGGCGCGCAGCAGATCCAGAATGTCCAGAGACGGCAAATTCTTTCGCTCGAGGAGAATACGCACTAAACCGAGCGCTTGCCGCCTCAAGCCAAACGGGTCTTTGTCGCCTGTTGGAACCAACCCCACTCCGTAGATACCTACCAAAGTATCCAGCTTGTCGGCCAAGGCGACGCTAAGACTGTGCTGAGACAACGGCAGCTCGTCACCGGCATATCGTGGCAGGTAATGTTCGCGAATAGCATTGGCAACGTTGTCTTCCTCATGATCATGCAAAGCGTAGTAATACCCCATGATTCCCTGCAACTCCGGGAACTCTCCCACCATTTCGGTAAGAAGATCGGCTTTCGATAAATAAGCGGCGCGCTCAACCAACTTTACCGTGGCGTGAACTTCGCGTGCGATCTCGACCGCGAGCTTTTGGATCCTCACGACGCGCTCGTACTGACTGCCTAACTTGTTGTGGTAAACGACGTTCTTAAGTCGTTCTACGCGGTCTTCCAGTTTGATTTTACGGTCCTGGTCATAGAAGAACCTCGCATCGGCAAGCCGCGCTCGGAGCACGCGCTCGTTGCCGTGAATGATCTGGCGCTCGTCGGTTGGGTGCACGTTGGATACAAACAGGAACCGCGGGAGTAGCTTGTCGCTGCCGTCCTTGACTGGAAAATATTTCTGGTGCTGCTGCATGCTGACGATTAGGCATTCGTGCGGCAAGACGAGAAACCCAGAATCAAATTCGCCGACATAAACGCGGGGGCTCTCTGCGACGCTCGCGACTTCATCCACCAGATCCATTTCTCTGCCCTTGCCGAGACGCCACGTCGCGCCTTTCCCAAACTTTGCGACGGTCTTATCCAACCCGCACGCGATGTCGTCCCGTCGCTTCTTGAACGAGACAACGACATTACCCTGGTTTTCGAGCGTCTTCTCGTAATCAACGGCGCGCTTGACGATGACCGTACCTTTGCTCAGAAAGCGATGCCCTTGCGTTTTGTTGCCGCTGCGTAAACCGAGCACCGAGCCAGGTACGACTTTCGAGCCGTACAGCAGGACCACGCCGCGGACCGGACGCACGAACTGCGTCTCCCCGGAACCCCAGTGCATGAGCTTGGTGACAGGAAGTTTCTTTAACGATCTCTCGACAATCGTGGACAAGTGATTCGCCAGTGGCTCGCCTTTCTGCTTCGACTGAAAGGCAAAGTACTCGTTCTTTTCGTTCTTACGCCGTTCAAGTTTCGAGACGTCAACACCGCACGAGCGCGCGAAGCCAAGGAGCACCTGCGTGGGTTGACCGTATACGTCGAGACTCATCTGCACTGATGGACCCTTTCGCTCGACAGTGCAATCCGGTTGCCTGGGGATGACACCGCTGACGAGCACCGCTAGCCGGCGCGGCGACGCAAACGGCTCGGCCTTGCTGTGTGCGTCGAGAAAATGTTTCTCCCCTAGCCCCTCGAAGACACCGTTTGCAAATGCCTCGGACAAACGCTTGAGCGATTTCGGCGGTAGCTCTTCGGTGAGGATCTCGACGAGAAGGCTCTCCACCTTTGGAGCGTTGCCGGGATTCTTTTTCGGCATCTCTTAAGCTCGACCTTTCTTTTTCGCGGTTTGCGTTGGCCTCAACATGGGGAACCCCCGCCTCTCGC
>WNFB01001081.1_pt1 | contig 22806 bp, 27 predicted proteins | sample 5400501 | NCBI WGS metagenome assembly WNFB01 (sample SAMN13153341, study PRJNA577476) | soil metagenome | isolation source: 200 cm saprolite under Douglas fir tree site 2 hole 1 | place: USA:California | collected 2015-04-18 | reverse complement strand
GGCGCCCCTTCCTCGGTGCGTCAGGCCTCAGGGCGAGCAGACCGGCCCCTGCGGCGGATTGAACGGGTTCGGCAGGTTGATGAAAATGTGGCCGCCGCCGCGGCAAGTGATCGTGCCGGTGTATTTGATCGGCCCTCCCAGCGCAAACAGCGTGCTGGCAGAGGCGACGAGTATGTCGCCGGTGAGCGTGCCGCGCTGGAGCGTCAGCAAGCTGTTGATGGTGACGCCGATCGAGCCGGTTATGTTGGACCCGGCGCCCGCGTCGGCAATCCGCGCCGAACTCAAGTCAAAGATTTGCAACGGCCCGGTGATGACATTCGATCCGGACGTGAAGCCCGAAGCGCTGCCGTCATCGACCCTGAGGCTTGCGCTATCGCCAATCTGGACCGCAACGCCGTTATTGAGCGTGTTGACGTTGGCGATCGTGTTCGCCCCTTGAAGCCGCAGCGAGGCCGAGCGGAAAGCGCCCACCGCCGCATTGGCGTTGCTGCCGCCGGTCGTGGTGACGGTCACGCCGCGCAGTCGAGCCACTCCGGAGTCGACGGCGAGCACGCCGCCGCTCGCGCCGGTCACCGTGGTGTTGCCGAGCGGATTGCCGGTGTCGTTCTCGATGTCGATCGCCCCGCCAAACGCGGCGATGATGACGTCGAGGGGCGCCGGCGCGCTGAGCGAGCCGCCGGTGATGCGCATCGCGCCGTTGAACGATGCAACGGCTGCCTGCGCACCGTTGTCGTGCACGTTGGCGGCCATGAGGCGAGCGGAGCCGCCGCGCACGGCGAGGATGCCGCGGAAGCCGTTATGTGCCACCTCGACCGCGGCGCTCGGCACCGGATCGTTGTTGGCGTCCGGCGTGCCCAGCATGACCGTGCCGCCGTCGGCCGCCTGCACGCCGTCGGCGGAATTGGCGACGTTGGCGGTGCCGTTGCCGGTGATGACGCTGGCGGTGACGATGACGCTGGCGTTGCGCACGGCGATGACACCGACCTTGGTGTGGTTGGCGATGGTGCCGTTGGCGAAGCTGACGGAGGCGCCGTCGCGCGCGAAGAGGCCGGCACGCACGATCGTCTCGGGATCGCTGGGCTCCGGCCCCAGGATGCTGATGCCGGTGATGCTGACGCGCTGTGCGGTCACTTCGACCTGGCCAGTGATCGAGCCGCCATTCGGGTGGGCGACGAGGCTGACCCCGTCCGTCGCCACCGTGACGTTGCCGACGCAATTGCCCTTGATGGTGAGGGTCGAGCCGCGTTCCAGACGGCTCAAATTGTCCTGCAGCCGATCGCTGTCCTCGCTGCAGTTCACGGTATGCGCGAAAGCCGGCGCCGCCAACGCCAGCACGCCGGCGACGCTCGCCCAAACAAGGCGGATGTTCATGAGATTCCTCCCCCGAATATTCTGTTTTTGCCTAAGAAAGCAGCAAAAAATCCTGCCAAAGGAGCGGCTCGTCGTCAACTATAAGTGGTATTTTTTTGTGGCCTATTCGCCCTTGCCGTTCGCCGGCCTGGTTGACGCCGCGTCCCCTTTGCGCGGATCATGCCGCCCGTTCATGCATCCCGACGCGCCATCCCCTGCGGCCGACAGCGGCAGCGACCCGCCGCCGGCCGCGCCCGCCCTCGACTTCGCCTTTGCGCTGCGTGTCGCCGTGGCGCCGGCGCTCGAGCTGGGATACACCCATCTCGGCCGCCGCCGCGTCATCGCCATCACCGGCGGCACGGTGGCGGGACCGCGGCTCAACGGCGTGGTCCTGCCGGGCGGCGCCGATTGGCAGGTCATCCGCGGCGACGGCGTGGCCGAGCTCGAAGCGCGCTACATGCTCCAGGCCGATGACGGCGGGCTGATCGCGGTGGTGAACCGCGGCTTGCGCCATGGACCGGACGCGGTGATGCGCAAGCTGATCGCCGGCGAGCCGGTCGATCCCGGCGCCTATTACTTCCGCTGCACGCCGGTGTTCGAGACGGCGGCGCCGGCGCATCAATGGCTGACGCGCACGGTGTTCGTCGCCCGCGGCGCGCGCCACCCGGACCGCGTGGAGATCAGCGTCTACGCGGTGCGGTGAGCGGCGTCAGCGCGCCGCGGCGAAGATGGCGGCCAACAGCAGCGATGGGATGACGATGGCGGCGAGGCGCGCGAGGAACACGCCGTTCGGCGCGAGCGTATTCGCCGCCCCGGCCAGCGCCGGGCGCATGGCGCGGTAGGTGAAGGTCGCATGCGGCACGGCAGCGAGCAGCAGCAAGGCAAGGGACAAGCCGAGGGAGATCGGCGGCGCGGCGGCGGGAGCACTACCTGCCAAGACGCCGGAGCATAGGGCGAGGTCGAGACCGAGCAGCGCGCCGCCGGCGACGCCGCCCCAGAGATGCGCCTTCACCAGCCGCGGCGACCGGGCCGCCACGTCCGGAGAGTAGCGTCGGTGGACTGCCGCGAGAACGGCTGCGAGCAAGGCACAGCCGGCGACGGGCGGCAGAATCTGCTCGAGCATGTGAAACGCCGTCGGGCCGACGAACCCGCCAGCAGGGAACGGGTAGGACAAGCGAAGCTCGGCGAAAAAGAGCAGCGCCGCCACGAGCACCGACAGCACGGCGGCGGCAGCCAGCGCCACGACCAAAGCGCCGCTGCCCAGAAGCGCGAGTGACCAAGCCCGAGGCGCCGCCAGCTTTTCGAAGCGCTGGAGGAAGAAGAAGTTGAGGAGAAAGATCAGCGCGTAGACCAGTGGCGGCGACGCGAGCTCCTTGGGCGAAACGTGGGCCGTCACATAAACATTTAGCATCGGCTCTGGAAGGACCTTGATTCCGCTGGTCGGTGGTGGCGAGGGGCCAGGCTGCGCGCTCTGCGAAGACAGCGGGACCTCGACCTCGCCGCTCACCAGCGCTATGCCGGATTGCGCCGTGTAGGTTACGAGGGCGGAGAGCAGGAGCGCCGTGACCAGCCAGCGCCAGAAATTCGCCGCGCCGGGAGGTGAAGGTTCGACGGGGGCCAGAGCCATGGCGCAGTCTAGCTTGCGCGCGTCACTGCGGCCATCACGCTCCCTGCCACCGGCGCCATGAGAACCAAAGCACCAGCAGGACGAGCGCGCCGAGCGCCCAGGCCCACACGGGCGCCGCCAGGATCTGTCCGCCGACCAGCACCATCGCCACGGTGAGCGGCAGGATGCCGATTGCGGTGGTCCACAGGAAGGTCCACCAGCCGACGCCGAGCAGGCCGGCCGCATAATTGACCAAGTTGAACGAGATCAGCGGCACCAGGCGCACCAGCAGAAGCGCGCCCGGCCGCACCGGAATGGCGGCGATCTGTTGGGAGCGCGCCTCGGACACCACCAGCCGCACGAAGGGCCGCCCGAGCCCGCGCGCCAGGGCGAAGGAGAGCACCGCGCCGAGCATCGCGCCGATCCAGGTGAGGGCGATGCCGAGCCAGGGGCCGAACATCATGCCGTTGACCAGCGGAATGATCTCCGCCGGCAGCGGCAGGAAGGAATGCAGCACCATGAGCGCGACCGAGCCCAAGGCGCTCCACGCGCCCCAGGCCGCGACGAAGCGCTCGACATCGGCCTGCGTCAGGGTGGTGATGTCGATGCCGCCGCGCGCCGCCAGGGCATGGGCGGCGACGGCGCCAAGGCCGATCAGCAGCGCCGCCGCGGCGGCCAGCGCCGCGCTGGTGCGGATGGTGTCGCCTCGTCTCCCGCCGCTGGGCATGATGCCCGGAACTCTAGCGGCCGGGCCGGCGCGGCAGCAATCGAATGCGGGATGACCCGGCCGGTGGTGGCGCGCGCGACGGGATCACCGGCCGGCCGGTCAGCGCGCGAGGTATTCGGCGACGTCGCGCGACAGCGCCGGATATTGCCGGCTGAGCTCGGCGAGCACGACGTCGCCCTCGTCCGCCGGCGGCAGCTCGTCCCCCGCCATGCCCTTGGCGAGCAGGAGCAAGCTTCGCGCGGTGGAGATGACGGCCCGCCAGACCTCTATGGAATGGGGCATCTAACGCCGCTCCCTACGAAATCTAGAGTAGGGATATAGGGCGGAGTGGTTAATCAAGGGTTTACGGCCTGGCCTTCTGGACTGCTGCATCAGGGCTTGTTAGCCGGCCCCATCGCCAACCGGCCTAGGCCACCGACATATTTTCCCCAGCATTTAATCTTTTCGCCGGTCGCAAATGGCGGAAGGCTGCGGCCGGCTTCGCGGCATTTTCGGCAAATGCGCGCGATCAGCCGGGCCGACTTATCAAGAGCTTAAATATAACCCGCTAGATTTGCCTCCAACACCGGGCGATTTGCCGGTTCAGCGTAAGACGGCCTTCATCTCTGCGCCTTCACCCCCTGCGGCAGCACCCCTGCGGCCGCACAGGTCCGAGCTTTGCCGAGCGGGAGCCAGCATGACGTATCACATCGCGAGCCGCTTTCCCGACACGGCACCGGCGGTGCCGAACCGCTGGCTGATCGCCGCCGCGAGCTGCCTCATGCAGGCAGCACTCGGCTCGGTCTATGCTGCGAGCGTGTTCCTGCCGGCGATCATGGGCCAGTACGCCGCCACGCGCGCCGAGGCCACCCTCGTCTTCACCATCACCATCCTGGCGCTCGGCATCACCGCCGGCTTCGGCGGCGCCTTGCAGCGCCGCTACGGGCCGCGCGCGATCGCCACCGCGGGCGGCATGCTCTATGGGCTGGGTACCGCCCTCGCCGCCTTCGCGCCCAATTTGCCGATGCTCTATCTGACGCAGGGCATCATGGGCGGCATCGGCCTCGGGCTCGGCTATATCGTGCCGCTGGCCATGCTGGTGCGCTGGTTTCCCGACCATCGCGGTCTCATCACCGGTATTGCCGTGTTCGGCTTCGGCGCGGGCGCGGCAATGGTGAGCCCATTGGCCGCCGCGATGCTCGCCGCGCTGGGCCTCCAGCACACCCTGCTCGCGCTCGGCGCCGGCTATCTCGTCATCGGCGTCGGCGCGGCGCAGCTGTTCCGCGCCGCGCCCGAGGGCTACGCCCCATCGGGCTTTGCGCCGGGTGCGCTCGCGGCATCGACGGCGAGCGAGCGCGACTTCGGCCTCACCGCCGCCTTGCGCTCGCCGCGCTGGTACCTGCTGTGGCTCATCCTCGCGCTCAACGTCACCGCGGGCGCGGCGCTGGTCTCGGTTGCCTCGCCGCTGGCACAGGAGCTCTCCGGCGTGACGCCGGGGGCGGCGGCGCTGGCGGTGATGGCGCTGTCGCTGTGCAACGGCGCCGGGCGCATCCTGTGGGGATGGGCCTCCGACCGACTCGGCCGTCCCGTCACCTTCGCGATCCTCTTCGCGCTGCAGTTCGTCGCGTTCGCGCTGCTGGCGCGGGTGAGCAATTTCCCGACGCTCGTCGCGCTGGCCGGCATCGTCGGCTTGTGCTTCGGCGGCGGCTTCGCGGCGATGCCGGCCTTCACCGTCGATTTCTTCGGCGCGCGGCATGCCGGCGCCATCTATGGCGCCATGCTGACCGCCTGGGGCGCCGGCGCGACCGCCGGCCCGCTGCTGATCGCCAGCGTCGATTACCGCTCTGCGCTGTCGATCATCGCCGTGATCACGCTGCTGAGCGCGCCGCTGGCGCTGCTGGCGCGGCGCGAGACCCTCGCCGGCCTCGCGCGCCTCGCCCGTCAACTCGCCTCCCACGTCGCGGCGGCCGGTTCGGCCGGCGCGTCGGCGAGCGCGAGCTTCCGCGACTGAAGCAAAAAGGGCGAAGGCCTTGCGCCTTCGCCCCTCTCAGTCTTTCCTTATCGGCCGTAAGCGGCAGCGCCGGCCGGGGTCGTCTGCCCGTGGCCGCTGCGGCGCTCACGGCGAGGCCCGCGCCCGCTTCGGCTCGGCTCCCCGCGCCCGCTTCGGCTCGGCTTCCCCCGGCCGCCGCGGGTCGGCTCCTGCCGTGCGTGGCGCGACGCCGCCGGCGCCGCAGCCTGGGCGCCGGCGCGGTGGAAGCGGTGGGTATCGACGACGGCGAGGCGTTGCCGCGTCAGCTTCTCGATGTCCTTCAGGAACGGCCGCTCCGAAGCGTCGCAGAAGGAGAGCGCGACGCCGTCGGCGCCGGCCCGCGCGGTGCGGCCGATGCGGTGCACGTAGCTTTCCGGCACGTTCGGCAGCTCGTAATTGATGACATGGGTGATGCCGTCGATGTCGATGCCGCGCGCGGCGATGTCGGTGGCGACCAGGACCCGTGTCTTGCCGCGGCGGAAATCGTCGAGCGCGCGCTGGCGCGCCGATTGCGACTTGTTGCCGTGGATGGCGTCGGCCTGGACGCCGATGCGGTCGAGCTGCTCGGCGACACGGTTGGCGCCGTGCTTGGTGCGGGTGAAGACGAGCGCGCGGGCGATGGCGGGATCCTTCAGCACGTCCGCCAGCAGCGCGCGCTTGTCGGCGCTGTCGACGAAGAGGACGCGCTGCTCGATGCGCTCGACGGTGGTCGCCGACGGCGTCACCTCGACACGCTGTGGATTCTTGAGGATGCCCTTCACCAGGCTCTCGACCTCGGGCGGCATGGTGGCCGAGAACAGCAGCGACTGCCGCACCGGCGGCAGCTTGGCGATCACCCGCCTGACGTCGTGGATGAAGCCCATGTCGAGCATGCGGTCGGCCTCGTCGAGGACGAAGACCGAGACGCGGTCGAAGCGGACATGGCCCTGCTGCACGAGGTCGAGCAGGCGGCCGGGCGTGGCGACGACGATGTCGGGGCCGCGCGCCAGCGCATCGGTCTGCGGCTTCTGGCCGACGCCGCCATAGATGACGGCGGAGCGCAGCTGCAGATGGCGGCCATAAGTGCGGAAGCTGTCATGGATCTGGACGGCGAGCTCGCGCGTCGGCGTCAGGATCAGCGCGCGCATGGCGTTGCGCACGGGTGCCGCGCGCTCGGCCGCGAGGCGCTGCAGGATCGGCAGCGCGAAGGCGGCGGTCTTGCCGGTTCCGGTCTGGGCGATGCCGAGCAGGTCCCTGCCGGCGAGGAGATGGGGAATCGCCTGCGCCTGGATCGGCGTCGGCGTCTCGTAATTTTCCGCGCGCAGGGCGCGCTGGAGCGGCTCGACAAGGTCGAGCTGGGCAAAAGACTGAGTCACTTGTGTGATTGGCTTTCTACTAACAACGGCCGCGCGAACGAGAAGGGCTTTTCATGGCGCTGCAACGCACCGGCGGCCTGGTTTTTGGGGGCCTGCCCCGCGCGCGCCGAGGTGCCTTGGATAGGATGATGATCTCGAAATGCAGCCGCGCCGGATATGGTTTTGGGCGCGCTTCGCGCGATCGCGAGAAAAAGTAGCCGCCGTTAGATGCGCCTTTCCGGAGCGAAAGTCAAGGGATTTCCGCAACTTGCTCCTGGGGGGCCTTTTTCAGCGCGCCGCGGGCCGGCCGCGCCTTGTCCAATTGCCGCCGCCGCGGCCGTAGCCGACGTTTTCCGCCTCGAGCTTGGCGCCCTTCGGCAGCTTGTCGACGACCACCGGATGATCGTCGGCGAAGAGCCGGTCGGGCGGCCGCGAGGGCGGATGCTTGGGCCGCCGCGGGGTCGCCTCGACCAGGCTGCCGGCGGCGATGAGACGCTCCGCCTCGGCCTGGTCGGCCTTGATGGCGAGGTCGGCGTGGCTGAAGGCGGTTTCGGTGGTGAGCGGCGTCGGCTCGGCCAGCGCGATCGGGTAGCACTCGCCGGTCGCGGTCACCAGCAAGACGCCGCCGCGGCGATCCTGGATCTGCTCGCCGGGCTTGGCCTCGGTCTTCCAGTAGACGCGGTCGCTGAGGCGATGCTGCGCCTTCTTGTCGGGGGTGGCGTCGCCCATCGCGTCGTTGACATAGACCTGGCTGGGGCGCCGGCCGATCTGGCGGTAGATGGCGACAGGAGTGATAACGTCGAGTGCTCGCTGCGCCGCCGGGAGATACGCCATGCCCATGCCGACCCTTCCGCTTGTCCGTGCCCAATCCCGCCCGGTACTTAGATAGGGAGCCGCGGGCGGAAATGCCAGGACGGGCTTGGCCGAAGGTTGCGGACGACGCCCGAGCGGGGCGAACTCGCTCTTACGTCAATGCTGGAGCGGGCGAAGGGATTCGAACCCTCGACCCCAGCGCGCCTCTATGGCGCGAGCCGCGGCCAGCCGGTTGCTATTCGCACAGATTTGTGCGAATCTCATGGCCTATGAGAGGGGACGAGTTCGAGAGAAGGATCAGGAAACTCGGTCGCAAGCGTGGCGTGCCCGTCTCATTCGCTTCCGGCCACGGCAAAGGCAGCCATGGACGTCTGTATTATGGCAGCCGATTCACGACGTTGAAGGATCGGAAGAAGGAAATCGGCTCTGGCCTTCTCAAGGCCATGCTCGACCAGCTGCGACTGAGCAAAGACGACTTGGAGGACGGATGATGGCGTTCGGATACCGATATACGCTGGAGCGGCAGGAGAACGGCTGGTGGCTTGTGCGCTTTCCCGGAATCCCGGAGGCGCTGACCGAAGGCGAAACCGAAGCAGAAGCCCGCGCTTACACGGTCGATTGCGTCGTCGCGGCACTCGAGGGCTACATGAAGGCCGGCAAGCCGCTGCCACGACGAGGCGCCGGACATTCCGGACCCAACCGCGCCGTGCTGCCGTCGCTCGTCACCGCCAAGCTGGCGGTCTATGAGACGATGCGCGCTCGCGGCTGGTCCAAGCTGAAGCTCGCCAAGCAACTCGGCATGCCTGAGAACTCGGTGCGTCGGCTGCTCGATCTGCGCCACAGCTCGCACATGTGGGTCATCGATGCGGCGCTGGCGAAGATGAACGCGGAGCTGCCCATCGATTTGCCGAAAGCCCGCACGGGCGGGAAGGCGGCGTAAAGCGATCGGCCGCCCAGCTCTGGCGAGCCGCCCTGCGCCAGTGCGACCAGGCGGTCACATCAAGACCGACCGGCGCGATGCGACGACGCTGGCAGTGCCTTACAAACTCCGGATACGCTTCAAAATAAAATGGGTCAGACTCTAACTACAGTTGCCCGAGATGTGAGTGGACGTAGGCCGGCGATCGAAGTACGCTTTACGTTATGTCGGGGCGCGGCTCTTTTGTGACCACGGGCCGTACTCTCTCATAGGTGGCTCGCGGCCCCTCGAACCAGCGGTTCGGGAGGAATGACCATGCAAATCCGCAACCCCATCGAATGGGCCTACGATCAGATCAGGCTCACCGCTCAGGCGGTGGGCTCGGCGGGTCGCGCCGTGCGCGGCGCAGCGAAAGACCGGCGCGCGCCGCCGGCAGTCCGCCGCATCGCCGTCACCGATCTCCGCGATGTCCTCGCCCGGGGCTTCGACGATTTCGGCGCCTACAGGTACGATGTCGTCCTCCTCTGCATCATCTATCCCGTGATCGGCCTGGTTCTGGCGCGGCTGGCGGCAGGCTACGACATGCTGCCGCTGCTTTTCCCGCTCGCCTCCGGCTTCGCGCTCATCGGCCCGTTCGCGGCGGTCGGGCTCTATGAGATGAGCCGGCGGCGCGAGCAGGGCATCGCCGTCACCTGGGCCGACGCATTCGGCGTGGCGCGCTCGCCCTCCTTCGCCGCGATCCTGCTGCTGGGCCTGGCGCTGACGGCGATCTTCGCGATCTGGCTGGGCGCGGCGTGGGGGATCTACGCGGTCACGCTCGGCCCCGAGCCGCCGGCATCGATCTCCGCATTCCTCCGCGACGTGTTCACGACGGGCATGGGCTGGGCGATGATCATCGTCGGCGTCGGCGTCGGCTTTCTCTTCGCCGTGCTGGTGCTGGCGATCAGCGTCGTGTCGTTTCCGCTGCTGCTCGACCGCGACGTGGGGCTCGCCACGGCGGTCAGGACATCGGTCCGCGCCGTCGCCGCGAACCCCGGCACGATGGCCATGTGGGGGCTGATCGTCGCTGGCGGCCTGGTGATCGGGTCGATACCCCTGTTCGTCGGTCTCGCCATCGTCCTGCCCGTGCTCGGGCACTCCACCTGGCACCTGTATCGCAAGGTAGTGCCGCGCTGACTCGTGTCCCGATTGGCGCAGCATCGGTGTCGACTTGCCTTCCCAGCTTCCGCATGTCCTTCGGGATTGTCGCTGCTCCTGGGTCGTGCGACTGAGCCAGGCAGCGCCGGTGACAGCGTGCTGTCTGCGTCGTGGATCATGCGATCCTGATTGCTCTTCCTGTATAGGGGTTTACTCGCGCTTGGGCATATTCGGTCGAACCGGCACGTACGGTTCGGTAGTAAGAATCATGTTTGCACCCAAAGTGCTAGGACCCTGCCCCGAAAAATTTCACTCGCGTGAAGAGCGTGTAGTCCGATTCGAACGTCATGGTTCCCACAAACACCAACACCAATACCGGCGGGACCAGAATGGCATACATCAGGGCCAGCCGCTCCCAGGCCATGTGCATGAAGACCGCGACAATCAAGCCTGCCTTCAAAATCATGAGCATGAGGATCAGAGACCATCTGAGATATCCCTGGAGGCCGAAGTAGTCGACGAGATAAGAGCAAGTGCTCAGGACAAACAGCCATCCCCAGACCACGAGATAAAGCTTAATCGGGTGTTGTTGCCCCTCCACGTGCATTGCCTGTGCCATGTTTGCCCTTACCAAAGATAGAAAAGCGCAAAGATGAACACCCAGACCAGATCGACGAAGTGCCAGTAGAGACCCATGATTTCGACGATCTCGTAGTTCCCCTTCCTGCTGGTGAAAAAGCCTCGCCTTTCGCGGTCGAAATCTCCCCGCCAAACCTTTCGCGCCATGATGATCAGGAAAATCACGCCGATCGACACGTGGGTGCCGTGGAATCCCGTGATCATGAAAAAGCTCGAGCCGAACTGGGCCGCGCCCCAGGGGTTGCCCCAAGGTCGGACCCCTTCCATGATCAGCTTGGTCCACTCGAAGGCCTGCATTCCGACGAATGTGGCGCCAAATGCCGCGGTCGCCAGCATCAAGGCCGCGCTTTTGACGCGGTCGCGGCGGTAGCCGAAGTTGACGGCCATGGCCATCGTCCCGCTACTGCTGATCAAGATGAAGGTCATGATGGCGATCAGGATGAGGGGGATTGTTGTTCCGCCGATCGTCAAAGCGAAGACTTCACTGGGGTTGGGCCACGGCACGGTCGTGGACATTCGATCCGTCATGTACGAGAGCAGAAAACAGCTGAAGATAAAGGTGTCGCTCAGGAGGAAGATCCACATCATGGCCTTGCCCCAGGAGACATTCTTGAACGCTCGCTGGTCTGAGGACCAGTCGGCGGCGATGCCTTGCCAGCCTGCAGGCCGCGTTAGGGCTTCTCCCGTGTTTGTCAGTGCAGATTTTGCCATCTGCTCATAGTCCTATCTAGGTAAGCCATAGCAGACCGAATAAATCCAGCCAGCCCAAGGGGAGAAAGCGAGCAGACTGAAAAAAAACAGCCAGACCAAGAGCAGAAAGTGCCAGTACAAGGTGCACAGTTCCACGCTCAAGCGCACCTGGTCCACCTCAAAACCTCGCCACACCTTGTCGGTCGTCCTGCCTAAGGCCACCAGACCGCCCAACAAGTGCAGTCCGTGTACCCCGGTGATCAGGTAAAAGAAGGCATAGGCTGGGTTAGTCGCCAAGAAATAACCCGCGGCGGTCAACTCTTGCCACACCAAGAGCTGACCGGCCAGGAAAGCAAGGGCGGAAGCGCCCCCTGCAAGCAGGCCGGCTCTCACGCCGTCCATCTGTCCCCGGTGCGCGGCAACCTGTGCCCATTGCAGCGCGACACTGCTCAAGATCAGCACGCCCGTGTTGAGCCACAGCAGCTTCGGCGCGGGCAGTGGCCTCCAATCCGCCATGTTCATTTGCATGGAGTAGGCGCCGATCAAGAGCGCAAACAGGGACCCGACGACAGCAAGAAACACCCCCAATCCAATCTTTGCTGCAGGCAGGGAGGATGCGCCTGTGTCGGGGAAGTCGCCGATTGCGCCCTCCTCCAACCAGGGCTTGGCCATCAGCCTTTGTCGCGATAACCACCATGCAACGATGGTCGCCATCACGGCCAAGAAGAGTATCGTGATACTCACGGCGCAGTTTCCTATGCGGCTCGTTTGGCTGCGGGCTGGTTTTGCGGCAGGAAATCCTGCTCGGCACCTGGTACGCTGTAATCGTAAGCCCAGCGATATACGACCGGTAGCTCCTTGCCCCAATTGCCATGCCCCGGCGGGGTTTGGGGTGTTTGCCACTCGAGCGTGGTGGCCTTCCAGGGATTGCTACCGGCATGCTTGCCTTTGAACAGGCTCCATATCAGATTGAAAAAAAACACCGTCTGGGCGAAGCCCACGATCAATGCCGCTAGAGTGATGAAGATGTTCAACGTCGCGGCCGATGGCGGGATGAAGGCCATCTCGCCCAGCTCGTAATACCGGCGCGGCACGCCCATCAGACCTAGGTAGTGCATGGGGAAGTAAATCGCATAGGCCCCGAGGAACGTCACCCAGAAGTGAAACTTGCCCAGCGCATCGTTCAGCATTCGCCCGGTGACCTTCGGGTACCAATGGTATATTCCCCCGAAAATGACGAGAAGTGGCGCCACACCCATCACCATATGAAAATGGGCGACGACAAACATGGTACCGGACAGCGGAACATCCACGACCACATTGCCGAGGAAGAGGCCCGTCAGCCCCCCGTTCACAAACGTGACGATGAACCCCAGCGCGAACAGCATCGGGACCGTGAGGTGGATGTCACCACGCCACAGAGTCAGCACCCAGTTGTAGACCTTGATGGCAGTTGGGATGGCAATGATGAGCGTGGTGGTGGCGAAGAAGAATCCGAAATTCGGGTTCATGCCGCTGACGTACATATGGTGCGCCCATACTACGAAGCTGAGGGCGCCGATTGCCACGATCGCCCACACCATCATGCGATAGCCGAAGATGTTCTTCCTCGCATGGGTGCTGATCAGGTCGGAGACGATGCCGAAGGCCGGTACGGCGACGATGTAGACCTCAGGATGGCCGAAGAACCAGAACAGATGCTGCCACAATATCGGACTGCCGCCGCTGTACTTCAGCTGTTCCCCCATCTCGACGAGGGCCGGCATGAAGAAGCTGCTCCCGAGGAGCCTGTCAAACAGCATCATGACGCAGCCGACGAACAAGGCGGGGAAGGCCAGCAGCGCCATGACGGTGGCCGTGAAAATGCCCCAAACCGTCAAGGGCAGGCGCATCAGCGTCATCCCCCGTGTACGCGCCTGCAATACCGTCACCACATAGTTCAACCCGCCCATGGTGAAGCCGATGATGAATAGGATCAGAGAAGCAAGCATCAGGACGATGCCCCAGTCCCGCCCCGGAGTGCCGGAGAGGATGGCCTGGGGCGGGTATAGGGTCCAGCCGGCGCCCGTGGGCCCGCCGGGCATGAAGAAGCTCGCCACCAGTACCAGCACTGCGAGTAGATAGACCCAGTAGCTCAGCATGTTCACATAGGGGAAAACCATGTCACGGGCGCCCACCATCAGCGGGATGAGGTAGTTGCCAAAGCCCCCCAAGAACAGCGCGGTGAGCAGGTAGATCACCATGATCATGCCGTGCATCGTGATAAATTGGTAGTAGTCGCCTGCGGCGATAAAGGAGAATCTGCCCGGGAACCCCAATTGCAGCCGCATCAACCACGACAACACCAGTGCCACCAATCCGATCGCGATCGCCGTGATTGAATACTGGATGGCGATGACTTTGGCGTCCTGGCAAAAGACGTACTTCGTCACCCAGCTCTTCGGATGGTAAAGCTCTACGTCTTCGACTTCGGCAAGTGGGATAGCTTCGACTGCGCCATGTGTGGCATCAACCATCGGAATCCTCTCCTCGCTCCTTTGTGACCAGGCTCGATTTGAGTCTCATCGTGCAGATCCTCTCTGCTCCGAAGCCGCCTCCCCCTCACTCGAAGCCAGTTTTTTTTGCGCGAACGTCGGCTGCTTCTGCAGCCACGTCTGATAGTCACTCTCCGTCTCAACCACGACACTGCCACGCATCTGAGGGTGCCCGACGCCACAGAAGCCAGCGCAGAGAATCTCGAATGTCCCGGCTCTGGTGGGGGTGAACCAGAAGTAGGTGACCAGGCCTGGCATCAGATCCATCTTGGCCCGGAACTCGGGCACATAAAAGTCGTGCACGACGTCTATGGAGCGAAGCAATACCTTGACCGGCTTCCCGAGCGGCAGGTGCAACTCGCCGCCTTCGATCACGACGTCGTCTTGCCCGTTGGGATCGCTCCTATTCAAACCCAAAGGGTTGTCAGAACTGACGTTCCGGGTATCGGACGTGCCCAGCCGGCCGTCCTGCCCCGGGAGGCGGAAGGTCCACAGCCACTGCTGACCCACGACCTCAACCTCGGACGCCCCTTTTGGGACCGTGACGAATTGGTTCCATACAAACAAGCCCGGAGTCAGCATGGCCGCGACGCCCGCTGCGGTACCTATGGCGAGCCACCATTCCAGCTTCTTGTTTTCCGGCTCGTACGCCGCCCGTCTTCCCTCCTGGTGACGGAAGCGGAGCACGCAATAGGCCATGAACAAAACGATCGCAGTGAAAACGACCCCGGTGATCCAGAACGTGATGATGATCGTGTCATCGATGTAACGCCAGTTTGAGGCAATCGGCGTAAACCACCACGGGCTCAGAAAATGAAACAACACTGAGCCGATCGCTACTAAAACCAGTATGAGCGCTACAACCATCCCTAACTCATCGTTGCTCCTAAAGGCTTAGGATATGAAGTAAAGGGAAACACATTTTTTATCTTCGGACTTTATTGTAAATGAGCTGGGTGAGCGGCGCTCACGTCTGCATCGATGGCTGACTTCACACTCGCCATGGCCGTACCCCCTGCGCCGCTCGTCCGAGCGGTCGCTACGCCAAAGGTGACACGGACCACACCTTGCGCCCGCTAGTCTCAGCGAGCCGCGGCCCATAGCTTATCATTGTCATCCACTGCCAGCCTAGTTGTCAATCGGCGGCGAACAATCGAGGACGTGTCAACAGCGCGAGGCGGCGCGACGCCTACGGATGCTGGTTCTTGAGAAAGGCGATCAGTGCCTTGCGGTCGTCGGCGTCCTTCAAGCCCGCGAACGTCATCTTGGTGCCGGGGATGAATTTCCGGGGATCGGTGATGTAGGTGTCGAGCGTCGCCTCGTCCCAGGTGACGCCGGAATTCTTGTTGGCGCTGGTGTAGCTGAACCCGGGAACAGTTCCAGCCTTCCGTCCCACGATCCCGTTGAGGCTCGGGCCGACCTTGTTCTTGCCTGCTTCGACTGTGTGGCAGATGAAGCAGTTTTTCTTGAATACCGCTTCGCCGGCACCGTCGGCGCGGGCGACCGGCGCGCCTGAAACCAAGCCCAAGGCCGCAAGCGAAACGGCAGCAATGATGAGCCGACTCATAGGGACCTCGCTATTCGCGCGCCCTGACGATCGCGCAGACCCACAGAGGGACCCGATACCCGGGCCAGCATGACGCGATCCTAGAAAAAGAGCTATGGGAAGCAATCCAAGAGCAGTTGGCGGACCAGGGCCCAGGCCGCCGCCGACCCCCCGCCAAGGTCGCTCCGAGTCCCCTCATGGGCAAGCTCTTCGACGAGGCAGGCGGCAGGCTGACGCCGACCCATGCGATCAAGCAGGGACAGCGCTACCGCTACTACGTCTCGAGCGATCTTGTGACCGGCACGAGGAAAACCAAGAAAGCCGAGACTGGTTGGCTGGGGCGCCAGGATTCGACCCTGGGAATGGCGGAATCAAAATCCGCTATACACGGCTCCGCAGGTGACTCATTAGGCCCGAATCTTCCACGTCCAGCCAGAAAACTCTCCCGCTGTTTCCCCGGCGCTTCCCCCCGAAACTTAGACGGCCGCGACCTTTCGGCGACCGTCTCCTGATATGGCTGGCATTTTTGGAGCGGGCGAAGGGATTCGAACCCTCGACCCCAACCTTGGCAAGGTTGTGCTCTACCCCTGAGCTACGCCCGCGCCCCGATGCCGCGGCAACAACAGGCTTGCCGCGGCAAGGCGCGCATCATACAAAGCCGCGCCGCGTTTGCAAGCGCGGGCGCGGTCGCCGCTGGTGCAGGCTTTTGCGCGCGTGGGCGGGTTCCCCTCACCCTCCCGTCGCTGGGGCGACGGGTCCCTCCCACAACCCGTTCGATCGCTCTGCGATCGAACCCTCGCGGGGCCGACCGCAAAGCGGTCGGCCGGGTTGTGCCCGCAGGCGGGAGAGGGCAGAAATGGCGGTGCGCTTGATGGTCCGAACGGCAGCAGGGGTCGCGCGATACCGCGCGGGCGGGACGGGCATGCTGCTCGGCCTCGTCGCGGCGGCGCTGGCGGGCTGCGGGCTGCGCGAGGCGAGTCTGTCGGACCGCTGCGGCGAGCTGATGCAGGACGCGTTTCCCGGCGGCCGGATCAAGGTGACCAAGGCGGCAGCGGCGCCGGACCCGGCCGGCGCCAGCGTCGGCTCCATGGTCGCGACGGTCGGCGGCGTGCGCCGGAACGTGGCGGAGGGCGACGTGCTGGCCCGCGACGTCGCCGTCGAATGCCGCTTCGAGGACAACATCCTCACCGGCTTCCGCTGGACCGCCGGGCCGCTGCAGCCGCCGCCCGAGCGCCGCTGAGCGCGACGCGCATGGCCTTGACGCCGGACGAGCTCTTCGCCCGCCTCGACGCGCTCGGCATCCGCCACGTCACCCACCACCATCCGCCGCTGCACACCGTCGCCCAATCGGTGATGCTGCGCGGCACGCTGCCGGGCGGCCATTGCAAGAGCCTGTTCCTCAAGGACCGCAAGGGCGGGTTGTGGCTGGTGGTCGTGCTCGAGCACCGCCGCCTCGACCTCAACGCGCTCTCCGCCCGGCTCGGCGCGCCGCGCTTCTCCTTCGGCAGCCCCGAGCTGTTGCAGAGCGTGCTCGGCGTAACGCCCGGCAGCGTCACGCCTTTCGCGCTCGTCAACGACCGCGAGCGGCGCGTCGCCGTGGTGCTCGACGCCGACATGCTCGAGCATGCCCCGCTCAATTACCACCCGCTGGTCAACACCGCGACATCAGCGGTCGCGCCGGCGGATCTGCTGCGCTTCATCGCCGCCTGCGGGCACCAGCCCCGCATCGTCGCGCTCGGGGACATCGACCGCGCGGCGGCGCCCTAGGGATGCTTGTCAGCGGCGGGTCGGGCCGCCATCTTAGGGGGAAAACCAGGGGAATTGCGCAGATGGAACCGATTCTTGGCGGCGCCGCGGCCGCGGCAAACGGCGCCGATGTAATCAAAAACGGCTCGACCGCCAGCTTCATGGCCGACGTGGTCGACGCCTCGCACGATGCGGCGGTGGTGGTCGATTTCTGGGCGCCGTGGTGCGGGCCCTGCAAGCAGCTCGGGCCGGCGCTGGAGAAGGCCGTGCGCGACTCGCGCGGCAAGGTGCGGCTGGTCAAGATCGACATCGACCAGAACCCCGAGATCGCCCAGCAGATGCGCATCCAGTCGATCCCGGCGGTCTACGCCTTCAAGGACGGCCGCCCGGTCGACGGCTTCGTCGGCGCGCTGCCGGAGAGCCAGGTGAAGCAGTTCGTGAGCCGGCTGGCGAGCGGCGCCGGCGCACCCGCCGGCCCCTCGCCCATCGAGGAGGCGGTGGCGCTGGCCAAGGAGGCCCTCGCCGCCGGCGACATGCCGCGCGCCGCCAACATCTTCGGCCAGGTGCTGGAGCACGAGCCCGGCAATGTCGACGCGCTGGCCGGGCTGGCGCGCGCGGCGATCGCGCGCAAGGACTTCGCCAAGGCGCGCCAGACGCTCGACCGCGCGCCGCCGGAAGCCGCAGGGCATGCCGAGATCGCCGCGGCGCGCACGGCGCTGGAGCTCGCCGAATCCGGCGAGAAGGCCAAGGGCGCTTTGGGCGAGCTGCGCGAGCGCATCGCGCGCGACCCCAAGGATCATCAGGCGCGGCTCGAGCTCGCCTCGGCGCTGTTCGGCTCGGGCGAGCGCGAACCGGCGATCGACGCGCTGCTCGAGCTCGTCAGGCGCGACCGCGAATGGAACGAGCAGGCGGCGCGCAAGCAGCTCCTGAAATTCTTCGAGGCGCTGGGGCCGACCGATCCGCTGACCGTGTCGGCGCGCAAGCGCCTGTCGTCGATTCTTTTCGCATGAGCCGCTCGCCCTTCGAGCCGAGCTTCGCGCAGCTGCCGGCGACGCTGCCGATCTTTCCGCTCACGGGCGTGCTGCTGTTGCCGGGCGGCCGGCTCCCGCTCAACATCTTCGAGCCGCGCTACCTCGCCATGACGCGCGATGCGCTCGCCGCCGCGGGCCTGATCGGCATGGTGCAGCCGCAGGACGGACAAGGCGATGCCGGCGAGCCGGCGGTCTATCGCCGCGGCTGCGCCGGCCGCATGACCGCGTGGAGCGAGACCGATGACGGGCGCTATCTCGTCACGCTCGCCGGCGTCGCGCGCTTCGACATCGCCGAGGAGCTGCCGCGCGAGCGGCTCTATCGCCGCATCGTGCCCGACTGGGCGCCCTATCGCGGCGATCTCGCCGAGGACGGCCGGTCGCTCGCCGCGGCCGAGCGCAGCCGGCTGCTGGCGGCGATCAAGCCGTTCTTCCAGCGCCACGGCATCAGCGCGGACTGGAAGGCGATCGAAGCGAGCGCCGACGAGCGGCTGGTCACCACGCTCGCCATGGCCTGCCCGTTCGCGCCCGGCGAGAAGCAGGCGCTGCTCGAGGCGAAGGACGGCGCGGAGCGCGCACGCCTCCTGACCGCGCTCATGGAAATGGCGGCGCTGGGCGGCGACGCGCCGGAAGAAAGCGTGCGGCACTGAGCAACAAGGAGCATCCGCCATGGCCGACAACCCCGCCGACGTCGATCCGCGCTTGCTGGAGATCCTCGTCTGCCCGCTGACCAAGGCGAGTTTGCGCTATGACCGCGCGGCGCAGGAGCTGGTGAGCGTCGAGGCGGGCTTGGCCTATCCCATCCGCGACGGCATCCCGATCATGCTGGTCGACGAGGCGCGCGCGCTCGACGACGCCGAGAAGGCGAAGTACCAGACGAAGCCCGCGCCGTGAGCGAAGCGGGCACCGAGCACTGGCCGACCGAGCTGCGGCTGAAGCAGGCCGAGAAGGTGCTCGAGATCGCCTTCGACGACGGCAAGCGCTTTCGCCTGCCCGCCGAATATCTCCGCGTCGAGAGCCCGTCCGCCGAAGTGCAGGGGCACGGCCCTGGGCAGAAGCAGCTGGTGCACGGCCGCGCGCGCGTCGGCATGATCGGCGTCGAGGCGGTCGGCAATTACGCCGTGCGCATCACCTTCGACGACCTGCACGACACCGGCATCTATTCCTGGCGCTACCTCTATCAGCTCGGCGAGGAGCAGGAGCGGCGCTGGGCCGATTACCTCGGCGCGCTCGCGAAAGCTGGCCTGGCGCGCGAGCCCAAGCGCGGCTGAGATTCGCGAGAGCTGCAAGGCTGTCCGTGCGTCCTTCGACTGGCCGCCTGCGGCGGCCGCTCAGGATGAGGGCTTTCTTCTCTGCATCAACAGCGATGATGCCATTCTCGTTTTTCCTCATCCTGAGCCGCGCGCGCAGCGCGCGAGTCGAAGGACGCACGATGCTCACGTCTTTTCCTTCGTCCAACCCCACGCGAGCTCCCGCAAGGCTTCATAGTCGCCGCGAATCAACGCTTCTTTCTTCGCACGCCGCCAGCCTTTGAGCTGACGCTCGGCCGCGATGGCATCGGTGACGCGGTCGAATTCCTCGTGGAAGACGAGCTGCACCGGGCGGCGAGGCGACGTATAGCTGCCAAAGCTGCCCTCGTTGTGCTCGGCAACGCGCCGCTCCAGCGAGTCGCGCGTCGTCCCGACATAGTAGGATCCGTCGCGGCAGAGCAGGATGTAAACGTAGGCGCTCATCTTCGCTGCATAATCATCCGTGCGTCCTTCGACAGGCGCGCCACGCGCGCCAGCTCAGGATGAGGGGAATTCTGCATCGCCATTGGCGATGCCACTCTCATTTTTCCTCATCCTGAGCCGCGCGCGCGGCGCGCGAGTCGAAGGATCAGACCTTCACCTTCAGCAGCTTCGCCGCGTTGTCGCGCAGCACCAGCTCGCGCTGCTCGCTGTCGAGGCCCAGCGCTTCGACCACCTCGACCGGGCGCTCGTCGCCCATGTCGAAGCAGTAATCGCTGCCGAGCACGATGCGCTCGATGCCGACCTGCGAGATGACGAACTGCATGATCGGCTTCGAGTGGCTCACCGTGTCGTAGGTGAAGCGGCGCAGATACTCGCTCGGCGGGCGCGGCATGTGTTTGAGCTCGGGGCGCACCTTGGTGCCGTGGTCCCAGCGGCCCATCAGGATCGGCATCACGCCGCCCGAATGCGGCAGGCACACATCGAGCTTGGGGTAGCGGTCGAGCACGCCGCCGAAGATGAGATGCGCGCAGGCGATCGCCGTGTCGAGCGGGTTGCCGATGAGGTTGTTGAGGTAGTAGGGCTTGACGCCCAGGCGCTCGCCGCCGACGGTCTTGAGCGGGTGCAGGAACACCGGCAGCGCCAGCGCCTCGATGCGCGCGAAGACCGGCCGGAACATCGGGTCGTCGAGATCGCGGTCCTGGATGTTGGTGCCGAGATAGACGCCGCGGATGCCCGGAAGCTGGCTGGCGCGGTTGAGCTCGTCGACGGCGCGATCGGGATCGCCCATCGGCAGCGTCGCCAGCCCGACGAAGCGGTCGGGATGCGCCTGGTGCGCGGCGCTCGCGCCGTCGTTCCATGCCACCGCCAGCCGCTGCGACACCGCGGGCTCGGCGAAATAGAGCATGGGCGCGGTGAGCGACAGCGCATGCATCTGCACGCCGCGCGCATCCATGTCGGCGAGGCGCAGCGTCAAGTCGGTGAATTTCGTCTCGTAGCGCTGCGGCCCGATGAAAAAGCCGTCCGGCGCCGCGCGGTAGTCGAAATTGTATTGCTTGCCCTGCTCGCCGAGCACGTCGAGATAGGCCTGCGGGTAATAATGCGCGTGGATGTCGATGGCGCGCGCCCCGCCGGCGGGCGCGGCCGTGGCGGCGCGCGGCGCGACCGCGGCGCTGCCCGCCGCCCCCACTGCACCGACCGCGGCGGCGGCCAGCCCGCCCTGCAGGACCTGGCGGCGCGGCACCGCATGCTTGCCGCAGCAATCTTCGTGCATAGCCCACTCCTCCCGATTTGGCCGGACCTCCCGGGCCCGTTGCCGCCGAGCTTAGCCGGGGATTTGCGCCAGCGCCAGCAAAGCCGGAACCGGCCGGCCGTGACTAGGCATCTTGGACCGCGCCGATGTATAAGTGGGCGTGCGCGGGTGGCAATGCCGCCCGAGTGTCCTTGAGGGCCGGCCAATCGGGGAGGAGCGCGTCGTGATGCGTCTATTGCCGGGTCCGCTTGCCGCGGCGCTGCTGCTCGCCGCGCCGGTTTTCGCCCAATCCGCTACGCCCGATCGTGCCCTGGTCGAGGATGTCGTCGCGGCCAACCACATCCTCTACGACCAGGGCGTGGTCGACGGCTTCGGCCATGTCAGCGCGCGCAGCGACAAGGACCCCAACCGCTTCCTGCTGGCGCGCAGCATGGCGCCGGGGCTGGTCAAAGCCGAGGACATCCTCGAATTCGACCTTTCCGGCAACGCCGTCGACGCGCAGGGCCGCGCGCTCTATCTCGAGCGTTTCATCCACAGCGAGGTCTACAAGGCGCATCCCGAGGTCAAGGCGATCGTGCACAGCCATTCGCCGGCGGTCATTCCCTTCGGCGTCACCGGCGTGCCGCTCAAGCCGATCTATCACATGAGCTCGTTCCTGGGCGCCGGCGTGCCCATCTTCGAGATCCGCGAGGCCGGCGGCGACGGCACCGACATGCTCGTGCGCAACCCGGCGCTGGGCGCGGCGCTGGCCCAGAAGCTCGGCAATTCCGCGGTGCTGCTGATGCGCGGCCACGGCGATGTCGTGGTCGGCGACTCCGTGCGCCAGGTGGTGTTCCGCGCCATCTACGCCGAGGTCAACGCGAAGCTCGAGTCGGAAGCGCTGCGCCTCGGCGAAGTCACCTTCCTCACCGACCGGGAATCGGCGGCTTCCATGGCGACCAACGCCGCGCTGGTCGGCCGCGCCTGGGATTTGTGGAAGGCAAAGGCGATGGGCGGCCGCGATTAGCCGCTCACGGCTTCGGATGCGCCGCGAAGAAGCGCCACAGCGCCGGCGTCGCCGCCATCGCGGTCGCCGGCGGATCGAGGAATTTGGCCATGCGCTCGCCACCCGGCCAGGAATGGCCGCCGCCCTCGATCAGGTCGAAGACCACGGCGGTGCCCGCGGCGCAGCCGGAATAGCTTGATTCGCTGACCCCGGGCGCCGGCCGCTCCTGCAGCGGCGCGGCGGCGCAGCCATCGGCGCGCACCCACAGCGCGATCGAGTCGGCGACCGGCGGGTAGAGCTGATGCGCCAGCGACTTGCGGCCGATGCCGCCGGCGAGCGGCACGTTCTCGTCGGCGCTGCCGTGGATGTGCATGATCGCCACCGGCTGCGCCGGCGCGCAGCCTTTGATCACCACCGAGCCGGCGACGATGCCGACCGCGGCGATGAGGTCGCTCGCCTCGCAGGCCAGCCGATAGGCCATCATGCCGCCATTCGACAGGCCCGTGGCATAGATGCGGCGGCGGTCGATCGGATGATCGCGCGCGATCTGCGCGATGACGGCGCGCAGGAACGCGACGTCGTCGATGCCATGCGCCGCGGCATAGCCGCAGCACGCGCCGGCGTTCCAGGTGAGGAAGCCCGGCTTGCCGGCGAGGTTCACCAGCGGCCGGGCGCGGTCGCTGCCGTCCGGGTAGGCGGCGATGAAGCCCTGACGGTCGGCCTCGGCGCTGAACCCCGTCTGCTTCGCCGCGCCGCGGCCGT
>WNFB01001080.1_pt1 | contig 22808 bp, 17 predicted proteins | sample 5400501 | NCBI WGS metagenome assembly WNFB01 (sample SAMN13153341, study PRJNA577476) | soil metagenome | isolation source: 200 cm saprolite under Douglas fir tree site 2 hole 1 | place: USA:California | collected 2015-04-18 | reverse complement strand
CACTGCAAGCGGACCCGGGCCTCCCGACTCAGCTCTTTCCCCGTGCGCGCCAGCTGGCGCGCACGGGGAAGTTCTCCATTGTGAATCTGCATGGCGACACTCTATCCGAGTGTCACTAATCATTCTGAACGGGAACAGCATGAGTCCACGGCACGAAAACAAAAAAGACGAAGCAAGCTACGCCTCTACTTAATTTGAGATTGCCCTGCCGCTTGAATTTCCCACTAGAGAGGTCGCTTGCAACGTCTCGGCCGACATCCGGTGCGTGTTGCCCTACCCCGCAGTTGCTTAACTTCTTTCGCTATAATGCTTTTGTGAGTCGCCATTCAGTCCGACAGACTGCCGCCGCCGAGTTCCCTACCCGCTGGGGCAGGTTCCGCATTTTCGGATTCGAGGGCGAGATCGGGGAAGGCGGCCAGCGCCATGAAACCGCGGTTGCCCTGGTCATGGGAGACTTGAAAGGTGCGCCTCCGCTGGTGCGCATCCACTCGCAATGCCTTACCGGCGACGTGTTTGGCTCACTGCGGTGTGATTGCCGCCAGCAGCTGGAAATGGCTCTTTCCATGATCGCCCAGCAAGGCGCCGGTGTTTTGATTTACGAACAGCAGGAAGGGCGCGGCATTGGCCTAATGGCCAAGTTGCAGGCATACGAACTGCAGGATGCAGGATTCGACACGGTCGAAGCCAACGAGCAACTGGGCTTCAAAGCTGATCATCGCGAGTTCGCCCTTCCGGCCGAGATCTTGAACGCTTTGGGTGTCACGCAGGTACGGCTGCTCTCTAACAATCCGGACAAAGTCGCGGCTCTCGAACGTGGGGGGATCGAAGTCCTCGAGCGTGTGCCTTGTGAAGTCTCTCGCAATCCCGATGCTGAAAACTACTTAAGGACCAAGAAGGAGAAACTAGGACACCTCTTCACCTCGCGCTAGCACACCCGTGATCGACAAAGTCACGTGCCGATTTTCCCGCTCGTAAATGCACTGCTTGCAGCCGCTTCGCAAATCTTTCCACGGCCCCAGAACGCGATTTTATTGGCGCTTCCGCTCGCGCCGGGTACCATCGACATTCATGCGGTGAGTTCGACCCTGTTCTCGAAGGGTCTTCTCCAACAGCTTTCGGTTCTTCACCGGCAAGCTGCGCAACGCCGAGTGCGCCAGCGCCAAATAGACTTCGCGCGCGCCGGGCGCCTTGCGCAAAGCTTGCAAGTGTTTGGAGACAGTCTCCACATCGCCACGCACGATTGGTCCGCTGAACGCACGCGCCGGACCATGCGCTGTGTAATTCTCGATCGTCTGCCGCACGATGGGCAGCATACGCTTCCGGGCTGCTGTGCTTGAAATACCCGCGGCGTGCGCAATCTCTTCCGATGCAACTAGCAGAGCCAGGAGCAAGGGCGACGTGAACGCGCCCCAGGCGTGGTACGCGGCTTTCTTCTGCTTGGAAATCGAGAATACCTCTCCTTTCAAATCACGCACGATTGGGCGAACTACACGAACGGCAGCGGCATCGCCTTCCACTGCAAAGGGCACATCCGCGAGCGCTGGGCAGGAACCGTGCACGAATGTCATCAATGGATGCAACGATGCGACCGCCGCCCCGCGTCGCCGCAGGACGTCCAGTTCGTCGCTGGTAAGAGCGCCGCTGGAGTGCAGCGCTACCTTTCCTCTCCAGTCGGTGAGAGGGACCAAGGCACGAGCCGCGTTTGCAATTTCGCGGTCTGGGACACAAAACCAGATGACATGAGCATCGAGCTGAGCATCGTCCTGGGTTGAAGGGTGAGCATTCGTCTTGCCGGCCAACTCACGCCCTTTTCGTTTCGAGGCCCCGCTCTTACCAGCGACGATCTCGCGAATTCGATATCCCGCCCGGCGCAATGATACAGCTAACGCGCTTCCCAAGCTTCCGGGACCCACAATCGTAACGGTTGGCTTGCTCACCATCGCTGGGCAGCATAACAGGGCTGACGCGTAGGAGGAAAACCGTACTGAGATTTTGACGTGTGCATGGCCTTCGGCCGCGTCTCATCGCGTAGACCTGGTTTTCACGAATTGCTCTTAGGAGGGCACGGCTTGAGTGGTGCTTCGCCCTTGGAAACAGAAGCTTAGGGTCGACCTTGCGCAAATGGACGCTGATCGGTGAAAGACCTCGGGTGCCGACCGTTAGTAACTGCGGTAACCTGCCGATAACCCAGAACCCTGTGGTATAAAACCAGCAGCATTAAAGCCCAATTTTCACGCGAGGTGTTCCCGAGCCCTTGGAGCGCCCGCGGTAGGTCTTGAGGGAATTCTTGAGTTTTATCAACTTTGCAGCCCGCGAGATCAATTGCAAAATCGTATATTACGGCGCCGGGCTCGGCGGCAAAACGACGAACCTGCAGTTCATTTATCAGAAGACCGCCGAACAACAAAAAGGCAAGATGATCTCGCTGGCCACCGAAACGGAACGTACGTTGTTTTTCGATTTCCTGCCTTTGGATTTGGGTTCCGTCCGCGGGTTCAAGACTCGCATTCACCTGTACACCGTCCCTGGCCAGGTTTTCTACGATGCCAGCCGAAAACTTATCTTGCGCGGGGTCGACGGGATTGTCTTCGTTGCCGACTCTCAGGAAGAACGCATGGATGCGAACGTTGAGGCCTTGGACAACTTGATGGCCAACCTGAAGGAACACGGCTACGACTTCCACAAAATCCCCTACGTCCTGCAGCTCAATAAACGCGACCTACCCAATGTGCTGCCGGTGGAGAAGCTGGCACAAGAACTGCACCGGAAGAATGAACCGGTGATTGAGGCAGTCGCTTTCCAAGGCGTCGGCGTCTTTGACACCCTGAAAGAGATCGCGAAGCAGGTGCTGAGGGAACTCAAGCAAGGCGGGTAACGCCCGCTCTACCGCATCCGAAACGATCTCAGCATCTCCTCGAATGTTGGCCGCAGCCGGCCGAAATCCTGGTCAGGAGAAATGAAGACTAGGTAAATGAGGTTGCCGTCGCTGCGCTTCATGGCAACCAGCCAGTCACGTTCCCGAACCGGTCGCCCGCTCTGATCCTGGAGTGGTGAGTTCCCGATCAGGTCAACAGACTTCCCCGGTGCACCGTTCACTCGGATATTTTCATCGTACCCGATCTGCCTCAGGTCTGGATTCGACTGGCGCAATGAGGACAGCAGTTCGTGAGTCTCCTGATCGAGGCTCTCGTTTGGATCCTCTGGCTGATAGGCGTTGATCATCACACCATAGGCAACCGCGTTCTGCGAAACCCCGCTGCGCGGAGCGATCGTCACAGCCGAGTTCTGATCGCCAAAGACTTCCCAGTTGTCGGGATATGAGACCTGAAAGGCACTGTGATTGAGCGCGCGCATGCTGCCGCTGGGCGCGATATCTCCTCCGGCCTGCCCGCCTGTCTGACCCGTTCCACCTGACTTTTGCTGGGCAGCGATCTGTTGCGCAGTAGGTGGTTTCATGCTCCCCACGCGCTGCTTGATGTTGTGGAACTCCCCGCTATCGCTGCGGAAGCTCTTGGGCGGCAGTGTGGATACTTCTTGCGAGACATATTGAACACGGTTGCCGGGATCGGGGTGATCACTGAGGAACTGTGGAGCACGCGAGCCGCCCTCCTGCTCGATTTTGGTGAAGAACTGTGCCATGGCATGCGGATCGAAGCCGGCGTCGTACATGATGTCAGCGCCGAGCAGATCCGCTTCCTTCTCGGCCTGCCGCGAGTTTTTCAGAAAGTACGAGCCCACGCCGAATGAAATGCCGAGTTGCGCTGCCTGGGAAAGCGCGCCACGACCCATGATCCCTCCAAGAATAGCAAGCGGCAGTTGCGCCGCCATTTGCTTGCTGGCCGCCCGTGTCCCGTGCCGTTGCACAACGTGTGAAATTTCGTGCGCCATCACACCTGCCAGTTCGCCCTCGTTGTCTGCCGCCTGGATGGTCCCCAGGTTCACGTAAACCGGCCCACCGGGCAGAGCAAACGCGTTGATCTCTTTCTGGTTGACTACGTGGAAACTGTAAGGCCACTTCTCTCCGGGCGCGTGTGCCGCAAGCTGCGCCCCAAGCCGCTGAACGTACTTCACAACGGGATCTGAGTCAGGCAACAGGGGAAGCTGTTTGCTCGCCTGGGCCGACGCCTGTTGTCCGGCCTGGACCTCTTCCTGTGGCGAAAACATGTCGAAGCCGTGACTAGGTTCGACGCGGGCTTGCAGCAGGTGCGGCGCCGAGATGCAGAAGGCCAACATCAGCGCCATCAAGCGCGACCCAACGGATCTCATTTTCATCTTTCCTCCTGGATCCCGTACTGTCGGGACCCATCGCATCTACTTAGTTTAGATGCGCTGGTGATTGGTTGTTCTGCCACCCTAAACGGGAGTCCGGGGAAAGGGAAGGGTAAGCAGATGAGCCGCTTGGGGCAGGGTTCACACAAGAAAAAGGGTGCCTGGTTCGGCACCCTACCTACTAATGCTTGTTCGAAACGGACTACTACTTAGGGTCCGGCGGCGAGGTGGCGCCGAACTCGCGACGGCCTGCTATGGCCCGAACCGTGCGGGCCGCCTGCGGAGGCGCTGCTGCCGCCGCACCGAAACGCTCCAGGAGCACTGGAACCATCGCTCCTTCGGCTTCCTTCACGAATGTCAGCCGGCCGTCGGCGGTCAGATCAACCCGAACAAAATCTCCGAGCTTTACCTGCCCGGTCGCCACTAGGTTGGCCAGCGGGAAAACGAGGTGCCTCTCGATGGCGCGCTTCAAGTGCCGCGCACCGTACTTTGGATCGGTACCCTCACCCAGCAAAAAATTCTTCACTTTAGACGTGCAATTGAACACGAACTGACTCGCACCCGAAGCCATCAGGATGCGCTGCTGCACCATTCCCAACTCAATTTCCAGGATCTCTTGCAGGTGCGCCGGACGAAGAGTTTTGAAGACCACGACCTTGTCGATACGGTTCATGAACTCGGGCGAGAACTTGCGCCTGGCCGCTTCGACCGCGGTCCGGTCGATCTTTTCATCGAGCGAGGCATCGACTTGATTCGGTTTCCGCGCGAAGCCGAGACCGCCATCGACCAGGCTGGTCATCTCACCTGCCCCAAGATTTGAGGTCATGATGATGATGCATTGAGAAAGATCCACACGGCGATTGTCACCCAGGGTGAGCGTCGCCTTATCCAGAATTCCGAGCAATAACTGCCAGAGGGCGTCGGAAGCTTTTTCGATTTCATCGAATAGCAGAATCGATAACTTCAGCTTTTCCGTGTGCCATTGATTCAGCGCTTCCTGGGTCAGCAGGGGATGGGTCTCGCGGTGGCCCAGGTAGCCTGGGGGCGAACCGATCAGCTTCGCGATTTCATGCGAGTGCTGGAACTCGGCGCAATCGATCTTGATGCAGGCGCGCGCATCGCCAAACATGGATTCGGCCATCGCCTCAACCACGCGAGTCTTCCCCGAACCCGTGGGTCCCAGGAACAACAGGTTTCCTACGGGACGACCTGGCGGATTCAGACCGGCCAGAAACATCTGGTAGATTTCTGCGACCTTTTCGACGGCTTGATCTTGGCCGACGATTTTGCGCCGTAAGGCGGTGTCGAACTCTTTGGCATCATTGCTACGGCGGGTCGGATCGAGCACAGTGGCGAGACTTGTTCTCATAAGGGTTTTGGGCCCTAACCTTTCCTGGGCCTTCTTACCTCTTCCTGGGAGAGCGTGCCGACTTCTTGTAAGCCGCAGGGGCCATTTTTTGTCACCTCTGCGGTCGTAATGTGTTACTGCAAGCGGCTCGCCATCTCATCTGGACAGCCCAAACCATCCATTTCTGCATCCTTAGATGCTGGTAGAAGCAAACGGGCTATGCGGAGCCAGCAGCTTAGGGCTGGGTTAAGAGAAATTATTTGCGCATCCGGGAACTTTCTTGCTGCGCCATACAGGGATAACCGTAGCGGCTGTCTTTGACCGGAAGTAACTGGCACCCGGCTTAGCTGGGGGTTAGTATCCTGTTGGGTTTGATCTGGGGGAATAAATTGCGTCGCCTGCGCTCCCTTTCCATCACCGTGGCGGTCTGCCTGTTGCTCTTCGCGACGGTGCGGTGGCGGAATTCCGGAATTCCATCAGCGGTTGCGCAACCCCAAGCATCGCCGCAAATTCTTTCAACTTCGAACAGTGCGATCCATCTCACCAAGGCCCCCGATCCGCTGACGCTCCAGACTACTGCCCCGGGGACAACCGTCTACGTTGCGAAAAGGGGCGACAGTATCACCTTGGTCTCCCGTCAATTCTTAAAGAAGACCTCCTACCTGACTTCCGTGGAATTGAGCGATGCCATCCGCAAGGCCAACGGAGATCGCCAGGGCAATACCTTGAAGGCAGGCGAATCGATTGTGATCCCGGGGATCTTGGAAGGCCCGGTCACGGAGAAGCCGAGTACCGTGCCCCGCGACTTCGAAGTGCGAGCCGTCTATCTGACCGGTGTCATGGCAGGCAGCGAACATGGCCGGCAGATTATCCGCCGCTGGCGCGATCTGGGGGGGAACGCGGTGGTATTCGATATCAAAGATAGCGACGGAATCGTAAATATCGCGTTTGATCATCCGCTAGCCAGCAGCCCCCATCATCCTTACATTTCCGATCTGCCCAAATTGACGCGCTATCTGCATTCCCAGGGGATGCATGCCATCGCTCGCATCGCAATATTTCGTGACGAGCGGCTGGTCACAACCCACCCGGAACTGGCTGTAAAGTCCCGCCGCTCAGGCCAACCGTGGCGCGAGAACGGCAAGCTGGTCTGGACCGACCCCTCACAGGCCAAGGTGCAGGACTACAACATCGTCCTGGCGAAGAAGGCGGTCGATTCTGGAGCAGATGAAGTGCAATTCGATTACGTCCGCTTCCCTGCCGAAGGCGACCAAAAAGATGCAAACTTTTTATTTCAGACCGAGCATCCCGGTTGGCACCGCACAGACGTGATCACTGATTTTCTGAAGCACGCCTATGGTGAGCTTCACCCCAAGGGCGTTCTCTTATCGCTGGATGTCTTCGGAGTCATGGCCTGGCAGCGTCCGGTAGACCTCGCTCACACCGGGCAGGACATAGTCGGCATGGCAAAATTTTGCGATGTGCTTTCGCCCATGATCTACCCCTCGCACTTCTTCGGGATGGATGGCTACGCGCACCCCGGAGATGCGCCTGAGCACTTCATCGGCGAATCCATGGATCGTTTCGGGTTGATTACCAAAGGCAGCGCGGTCGTAATCCGCCCCTGGCTTCAAGCCTTCGGCTGGCGCACCAGAACATACTCGCCGAAGTACATCGAGATACAAGTCCAGGTCGCCAAGAACAAGGGCGGAATCGGTTTCTTGTTCTGGAATGCCAATAACAATTACAGCAAACCTTATGCCGCCATGCCTGAGATGGGTGCCGCCAAGGGCCAATATTTCCGTGGGGATGAGCTGCCCGCGCCCGTACACGCCGGCTTGGCGCCAGCTCTTATCGCCCCGGAGGGCTCTACCGCCGGTGTCCACTGAAGCCTGACCCAACCGGAGCAAGCCCGCTGTTTCTCTTAGCAAACTTCAGTTTTCGTTATGCCAGCCAGAAAAGCCTCTTTGGCAGGTTCTTCCGTCGGTTATAATTACGCCTAATTAGTCCGCGTTTATGCCCTGCCCCTGCTAAGCCGCGCCGCTTGTATATTCTGCCAGCAGGCGGATCACCCCGCGGAACAAGTTTGGCAGCAAAACTGCGGCCCCCAGCCAGCCCGGTGAATCTGTAACAGAGCTAAGGAGCGCCCATGGCGATTCAGAAGACGGAGAGAGTCTGGCACAACGGTAAGTTCATTCGTTGGGACGATGCACATATCCACGTCATGTCGCACGTGGTCAACTATGGCTCATCGGTCTTTGAAGGCATCCGTTGCTACGCGCTCCCAAGTGGGCCGGCGATCTTCCGCGCCCAGGATCACATCCAGCGTCTGTTGGATTCCGCCAAAATCTACCGTATCGATCTCGACTACACCATTGAAGAGCTGGTCACGGCACTGGTCGAGCTGGTGAAGAGCAATGGTGTCTGGCCGTGTTACATCCGGCCCATCGTGCTGCGCGGATATGGCGAAGCCGGTGTCAACCCATTCAATTCGCCCACCGAGGTCTACATCGCCAATTATCCATGGGGCAAGTATCTGGGCACGGATGCTGAACAGGGCGTTGACGTATGCGTTTCTTCCTGGACGCGGATTGCGCCCAACACGCTGCCTGCCATGGCCAAGTCGGGCGCCAACTACATGAACTCCCAGCTCGTCAAGATGGAAGCCATCATCAACGGTTACCTCGAAGGCATCGCTCTCGACGCCAATGGCTATGTGAGTGAAGGGTCGGGTGAGAACTTGTTCGTAGTGCGCAACGGCACACTGCAAACCGCGCCTCTGGGCAACTCGGTGCTACCGGGAATCACCCGGGACTCTGCATTGACGATAGCCCGTGAGCTGGGCATTCCTGTAGTGGAGCAGGGAATCCCGCGCGAGATGCTTTACATCGCCGACGAGGTCTTTCTGACCGGTACGGCAGCCGAGATCACGCCCGTTCGTTCCGTGGACAAGATCAGCGTTGGCAAGGGCACCATTGGGCCGATCACCAAGTCCATCCAGAAAGAGTTCTACGCGATCATCCGGGGAGAGAGGCCGGACCGCTTCCAGTGGCTCACTCCGGTGCCAGTCGGCAGCAAGCAGCCTGTCAGCGTCTAAGTCCTTCGACAATCACCCTTCTCTGGGGGCGCGCTAATGCGCCCTCCCCTTTTTGTTCACAAGCTAAAGCGTCGACTTCTACCTCAAGCCAGTCGCCCTAAGCTTGAGCCGTCAAAACCATTACTCGCGCCTATTACTTAGGTCATCTTGGGTCAGTCGAGGTTTCAGGCCATGATAGGAGATGGTTCTTGGGGGAAGTGTCTAATGACTGTTGATGACTTGCTTCGCACCGCGATGGAGCGGCGTGCCTCTGACTTACACCTGAAGGTGGGGAACTATCCCCATCTTCGCATTGATGGGGAATTACTCCCGCTCACCGATCAGCCCCGCGTCACCGCCGAGGACATGTTGAACATGGCCTTCAGCATGATGTCCGCGCGCCAGAAGCAAAAATTCAAAGAGACCACGGAAATCGATATGGCGTACGGCGTAGCCGGACTGGGACGCTTCCGTGTGAACGTGTTCCAACAGCGCGGCAATGTGGGATTGGTGTTGCGCGTGATTCCAACCAAGATTCGCGCGCTTGACGAACTTTACTTACCGAAAGTGGTGGAGCAGATCTGCGACATGCCCCGGGGCATGGTGCTCGTCACTGGCGTCACTGGCTCCGGTAAGTCGACCACCTTGGCCGCAATGGTCGACCGTATAAACTCCGGCAGGGCCGAACATATCATCACCATCGAAGACCCCATCGAGTTTCTGCACCGCGACAAAAAAGGCTACGTAAACCAGCGCGAGGTGGAAGTCGATACGCCTTCGTTCTCGACCGCACTACGCGCCTCGCTACGCCAGGACCCCGATGTGATTCTGGTGGGCGAAATGCGTGACCTGGAAACGATCGGAACAGCGCTGCATGCTGCCGAAACCGGCCACATGGTCTTCTCCACTCTGCACACCCTCGATGCCGTGGAAACCATCAACCGCATTATCGCCATCTTCCCGCCACCTGAGCAGAAGCAAATACGGCTGCAGTTGGCGGCCGTGCTGCGCGCCGTCATCAGCCAACGACTGGTAAAGCGCTCCGATACGGAAGGGCGCGTACCCGCGGTGGAAGTCATGATTAATACTGCCTACATTCGCGAATGTATCCTCGTGCCGGAAAAGACGCGTTCCATCCGCGACGCCATTTCCGCCGGCACTTCGCAATACGGCATGCAGACCTTCGACCAATCGCTGTGGGACCTCTTCCAGGCCGGCCTGATCAACTACGAAACGGCTCTGGAGAGCGCTTCGAACGCCGATGACTTCAAGCTGCGGATGCAGGGTATCGCCTCCACTGCCGACATTTCCCGTCAATCTATGCAGTCTGCCGGTTTTGGCCGGCACTGATTGGAACCTCCTGAACATGTGGGCGCGTGCGAGCGCGCCCTTTTTGCAGCTCGATCTCACAAGGTGCAACCCGGCTAAAGCGCCGAGCATCAACCCACAAATGATGCCGAAGGTGAGATTGCACGGTCAGTTTAGGAAACTAGCTTTAATTGCGAGCTCATGCGCGTTCTTCCTGATGGCGGCGGCCGCTCGCGGACAACAGGTCGATGCAGCGTTTGGCCTGAGTACGGTGTCGGCGCCTTCGGCAGCGAGCGCCTCGGCTAATTACTCAGCTCAGTCGCTGACGGGCGGCGCGTATCCAAGCTTCAGTGGCGATTTCCTCATCAAAAAACAGTTTGGAGTCAATGGCGAGATATCGTGGAGGGCCAGCCAGGCTTTCTACCAGGGCTTTTATCCTTTTCGTCCAATCTTCTACGATTTCAATGGAATCTGGATTCCGCAGCTTGGGAAACACTTTGCCGGCGAGCTGATGGCTGGAATTGGTGCGGAGAGCGCCCGCTTCTATCAGCCTTTTACCATCTGCGGTTTCAACGGATGTACGAACTACGTGAGCAGCAATCACTTTCTGGGTCACTTCGGGGGTGGAATTCGCGCTTACCTGTTCGGCAATTTCTTCGTCCGCCCGGAGGCGCACCTCTATCTCATTCGTAATAACTTTGAATTCAGCTCTGCCCGCGCGACGCGGTTCGGGGTGTCCATCGGCTATACGTTCCGACCGCAGCAGTACTAGCGGCAACCGGAACGAGCGATCTGGTTTGCTCACGAAAGAGATCGCAAATCGAGGAATCGGCTAATTCCCCGCGGCTGTGCAGGAATCAGGGGAAAACAGGCGTGCGCCTACCACCCGAGTGCACATTTCCACTCACGAGAATTCTTCCATTCACCCTGATCCGGGCTCAGTACGTTCAGCACGTCATGGATCGTGGAAATATCAAACACATGATTCAGCCGCGTACGCTCCAGCATCTCATAGACCAGAGGTGAAGGATTTACCAGCTTAAGCTGAATACCATTATCGCGAGCCCAACGGTGCAAGAACACAAGCGTGCCCAGGCCACCGCCATCCAATGATTCAACATCAGACAGGTCAAGCACAATGATGCGAGCGCTGCCCTGCGCGGAAACGGTGCTTTTCAACGTATAGACCGCTTCGCCGCGGACGATGCGTCCAGCACACTTGACAACCGCTACGCCGCCCGACTTCTCGCAATTTACGCTAAACATGACTTCCTCGCTTACCCTAATAGACGACTGAGGTCGCCGAATGTCACCATCGAATCTCTGGACCGCGTGCGCTAAAGAAGGCCCCGCCCGCGCCGCCTACTTTGTAAAGAACCCATCGATGATCTATACGGCTTCAGCCGTGACGAAGTTCCGTTTTTGTATTACTCGAACTCTGCATGCTGCTGATTCATGGGCTTTTCACCAAAAAAATGTACGGATTGCGGTAAGGTTACCGGTATGTCTTTTCCACGGCCCAGGAAAACTTACAGCGAGGACGAACTGTATCAGTATGCGGTCGGCGCCCTCGCCCGCCGCATGCGATCGGTAGCGGAGCTAAAGCGTTTGCTGCGGCCAAGGGTCGAGGCTGAGACCGAGTACGGCCAGACCTTGATCGAACTTGTAATCAGAAAGCTGAAGGACCAGGGCTACCTCAATGACGCAAAATATGCGGCGGCATATTCCTCGTTCCGGCGCGATAACGAAAAATTCGGCCGCAGGCGTGTGATCACGGACCTGAAAGCCAAAGGCGTGCACGGCGAGGTCATCGAGAAAGCAATTTCTTCTGTTTATGACGATGTGAACGAGGAGAAGCAGGCGCGGGAATACCTGCGTCGCAAACGCTTGCAGAAACCTAAAGATCGAAAGCAGGCGGCACGCATATTTCGTCAGCTCATGCGGGCGGGATTTACTAGCAAAACAATCTTCACAATTCTCAAGAAGTGGGACGTTGACGAAGAGACGCTGGGCGCGCTGGAAGGGGAAACACAGGATTAACCGCAGAGGACGCGGGCGCGCAGAGGAAACAGAGCTACGATTTTGCTGCGGCATCCAGGTAAGCACCGTAGTCTTTCCTCGGCGTTCTCAGCGATCTTTGCGGGTCCGTGTGGGCGGGATTTACTGGCAAAACAATCTTCACAATTCTCAAGAGGTGGGACGTTGACGAAGAGACGCTGGGCGCGCTGGAAGGGGAAACACAGGATTAACCGCGGAGGACGCCGGGCACGCAGAGGAAACAGAGCCACGATCTTGCTGCTGTACCAGGTAAGCACCAGAATCTTTCCTCGGCGTTCTCTGCGATCTCTGCGGTTCTTCTTACAAACTCGGATGCTAGAATGATTTTCGAGCCTGAACATGCTGACTGGCTCTGAAATTCGGCGGAAATTTCTCGACTACTTCGTCCAACAGGGACATAGAGAGGTCCCTTCGTCGTCCCTCGTCCCCCATAACGACCCGACCTTGCTCTTCACGAACGCAGGGATGAACCAGTTCAAGGACGTCTTCCTGGGTCTGGAAAAGCGCGAATACACGCGGGCGACTTCTTCGCAGAAATGTGTGCGCGCCGGCGGCAAGCACAACGATCTCGAAAACGTCGGCTTCACCAACCGCCACCATACGTTTTTCGAGATGCTGGGAAATTTCTCTTTCGGCGATTACTTCAAGAAGGATGCCATCGCGTATGCGTGGGAACTGATCACGTCAGACAAATGGTTCGGAATTCCGAAAGACAAACTGTTCGTCACCATCTTTAAGGGAGAAAGCGGCGTGCCGCGCGATGCCGAGGCCTACGATCTGTGGGTCGGCCAGGGCGTACCCAAGGAGTGCATTTTTGAGTTCGGCCTGAAAGACAACTTCTGGCAGATGAGCGATACCGGCCCCTGCGGTCCGTGCAGCGAGATTCATTACGATATGGGCCCAGCGGCTTCCGATCTGGGACATAGGGATTGTGCGTTTGGCTGCGATTGCGGGCGCTATGTCGAGATTTGGAATCTAGTGTTCATGCAGTTCGACCGCAACGCCAGCGGGAAGCTAAATCCGCTGCCCAAGCCTTCGATTGATACCGGGGCGGGGCTGGAGCGGCTGGCGGCAGTGCTGCAGGGAGTGATCTCGAATTATGAGACGGACTTGTTTACGCCGCTGATTAAGAGGGCCGCAGAGCTCACAGCAACTAGCAATGAACATGTAGGGGCGGACGCCCTCGTCCGCCCGGCCGAGCAAGGCTCGGCAACTTCGGGTCTAGTGCCCAGCAGTAGCGGAGCTTCGCTCCGCAGGACGGGCGAGGTCGCCAGTCCCCACATGGACAGTGGTCTTCACATTGACCCTGGCCACATGTCCGCTGTTTCCCTTCGTGTGATTGCGGACCACTCCCGAGCCGCAACGTTTCTTATTTCGGATGGAGTACTGCCGTCAAATGAAGGCCGTGGATACGTGCTGCGGAAGATCATTCGGAGGGCGATCACTCACGGAAGATTGCTCGGTCAGACGAAGCCGTTTTTGCACGAGATGGTGTTTGTCGTTCGTGATCTGATGCAGAATGCGTATCCGGAATTGAAGGAAACAACCGACCGCGTATCGAAAACTGTGCTCTCCGAAGAAACTCACTTCGCCCACACACTGGATATTGGATTGGCAAAGCTGGAACAGCAAATTGTCCAACGCAGGGCCGTGCTAGCGAACTACGGCCCGATGTCTGCCGCAGCGACGGGTGGAGGAGGCGTTGTCCTTCCGCCTCCTGACGACACGTTCTGGCTGACCGACACCTATGGCATGCCACGAGATTTCATCGAGGATGCTTACAGAGACGCCGGGTTGCCGTTTGATGCGGAAAGCTACGAAAGTGGTCTACTTGAGCAGCGTGCGCGTGCTCGCGCCTCTTGGAAAGGCGCAGCGAAGCAGGTCGCCAATCCGGCCTATCAGCAACTCCCCAAGTCCGAATTCGAAGGCTATCGCCAAACTCGCTCCGAAAATTGCGAAGTCCTGGCCATCCTCCACAACGGGCAGGGCGCGCAGGAACTCAAGCCGGGCGAGGAAGGCGAGGTCATCCTCGACCACACGCCCTTCTACGCGGAAGCCGGAGGCCAGGTTGGCGATCGCGGTGTTCTTTACAGTGATGAACTGAACACTGTCGTTGCCGAAGTGAAAGGCTGCTATTACCCCATTCACGGCGTGCGCGCGCACCAGGTCATCGCGAAGCAGGCGATCCGCGTGGGCGACAAAGTGGACGCGGTGGTCAACACCGAAATCCGCCAGTCCACTATGCGCAATCACACCGCCACTCATCTTCTTCACGCCGGACTAAGAGAGGTTCTAGGCAAGCACGTCAAGCAGGCGGGTTCGCTGGTTGCGCCTAATCATCTGCGCTTCGACTTCTCTCATTTCACCGCTGTCGAAGACGAAGAGCTGCAGGACATAGAGGACCTCATCAACAAAGAAGTCCTGCGCAACCAGAAAGTCGAAACCATCGAGAATGTCCCGATTGATGTCGCCCTCAACGAGTACAAGGCGATCGCGCTTTTCGGCGAAAAATACGGGGACAGGGTGCGCGTCATCAGAATCGGTGACTTCTCTACTGAACTCTGCGGCGGCACGCACACCGGGGCGACCGGCGAGATCGGACTGATCAAGATTCTGAAAGAAAACAGTGTGTCTTCCGGGGTGCGGCGTGTCGAAGCCATCACGGGTGAAGGCTCTTTGCAACACTTCAGGAAGGACCATCAGCTCGAAGGCGTAGTCGCTAGTCTCGCTGCACACTCTGATGCCGCAAATCCCGCCGAAGCGCTAAAGCACGAACTCGAAAAGCGCGAAGCCGAGATCAAGCGCCTGCAGCGCGAACTCGACCAGGCGCGCATGAAATCGGCTTCATCTTCCGTTGCCTCGGTTAGCGAGAAAATAAAAGACGTTCGCGGCATCAAAGTGCTGGCGCATCGTGTGGACAACCTGGAGCGCCCACAGATGCGAACTCTGATGGATCAGCTTCGCGACAAGATTGGCTCCGGCGTAGTTGTGCTGGGTTCCGCGATGGACGGCAAGGTCGCCCTCATCGTTGGTGTCACGAAAGACCTGACTGGCCGCATTCAAGCCGGCAAAGTCATCGGACCGGTGGCGCAGAAAATCGGTGGGTCGGGCGGCGGACGTCCCGATATGGCGGAAGCTGGCGGCAAGAATCCCGAGGCACTGGACTCGGCCCTCGAAGAGGTGTATACGGTCGTGGACTCCCTTTTGGGAGCATAGGCGGTCACCATGAGTTCCCAGTTGGCCTGGTCGGAGTTCCCGATAGAAGATCGCATCCGGTTCATCACCCACAAGGGCAAGCAGATCCTGGTGGTGGACTGTTGCAACTGCTCAGTTGAAGAACTGGGGAAGATTGCGCGGATTGTTCCGCGTTATGTGACCGCCGAACCGCGAGGTTCTGTCCTGGTGCTGGCGGACTTCACCGGAGCAAAGTTTGACAAGAAGATTATAGAGACTATCAAGCCAGTGTTGGTCTTCGACCGACCTCACGTGAAGCGCTCCGCATGGGTGGGCACGGAAAGTCTGCCCAAGGTGTTCTACGAGCACATGAAGACCTTTTCGCAGCGTGAGCTGCCCATGTTCAAGACCCGTGAGGAAGCACTGGAATGGCTCGTGGCGGATGAGAAGTAAGCCGGTAGATGCAGCAACGAAAGTTAGCTACGCCACTTCAATGTCACCGGTCCTGGCATCGGGTGTTTCATCTCCGCGCCGCTACGCCTCGATTCCAAGTACGCCTGCTTAAGTTGGAAGTACCATTTTGCCGGGCGGTCCGCGTCGTCGATCAGCATCAGGTGAGGATCATGCTTCAGGCCCTCTGATTGCTTCTCCATCGTCTGCCGGTCTTGCTCTACAAATTTGGCAAACACAAACTTTAGCAGGTCCGGGCCAAATGGCAGCCAGCGGAAGATGTTCCACCCCGCCACGACATCAATGCGGCAGTGGTTGCGGGTAATCGGGGTAACCGTGGTCAGACTGGAGAACCAATATTTGCCGGCGCGAATCGTCTCCAGGCGCAGGTTGGGCAGCACGAAATCGATAGTGGTCGTGATTGAATCCGCGTCAGCGTAGAGCCGCAGCAGTCTATAGGGCGCGCTATTGGAACTCGGCGTGTGCGCGCTCATGCGGAAACCGTACGGAATGGGCTCAAAATTCTTTTGCTTTTCGTGGATGCTATGGCGACTGCGCCACCACCACGCCTGGTGTACAAACGGCCCGTGCGCCGGATCCATCAGCCCGATGATGCCGTGGTCCACGTTACACGGCAGGTCGGAGGTGAGGTGCGCGATCTTGTATTCGTCGCTGAAGGTCGGCACCCGGGGTGCGGGAACGGGCGGCTCGGCTGCTTTGGTGAAACCGGCCCCAGCCGGGGCAGGCTCCGGAACGAAGACCCAGATGTAGTCGTCGTGCTCCTCGCAGGCGAAACTGCCCGCGTAGATGCGGTCCAATTTGAGCTTTTGATCCGAAGTGAGGGATGGAACGTGCTGACACTGGCCGGTATGGGCATCGAATTTCCAGCCATGATAGCAACATTCGACCTGCTCGCCGTCGAACCGTCCATAGGAAAGCGGCATGCCTCGGTGCGGGCAGGTATCTCGCAGGGCAAACGCACGTCCGCGCCGGTCCCGCCCGATCACGACAGGAATTTCCAGCAGCGTGGCTTTCACGAGCTCGCTGCGGCCGACTCGCTCAGTGGGAATAGCGCGGTACCAGAAGTCGAATAGCATCAGAGAGTCCGGCGTCTGCCGCTGGGATTTTCGAGCTTACTCATTGGGGACCAACCGCAGCCTACTACAGCGGGCGCACCACGGGAAGCGCAGGCTATTCGGTTTCTCTATCCGGGCGAACGCGACGTGCTTTCCGATGCCGAACCAAGAACAACTATCATTTACAACAACTTAGCTCTGTTACTTCGGTGGTTCTATAGTCTTCGGATAGATTGCCCGGCCACGCTGCCAGCCCTATAATCAACACACTCTGGTTAGGTTTCTCCGTCAGGTTCCGGGTAGGTAGCCGCGGGGATCTTTTGTCCCCAGCGGTGGAGCTCGCACCCGGTCATGCGAAAACGCCTGCAACTCGCCCTGATGGCTAGTCCCGTAATCGCGACCTTCCTTTCTCTCACCACGCCATACGTGCAGGCAGGACCTGGTGCCAGCAGCAACACTGCTGGAGTGATCACCACCAATGACGAAAACGGCCGCAAGGTCTATGTGAACGAGGGCGCTCCCGCAAGCACCATGAAGCGTTCGCAGGCTGCACCAAGCCCGCGGCGTTCGCTGGTCTACTGGAGCGTAACCCAGCACCGGTGGAAAGCTGTGCCGTCGGCGAACGGCGCGACCATGCGCGCAGCCCGTTCGGCGGCCGCCGAAGTGAACCAGTACCTCGGTCAGGAGCCGAATCAGGCAGTTTCCGGCTCGCAAGCTTCGGCTTCGGATTTCGTCAGTGGCAAGACTTTCACCCAGCAGGAACTCGATGCCGCCATCGACGAGGCAGCGGCTCGGCACAATGTGGATCCCAACCTGGTGCGATCGGTCATCAAGGTGGAATCCAACTTCAACCCCAACGCGGTCTCACGCAAGGGAGCCATGGGGCTGATGCAGCTCATGCCGTCGACGGCCCGGCAACTGAAGGTGACCAATCCCTTTGACCCGCAGCAGAACGTGGATGCTGGCGTCCGCCACCTGAAGAAACTGCTCGAGAGCTATGGTGGCGACGTGAAGCTGAGCCTGGCCGCCTACAACGCGGGCGCGGGTGCAGTGGCGCGCAGTGCCGGGATCCCAAGATTCGCCGAAACCCAGAACTACGTCAGGCGGATCACGAACCTGTACTATGGCGGATCCGATCCGGGCACCCACGTTGTAGGCAGCCCGTCACACGAGCCTGTACTGGTTCAAAGGGATGCGAAAGGCGTGCTGTACATCAGCAACACTGATTAAGGCTGGACGCATCTCCCATTGGTCTTTAATTGCGTGATGTAGTTAAACAGGCGATTACGGTCCGAAAAATTGAAGAATCCAGATCGAATTGAACGCGCGCTGCGTCTAGGCGCGTTTGTGCTTACGCTGCTGGCTTCAGCGTTGCCCATGTGTGCCCGTGCGGGCCACGGGGAAGACTGGGCTCGCCAGAGATTCTCCAAAGCGGGGCACATGCGCGAAGCGCTGAACGGCGGTCCTATCGCTGACCGAAGCCGCCACGAATACCAGCGCGTGATTGACGCCTACCGCCGCGTCTACTTTGGTGCGCCTACCTCCACCAAAGCCGATCCCAGCGTGGTCGCAGTCGCTGAGTTGCTGGTGGAGATGGGACGCCGCTTCGACGATGACAACATCCTGCGCTCCGCCATTCATCAGTACGAATTCCTGCGCCGGGAATATCCGGGAAGCAAATACCGGTTCGACGCGCTGTTCACCGTTGGCGAGATCTACAAGGATGAACTCAATAACCCCAGCCAGGCGCGCGTTGCTTTTCAGGAATTTCTGCACCGCTATCCTCGCCACCGACTTGCTGACGATGCAAAAGAGGCGCTGAGTGAATTGTCGCAGCAAGCGGAAAAGCAAGAGCAAGACGCAAAAAAACAGAAGGCTAAGGCCGACAGATTCTCCCGGCAGGATGACCTTGACGATGAAAACCGTGCTGCCGGGACTAAGCGCGGCAAACTGCCCCGCGTTACCGGCATCCGGCACTGGACAACCCCTGATTACACTCGAATCGCCATTGACCTTGAGCAGGAAATCAAATTCGAATCCCAGCGCATTGACCATCCAGATCGAATCTTCTTCGATCTTTATGACACCAAGCTGGCTTCGACGCTCATAGGCAAGACACTCGAAGTGGACGACGGCTTTCTGAAGAAGATCCGGGTGGCGCAGTTTCAGCCCGGGCGGACGCGCATCGTGCTCGAGGTCGACGACCTGGCAAACTACAATGCCTTCCTCCTTCCCAACCCCTACCGGCTGATCATTGATATACATGGAAAAGACACTCACGAAAATGACATTCATGGAAAACAATCGAGCAACACGCTGGTAAACAAGGAAGCGGCAGCATTGGCCGACGAGGCGCGCACGGATGCGATATCAGAGAAGAAGGATGTCAAGGCTAAAGCGCAGCCCAACATAGTCGACTCTGCGGCCGCTGGGCTAGACGCGAGTCCCGACTCGCCCGTGCCGGTTACAATGCGCAACACCGTGGCATCAGCGAAAACTGAGGCAGCTCAGTCTGCGTCTCAGCCCGCATCGACGTCAGGGCCAACGAAGAAGATCGTCGAGGCGGATGATGACGGCGAAGACCCGAAAGTCGCTGCTCTGCAACCGGCTGATCTGCAACCCGATGTCACGCCGGTGACGAGGTCCGCGACGCCCGCGACGCCCGCATCAAGAACTGCAGAGCACACGAAATTCGGCCCCGTCACTTCAGAGCGCGGCACTTCAGACTGGAGCTCTTCAGAACCCAGCATTTCAGAACACAGCAGCCGCGGCAAGAAGAAGCGTAAATCCACTACCAGCAGAGCCGAAATCAACGTCCACGAAGCCAAGCCCACTTCCAGCGGTGACCGCTCCCTCATCAGGGCACTGGGATTGAAGATTGGCAAGATCGTCATCGACCCCGGCCATGGCGGTCATGACACAGGCACCATCGCCCCCAATGGGCTTGAGGAAAAAGATCTCGTTTTGGACGTTGCCAAGCGGCTCGGCAAGTTGCTCGAAACGCGGCTGGGCGCGGATGTGATCTACACACGCCAGGACGATACCTTCATTCCGCTGGAGACCCGCACTGCCATTGCCAACCAGGAGCAGGCAGATCTGTTCATCTCGATCCATGCGAACTCGAGCGATGACCCCGCGGCCCGCGGCGTGGAAACGTATTACTTGAATTTCACCTCCTCACCGGAAGCATTGGAAGTGGCGGCGCGAGAGAACGCAGTTTCAGAAAAGTCCATTCACGAACTTCAGGATCTGGTCAAAAAGATTGCGCTGAAGGAAAAAATCGGAGAGTCGCGCGAGTTCGCGGGCGACGTGCAGCAGTCGCTCCACAGGGGCCTGGCGCTCAAGAGTCCGGGCATCCGCGACCGGGGCATTAAGAAGGCGCCCTTCATCGTGCTGATCGGTGCCAATATGCCTTCGATTCTGGCCGAGATTTCTTTTATCAGCAATCCAAGCGACGCGCGCAAGCTCGAAACCCCCGAGTATCGCCAGCGCATCGCCGAATCGCTCTCTCGCGGGGTCACTAAGTACATCGGTGGACTCAGCGGTGTGAAGGTCGCCAGCCGCATGGTGAAGAGCGCAGGGCAGTAACTCCAGTACCGAGTACCAGCACCTACTATTGGCCTCCTCTGAATGAGGACAAGAGAATTGGATTCTCATAGGTCCTCGCGTAAACTGCGCGTTCGGTCTAAGTACTGGGTACTGGCCGGCTGGAAACTTTCCCCTCCCCTCTGTAGTCTAATAAGAAGGACAGTTTGTCTTCATCTTCATGAGGCACCTTCATACTGTCGTTACGTTTCTCTTGCCCGTCTTCCTCGCTGCCGCGTGTTTCGCAGCCGATGAGCCCCTAAGAAAGCAGCCCTCGGCCCCTATTCTGCCCAAACAGTTCGCCGGTTGGCGGATCCAAGGAACGGGGCAGACGAGCCAAGACCCGGGAGTCGCCGATCCGGTAAACGCCGCCGTCCTAAAGGAATACGGGTTTACGGATTTGGAATCCGCGATTTACACCCGCAATGACGGACACAAGCTCACCCTCAAGGCGGCGCGCTTCGAGGATGCCAGTGGTGCCTATGGCGCTTTCACGTTTTACAAGCAGCCGCAGATGTTGAATGAAAAAATCGGTGACCAGGCTTCTTCCCTGAATAACCGCATTTTGCTTTACCGTGCGAATATTTTGGTAGACGCAATCTTCAACAAACTGACTGTGATGTCGGCTGCCGAACTACGGGAACTAGCGAGCCTGCTGCCACTGCCGCCGGGAAATACCCGCAATCTGCCTTCTCTTCCAGCCTATCTGCCGCGCCAGTCCTATGTGAAGAACACGGTCAAATACGTGATGGGGCCAAGCGGGTTGGAAAAGGTGGGCGCTCCCCTGCCGGCACAAGTTGTCGGCTTTAAGGCTGGAGCGGAGGTCATCCTCGGCAAATACGATTTCTCCGGTGGCGAGGCCACGCTGATGCTGATTTCTTATCCTACGCCGCAAATCGCCGCCGAGCACCTGCGCCGGATCGATGCGTCCCATTCGCAGCGCACGCAGCAAGAACCCGGGACCACGACAATCGTGGATCTGGGGCCATTCTTCGCTAAACGCACTGGCCCGATTGTCGCCGTTGCTGCCGGGCCGCTCTCCCAAAGTGAAGCGAAATCGCTGCTCGCATCGGTAAACTACGACGCTGACGTAACCTGGAACGAGAACACTTTCTTTGACAAGAAGAACAACGTTGGCAACCTCGTGTTCAATGCGCTCATCCTGGCTGGAATTCTGATGGCGCTTGCTCTCGTCGCGGGCGTCGCGTTTGGGGGTGTCCGAATTCTGATAAAGCGGATTTTTCCCGATCGACTGTTGGCGCGCCGGGAGGAGATAGAATTCATCTCCCTGGGTCTGGACGCGCATGTCAATGAGCCTCCAGTTCGAAGGTAAGTTCTTCAATCGATACGGCTTAGGCCTGCGTTCCCTCCATTTGTCTCAAAGTGATGCATTCCTGACGCCTGTTGACGCGTCTCGTAAATGACTGAAAATAAAGATATTTATTCTCCAAAAATTTCTTGACACCCCGCTTTTGCGGCTCATAAGATTTCGCCAGAAAGTTTTGACGGAACTACACCTCCGTTGGAACTATTCTCCCTTGAAAGAAAAGGCTGCCCATGTTGCCGGGTGGCCTTTTCGTTTCTGCGATTCGAAGCTCTGCAGTTCTCAGCTCAAAGCGTGGCGTGGAGAATAATCAAGTTGCGTGTTCTTACCGCGCCTTCCCCATTGTTTGACCGAACACAAGATCGGCCAGGGTTGTCAGTGAAGCTGATTCTCTTGGGAATGAGCGTGCCGTTTATACGGCTAGACCGATCATCGCTCACAACTCAAGCTGGAAACTGGCAGGCGTATGCTCAGGAGGTCTGGCGTTTGGATCATGGTGATACTGTATGTTCAAGAGACACTGAACTTTCTTTACGCCTGCTGTGCATTTAAAATCGAAGTCAAGCCGACGTAGCTCAGTTGGTAGAGCAGCCGATTCGTAATCGGCAGGTCATCGGTTCAAGTCCGATCGTCGGCTCCAACATAACCCCAATCCCATCATCAGTTGATCGATTCCGGCAGGGCACTCGGAATAGGTGTTGGTGTCCCGAAGGTGTCCCGAGCCTCTGACCGGTGGCTTTCGGGCATCATTCCTTCGAGCTTCGCCATCGCGTCGCGAACGTCATCGGCGGCTGTCTTGATGTAGTAGTTCGCCGTTGTGCTCACGTTTGAGTGACGCAGGATTCGCTGAATCACCGTGGGCGGCACACCCAGGCGATACAGGTTGCTGCCAAGTCCGCGTCTTGCTGCGTGCCACCCGTGCCACTGCGGAAGCCGCGGGTCTGGCACGTAAGAGTGATCGGCTTTCAGGTGTGCCTTGCCCTTCGACTCGCCGCAACGCGCGCACCGATTGAGCACGGGCAGAATCACCCGTGTGAGCAGGTTGTTCATGCTCATCGGCCTACCCAGGGCGTTCGCGAAGATTGGCCCAATCTGCGGATTCGGCGAGCGAAGCCGGTGCATCTCCAGCCGTTCCGCAAG
>WNFB01001078.1_pt1 | contig 22823 bp, 21 predicted proteins | sample 5400501 | NCBI WGS metagenome assembly WNFB01 (sample SAMN13153341, study PRJNA577476) | soil metagenome | isolation source: 200 cm saprolite under Douglas fir tree site 2 hole 1 | place: USA:California | collected 2015-04-18 | reverse complement strand
TCATGCGCTGGCCCGCCTTATGGCGCAGCTCCTCCACTTCTTCGATGGTGACGATCTCGCCCTGGCGAATGACCGCGACGCGCTGGCATACCTTCTCGACATCGCTCATGATGTGCGAACTCATGAAGATGGTCTTGCCGCGCGCCTGTTCTTGCAGTAGAAATTCGTTGAAGGTGCGCTGCAAGAGCGGGTCGAGGCCGGAGGTGGGTTCGTCCAGGATCAGTACCTCGGGGTCGCACATAAAGGCCTGCACAATGCCGATCTTCTGGCGCATCCCTTTGGAATAGCTTTTCAATGGCCGCTTTATCTCTACATCGAAGCGCGCCACCAGGTCATGCAGCAGCACCGGCTCGCGCCCTTGGAGACGTGAAAAGTAGTTTATGACCTGTCGACCGGTCATATCGCCCGGCAGGCGCACGTCGCCGGGCAGGTAGCCGATACGCCGGTGCAACGCCATTTTGTCGCGCTGCGCGTCCAGTCCTAGCACGCGAAGCGTCCCGGACGTAGGACGAATAACGTCGAGCATACAGCGAATAGTGGTGGTTTTGCCCGCGCCGTTTGGCCCCAGGAAGCCAAAAATCTCGCCCTGCTCAACGCGCATGGAGATGCCTTTGACGGCCTGGATCTTTCCATACGCTTTGTGGAAATTATCAATCACAATCACCGGCTCTTGCGTTGTCATGATGTGACCTCCTCCTCATTTTGTGTTTCTCTTTTCCGTATTTCTACAGCATGCTTCAAGTAAGATGAGAATGCGCTTGCCATGGCCTGTTTTCTGTCAATTTCTGCTGTCGTTCGCTCCGCATCACGCAGCTCGAGCGTGCGTCGAATCGACTCGGCCGCCATGTCCGCAATTTCCTCGTCAGAATAGATGAAATCAGGGGGCATCCATTGATCTATCATCAGAAATCCCATAACGATAGCACTGAGTATGTAAATATGTTCTTGTATGCCGATGTCAGCGCGGATGGCACCCTGATCGCGCAAATATGCCAGAAAGTCTCTAAAGCCTCCCATGCGTTCGGGGAATGACGCACTGCTGTAATCTCTGCGCGCCAGTTCACCCAGCATATTGCTGTCCATGAGCAGCATCGCTTTCGCCAGAGGGCTTTTCATGGTGGCCAGCATGGCATGTTTGAGCATGCTGTGCAGCGTCATCCCTTCGAGATCGCTGGCGATGCGCTGGCGAATATCCTCCGTCAATCTTAGATCTTCGCGTGTTAAAAGGGCCCAGAAAAGATCGTCGCGCGTCTTCCAGTGCAGGTAGATGGTTCCCTTCGCAACACCGGCCTGCCGGGCGATATCGTCAATGGTGGTCTTGTTGTATCCCCAGCGCTCGATCAGTTCAGCCGCCGCGTCTAGAATCCTATCCGCGCGCTGCTCTCGCTTTGAGCGTTCCTCGATTTGCCCATGTTCACCTTTGCGTTGGCTTGCCAATACGATCCCTCCATCTCATTATGACCAGCTGACCAGGTAAGCAGTGTGACTAATTTAGCTTATCTGGTCAGATTATAGCTAATTTATTGGCAAAAGTCAAGAGTAGAACCCGCATTATCATCCAGGAAAGGCCACCATCAGGGTGTTTGACTAGGTCAAACACCCTGATGGTGGGGTCCCGACATTTTTACCCCCCAAAATCCCCGCTAAGGATCTGTGGGAAGGATGTTGCTCCAGAAGCTCCCCGCTAAGCGTTGACCGTTGATGGCTCGCTTCACTATTGCTCCTCTGTGTTGGCCACATACTTATAAAAGGTGGCCCGACTGTTGAGAAACCCTGCATGTCATTGGTGTTGTGCCAATGAATTGGGCGTCTACAGAACATTTGCTTGCTCCACCACACGAAAAACAGGGTGTTCTGGCGCAATGGCAGCATATGCTTCAAGAGGCGCATCCGGGCTGATCGAATATCCTCTGTTCGCACCGGGGGCATGCCGTACAAACTCTCGCAGCACGACGATCCGAACCCCCGGATCCTCCACTTCAATTACCTGTACCCGTTCCTTCACGCGGTCATGGATGAACTCGCACCATCCTGCTACACGTACATTCTTTACCCAATCGGAACCCGCGTACCCTGCGACAAGCCAGCGCTGCCCCTCATGGCGCAGGACATACAGAGGGATGGTCTGCATCTTCCCGCTCTTACGACCGGGCACACTCATCAAATGTGCTCTCGGTATCACCCCAAGGTGTATCATCGTCCCAAAAATGGCGTTTAACATGCGCTGCCCGCGCGGCAAGTAAGAAGCTTTTTTAGGCACTATTTTCCTCCCTATTTTTTTGATTGTTCTCATTCAGGCGCGAGATGGTGCGCTCGCGGATACGCTGTGCCCAGGCCAGCTCCAGTTCCCACTCTTGCGCTCCCACTTCCATCAAGTCGAGTGCAGCAGCGAGAAAAAATTCGCTCGCGGTTTCCACTTTCATGGGATTAGTAGCCAGGTCGTGAGACTCTGCTCTCAGGTAACGAGCACCCGTCTGGCAGTAATACAGGTAATGTTCTACCAGGTAGAGTTGATCCTTCGGTGACACAAACTCCAGGTGGAGTGCCTTGATGCGGAAGATGCGCTGGTAGGTCCCTGGATTCGAGGTCGTATCCATCATGAGTTGGGAGAAACGCGCTCGCCCTGCTGGCGTAATCGTAAAGACCTGTGACGCACGCACCGACGGAAAGGGCACCTGCGCCGGATCACCGGGCTGAATAAATCCTGTCTGCTCCAATTTCTTCAAGAGCGCTGATAACGACCCCCGGCTGATTTTCTCCCACGGCCCCATAATATTGTTGGTAATATCCGCGATCAAGTACGCATACAGCGGCCAACGCATGAGCAAGGCCAGCACCAGCAATTCATACATCCACGCTTCTCTCTCATTTTTCCAACCTATTTAATCTCTATCAGAACGTTCTAATAGAACTAACATGAGCAAGTATATGAGAAATAAACAGTGGTGTCAAGGGTTTGCTCTGTCACTTGGAATCCCCCCTTCAACGACTTTTGAGAATCCCTGCGCGTGGGCGGTTCCGTGTTGCACATACAGCCTTACGTGTACCGAAAGGCCATACGGCTCTGGACAAGAAGAAGCAACCAACTTCACATCGGGCGCATCACGCCTCGACGATCGGAAAAGGGTTGACCTATACTGCCCAATTGTGCTATATTTTAGCCATGCGGACAAAAAATAAATCAGGCGGACAGAACCGTCCTTCCTTCATCGAGGCTGCCCGGCGGGCACAGATCATCGAGTGCGCGATCGAGACGATTGCCACCCTGGGCTATTCCCAGGCATCGTTGGCGCAAATCGCCAGGCGGGCGGGAATCAGCAAGGGAGTGATCACCTATCACTTCACCAACAAGGAGGAGTTGATCAAACAGGTAGTCACCGATATCTACACGGCTGGCGCGCGCTTCATGGCGCCGCAGATAACAGCACAACCTACTGCCGCGCTGATGTTGCAGGCCTATATCCAGGCGAACGTCGAATTTATTAGAACCCACCGCATGCAGATGATGGCTATAATGGAAATCGCGATCAACTTTCGCACTGAAGACGGAAAGCTTCGCTACGATGTAGCCACAGAGGAGCCGGTCCTGGCGGCTTTAGAGGCCATTTTGCACAAAGGTCAACAAGATGGCGATTTCAGGGCATTCGATCTCCGTGTGATGGCCGTGACCATTAGAAGATCCATTGACGCGTTGCCCCCCCTTTTCGCAGCCAATCCAAACCTTGATGCGGATTCTTATGCTCGGGAACTGGTGACACTGTTCGACCGGGCAGCTCGGAAGGAGTGAGTAATTGTGAGTCTTACAGTAGAGCATATCAATAAGTCATTTGCGCAATTCCATGTCATCAAAGGCCTATCTATGGAAGTGCAAGAGGGAGCGATTTTCGGCTTCCTGGGAGCAAATGGCGCGGGCAAAACCACCACTATGCGCATGATTCTGGATATCCTGCGCCCGGATAGCGGTTCTATTACCTGGAATGGCAAGGACGTCCGTGAGGTGCCCTGCAGGAATTTGGGCTACTTGCCCGAAGAGCGCGGACTCTATCCGAAAATGCGAGTGGATGAACAGCTGCTATTCCTGGCGCGGCTGAACGGTGTATCGAAGCAGGATGCCGAGCAAGAACTGGACGAATGGCTTGAGCGTTTTCAGATCAACGCGAATCGTAAAAAGAAGGTGGAAGAACTGTCCAAGGGCAACCAGCAGAAGGTGCAGTTTCTCGCCGCCGTTTTGCACGACCCGACTATCCTGGTCATGGATGAGCCATCGCTGAATGACATCTTCATTGAGCAGGTAGGCACGATCGCGCTGCCCGATGCTCCATCTGTGCTTTCAGCATAAAGAAAGAGGAATGAAACGATGCCAAAGAACACCGTAGAAACGCCAGAAAAAGAGCGATCAGCACAAGAGCACAAGGCCATAGCGGTCAGTACCGGTGGTGCCGCTGCTCAGGATACCTGGCGCAATATCCGTCTCATTATCGGGCGCGAGTACAAAAATCAGGTGACCCAGCGCAGTTTCATTATCAGCAGCATGATCCTCCTGGCGCTGGTAGCCATTGCCGCTTTTATCCCAACAATAGTACAGCTCATTGCTGAGCGTACGAATTCGCAAACCCATGTCGTGGTGGTGAATACCGCGGGCACGATCGCTGGCCTGGATGAGACGATGCTGGCCTCGTACATCAACTCCGAACTGAATGGGACGAATACCTCCGGCAAAGCCCCCTATGCGATTACCAGCCAGCCCTCTGCTCACCTGGGCAGCCTGCAAAGTCAGGTCAAGAATGGGAAGTTGGATATCCTGCTGGTGCTGGAGCGTGCTCCGAACCAGGATTTGCGCTTGACCTATGACACCAACGCGAGTTCTACAAACGACAGCAATCTGCCCAAGATCCAGGCTCTGGCAAGCCAACTCACCTTTCTCGATACAGCTCATCGCCTGGGTCTTACCCCGGCTCAAACACGCAGTCTATTTGCTCCTCCCGGCTTGACGGTCATGCATACCCAGAGCACTCGCCCGGCGAACGAAATCGTCGCAGGCTATGTTCTCGCCTTTGCCGGTGCTTTCCTGATCTACATAGCAGTGGCTATTTATGCAAATACCGTGGCGACGGGAGTCGCAGAAGAGAAAAGTAGCCGGGTGATGGAAATTCTGGTGAATGCCGCGACTCCATTTCAGTTACTGGTCGGGAAGATTGTAGGCATCGGGGCGGCTTGCCTGACACAGATGGGCTGCCTGGTGGTCGGCATTGGTGCGCTCCTGCTGCAAACCCCTTTACAGGCAGTGCTGTTCGGTGCGAGCGCTGGAGGATTCAGCCAGTATCTCACCAGCATTTCCATTCCATTCTACTTCCTCTTCCTGGTCTACTTCCTTCTGAACTTTTTGCTGTATGCAACCCTTTATGCCGGACTTGGCGCGATGGTCAAACGGCAGGATGAGGTACAAAGCGCAGTCCAGGTTCCTACGATGCTGTTAGTGAGTGGATGGATTCTGGTCTACCTCGGGGCAGCTTTTCCCAATGCAATCTGGATCAAGGTGCTTTCGTATATTCCTTTCTTTACCTCCGAATTGATGCTGGTACATATTGGTCTGGGCGCTGTCGCCTGGTGGGAGATCGTCGCGACGATTGCGTTAATGCTGGTTGCCATCTCCGCCTGTGCCTGGTTTTCCGCGCGCACGTATCGCCTGGGAGTCTTGATGTACGGGCAACGGCCTGGCCTGGGACAACTGGTGAAAATGGTACGGATGAAATAACAGCCCGTGAAGGACAGGCCTGTCGTCAATGAAACCGCCTCAGATGGGAAAGGAAGCCTACTTCCTCAATGCTTAGCGGGGAAGAGGCAAATTGGTACCGAACATGTGAATCCTTAGCGGGGATTTGGGGGGGGAAAAATGTTGGGACCCCATGGTGGCCTTTCCTGGGTGATAACTCAAAAACCTTAACCACAACGTGGTACTTTCATACTAAAATCGGCCTTATCAGCAAAAACACAGAAGAGACTATCGTACAATCCTCTTTGTATGACGGCATATTAACATGTGTCGATCAATTTCAAAACAGTTCATAGTGTCCGATGTTCACACATATCTTGCTAGCGAAGCAATATCATCGCCACGCTGTGACATATCTGATACCATATCGGAAGGGACGGAAGTATTTATGAGAAAACAACGATCCCGTATTTACAGCTATCGAGGATTTCAGCGCAGGCGGTTCTCCCTACTGCTAATCACTGGACTACTTGTTCCTGTCGTCCTGGCCTTTGTTGCTGCGGCAGTTTTTGTGATGCCAAAATTGCATTCCCACGCGGCAGCTACCAATGGCGACTGTTCGCTGATCGTGCCAGCAAATCCATTGAGCGCGCAGGGGTTAGCAACACCGTACCGATTGGCCGCCACCGACGCGGCCAAAGGGCCGTGCAATGAGGGGAATGCTGCACAGGCGGCATTTGTCCAGGGAGCAGTAATTGACCCGGCCACAGGAAACATCTCGATCTACAACCCACTCGTGATTGACAAGGGCACGCAGCCTGCCATAGCTCCCGTTGTGCCAATGCTCCCCAAAGGTGCTATCGTGGGCATCTGGTTTGGCTTCAATGGCAACACTCTGACCTTGCGGGACTCAAACAATAGTCTACAAGACGGTCATTGTGTCAACGGCCTTCCTGGTTCCATCTTCGGGCAGGTCTCTTATTGTAATGCTGCCGCCTTCTTCCAGGCAGCCAATCGAGCAATTCAGGCAGGCAAACTCGTGCCACCAGCATTAGGGAAAGCGAAAGATGGACTGCCCTGCCCCACGACGCGCGACTTCTCGATTGTCGACCAGGATCAGAGCGATAATGTCACCACCTTCTATCTCATCACCCCTTCAGGCAAGATTGCCCAGGACACAAAAGCCAATGTCACTACCCTCGGAGGCCAGGTACAGAAAAATGGCAGTGATGAGCGCCTGCTCACCGTGGTGGACAGCGCGCTGGGCTGCACCCCCTGGATGGCTCCCGATCTCGCTGATCCAGACCAGCAGGTGCCAGCCCTGCCGCTCAACGAACTCCAGGCAGCAGCACACCAGCCCGCTCCCGCAGGACTTGTGCCAGGCGGCGATCCAATGGTCCTGGTGAACAACAAGCCCAATCTCGATAAGCTCAATGCCTACCGTATAGGAGTAGATCAGCTGCCGGTACAGAATCTAGCAGATGCCAGCACACGTATATATTGTACAAATCTCCTTGCTATAGCACCGCAGCGTATGCTGCTCGATGCTCGCTTTACCAAGGTACAACCTTCAGTTGACCCGGCGGCCGCCAATTCCCTTTTCACCTTCCTGGCGCAGCGTTTTGTCTTCACGTTTGAAAATAACGGCCTCAACTGTGTGAAATTGTTGGGCCAACCTGATCCTGTTAAGGTGAAGACAGATGAAAACGGCGTGGCCATTGACGCAACCATCAATGGCACGCAGGTCCGAAACCCTCTGAACTGCTCAGTTAATGGAACGGTTATATTTGGGTGTAAAGGAACAACAACCATCAACGGGCAGTCCTGTAGCTTTGCCTTTGACGCTGATACGAGGCAGGTAAACATCACCTGTCCGGCGACAACCAAACCATAAACCTGGCCCCTACTCAAAATGGTTCAAGTATGGTATGCTTGACTGGCACTGCTGCAACTGATGTCTTCAAAAGACGTATAGAACAGTACAATAAAATTGATGAAACCTATCAAGCATACAAGACTATAGAGCAAAAATAGTGGGAAACGAAGGACAACAGCCACCTCAGCCCCAGGCGGGACCGCCAGGTCCCCACGGGCAACAGGGGTATTATGGCTGGCAATATGAGCAGGATGCACCGGAGGACATGGCACAGCATTCACCTGTTGTGCCACAGCCACCGGTGTATCCCCATCCTCAGCCGCAGCCACAGCAGCAACCTCTGCAACAACAGCCATCACCGATGTACCGACCACAAGCATACGGAGGGCAACCACAGCAGCCCATCCCCCAGCGGTACCAGGAACCTATCGCCGACATGGGCAGTTCACTGGGGCTGGGTCAAGGCATGGAATACCAGTACTTTGAAGCTCCCCAGCCTTCTCAGGCCATTCCCATGCTGCGCCAGGCCCGCCTGCAACAATTGCGAGAGGAACGCATGCGCCGCCAACAGCGGCGTATGAAGCCAGATGTCACCAGCGTAATCCCACCCAAGGGATTGAAATACCCACCCACAGGCAGGGCAGCATTTCCTGCTACACCTGAGCAGATGTCACCGTCCAGGAGGCAGGGTATACCTCCCTCTATGGTCTCAGGTGCGCCGCCATTACCACCAACGCAGTATTCACCGGCCATACCCGCTACACAGTTGCCTCCAAAAGAGGCTTCACCTTTCCGCTCATCTCTTTTGCCCTCGCTAGTGCAGCGCAGTCCACTGGGTCGTTTGATTGGGGGTGGCAATGCGTTAAAGCCTGCTTCAGAACTTTCTCAAGACACCGGCTTGATCCAGCGGGTGCATATCCGCAGGGCAACATTTATCCTGACCGGCGCATTTATCGTCAGTCGTGTGTTTGGCCTGCTGCGTACCTCCATGTTTGCCTATGTCTTTGGCACAGGTGCTACTTCCGATGCCTATTTACAAGCATTTTTCATTCCCGATTTCATCTTCACCATCGTTGCGGGCGGGGCCCTTAGCTCCGCCTTCATTCCAGTCTTCACCAAATATATGATCGGAGACAGCGATGAAAAGCAGGCGTGGCACATTGCCAGCGCAGCACTCAATCTGGCCATTGCCGTGATGATGGTGCTGGCACTGCTTGCTATCATTTTTGCCGGGCAGTTAATACCGCTTTATAATCCCCGCTCTTCAACGGTCAGCCCACAATTTTACGCGGTGCATATCGCCTTAATTATTTCACTGGCCCGCATCATGTTATTGCAAGCTATCGTGCTTGGTGGAGGAGTGATTGTCACCTCCGTCTTAAATGCCCGCCAGAACTTTCTGTTACCTGCTATTGGCACAGTCCTCTACAATGTAGGGCTCATTATCGGGCTGCTACCTGGTATATATTTAGCACTCCACAATCAAAGAAACGAGACCATTGCTGTCTATGCAGCGACATGGGGAGTGGTGGTAGGTGCAATTCTACAGGTGGCTGTCCAGATACCCGGCCTGGTCAAAGTCGGTATGCGCTATACTCCAACTTTTGATTGGCGTCATCCAGGAGTGATCCAGATCGGTCGCCAGATGGGACCACGCGTCATTAATGCCGGTATGCTCTACTTTTCTATCTTCGTCGACCGCTATCTCATCTCTTTACTGGGTGTGGTGGTTGGTGCGCTGGCACTCAACGGCCTGATTACCCAGTACTACCAGGCACTGCAACTGCTGTTGTTACCGCTTGGCATCTTTGGCATGGCAGTTTCAACCGCGGCTTTTCCAACCCTGGCCGAAAATGTTGCCAGGGGGCGTCTGGATCGCGTGCGCGCTACTATTCTGGAAACGCTGCGCAGTATCCTCTTCATGTCGATACCTTCCAGCGTTGGACTGATTGTGCTGGGGCTGCCGATTATTCAGGTACTGCTTGAGCATGGTGAATATAGCCTGGCCGATGCGCAACTCACCGCCTTTCCACTGGCAGGCTTTGCAGTCGGGCTGTCTGGCCTCACAGCGGTCGAAATTCTCACCCGTTCTTTCTATGCCATGCGTGACAGCGTTACACCTGTGATTATCAGCATACTGCAGTTTATCTTTAAGATTGCCCTTAGCTTAATCCTGGTCAACGCGGTAGTCTGGGGTCCAGGCTGGGGAACAGGCGCATTAGCATTTTCTACCTCTATCGCGGGTTCGCTCGAAGCGGTTATCCTCATCTGGCTACTGCATCAACGGGTGGGAGAACTGCAACTGCGGCAGCTCGCAATCTTCGTTGGGCGTATCTTATTGGCATCCCTGGTAATGGGTGTGGGTATTTTCGTTGTCCGCTTTGCCCTTGATTTTATCCTTGTCACCACTCACGATCAGAGTCTACGATTGGGCGGCACCCTGATGGCTCTCATAAAATTGCTCATAGAACTGTTCGTCGGCATCTTTATCTACATTCGCATGTCACGCCTCCTGGGCATCGAGGAGATGGGGCCAGTGAAACGCGTGCTTGATCGTCTCAAGTTATCCTGGATATAAATCACATGAAACACCTCCGTCTCTCTATCATCGGCTTCGGCACCGTCGGTCAAGGGCTTGCGGAACTGCTCGTAACCAAAAAAGCATTGCTGAGGCAAGACTTTGGGCTTGATGTGTCCCTCATCAGCGTTGCCAACGCCCGTCACGGCTTTATCTACCGTGAAGACGGGCTGAATATTCCTGCACTGCTAGAGCTAGCAGCAGCACGGCGCCCTCTTACAGAGCATCCAGGCGTAAAACACTGGTCAAATGCACTTGAGGGTCTAAAGGCTACGGGCGGGGATATACTGGCGGAGGCAACTGGCACCAATCTGCGCGATGCCGAGCCGGGGATGAGCCATATTCGCGCCGCACTTTCAAAAAATATGCATGTGATTACCGCCAACAAGGGACCGGCGGCCCTTGCCGCAAGCGAATTGCTTTCGTTAGCACAGGAGCATGGCGTGCAGTTGCGTATGGAGTCAACCGTGATGGCGGGTACCCCTGTGATCAGCACCATTCGCGAAGGTATGGCTGGTACAGCCATCTCGTCCATTCGCGGCATCCTGAACGGCACCACAAATTATATCCTGAGCGCGATGGCTGCCGGTCGCGACTACACCGATGTGCTCGCGGAAGCCCAGGCTCAAGGGTATGCCGAAGCCGATCCGACCGCCGACGTTGAAGGCTACGACGCACTGGCAAAAATACTGATCCTGGCAACCCTGGTCTTTGGTCGCTCACTGAAAGCGGGCGAAGTTGTGCGTCGGGGCATTACCACCATCACAAGGGAACAGATGCAACAGGCTATCGAGAACGGCAATCGCATCAAGCTCATCGCTTCGCTGCGCCTGCATCCAGAAGATAACCGGCTGGAGGCAAGCGTCCAGCCGGTCGAGCTGCCACTAAGCGACCCCCTGGCTCGCGTCGATGGGGTAACGAACGCCATCACTATCCACAGCGATACGCTGCCAGAAATCACCGTGATCGGCCCAGGTGCAGGCAGGCTCGCGACAGGCCAGGGATTATTGGCCGATCTGATAGCAATAGCACACAAAATCACTACTACTCACGATCTGTAGACACCGCATGTTGGAGACCATTCCATTCCGGGGGCAAACTGAATGCTTGCTATGAAAGTACCATCCCGCTTTCCTTCATCAACCGATGCCGATATACTCTGCTTAGAGATCATTGCAACAGAGGAAGGGCATGAGCAGTACGGACCAGGCAGTGCAGGTGTATCAACTGCGCATCTGGATACGAGAAATCAGTCCGCAGATCTGGCGTCGCCTTCTGGTACGCAGCGACAGCACCATTGCCTAGCTCCATGACACGCTTCAAATCGCTTTTGGCTGGGCTGATGAGCACCTCCATCAGTTCATTATTCGAGGGAAACCGTATGGGATCTGGAAACCAGGAGGGATCGGCTTCTGTGACAATCCGCATCAGGTGCAACTCCGCGATTTTCATTTCCGCTGCAAAGAGCGCTGGGTCTACGAGTATGATTTGACCGATAGCTGGCAGCATGAGATTCGCCTGGAGCAGATTCTTCACCTTGATCCAGTGCATTCCTATCCGGTCTGTCTGGCAGGAAAACGACGGGCACCGATTGAAGATTGTGGTGGCCCCTGGGCGTTTATGGCCTTGCGCGACCAGCATCCCATCTTCGAAGTCACTACACAGTTTGCTCAGCTTCTGCTTGAGCACCACGACGAACTGGACGACTATCAAGATGAGCTTCGTCGGTTGGGCTACTGGATTGTCTGCGAGGACTTTGATCGGCAGGCTGTCAATCATGGCAGAAGGATGAGCAATCTGCCGGGCGGCTGATTGGAGTGGCATCTCACTTGTGAGTAATCACCAGCAATTTTTATCGCAACAGATACTTTCACTATGTGTAACCACTCATATGAGTCGGTGTCCGAAAAAACTCCTGTGCTCGCGTCTATTCACTGGAATTGGCAGAAAGGTAAGCGATAAAGCCTGATCGAGGCAAATTTCTATGCCTGTAGCCATTTAAGTCTTTTTAGAACTGGAACCGAAGGAGATAGTTTATGGCTCTTACCGCTGGGCACGCAGCTTATGCTGCGCTGCACGAGGATGGTATCAACAAGTTTATTCGTAATGTCTACTTAGTCCGGCCCCATTACTTTCACTATGCGACCAGCGTGTTTGGTGGCGGCACTACAAATATTAGCCTTCTCAACCCATTGGAAGTGCCAGGCATAGGGAACGTAATGCAATATTCGATTGACATCAGCCAGCCCGTCATCGATTTTGTACCGCAGGATGCTGGCTCTATGCTGCCTGCTCCACTGACACTAGGCCCCAACCAGTTCAGTTTAACTGCTGAGATACGTATATGCATAGCTTGTGGTCTGTTTGACAAGAGGGAGCAATGGGCCCCCAAGAGGTTATGCGCTACTCTCAATGTCTGGGCCGTCGGCCATCCCACGGTTCAGCCTCTAAGTGCAACTGACAAACTTATCGGTTTACAAATCGACCAGATTGTCGTCAAAAACATCTGTGATTTGGAACAGATTGTGGAGTGTATCGCTGAGCTTATGGTGAATGCCTTACTTGAGCACCTGCAACAGAAGGTCAGCGAACTGGTTCTCGGAGCATTTGGGCTGATTCTTGCAGCAGGTCCAGAGATCGGTGATGATCAGCTCAAGGTCTGGGGAGATATCGTTTAGCAGCAAAAAGGAGAAATAGTTCATGGATGCAACAGTTGCCGTCAGTGAAAGTGGCGCAAATCAATTGATGCAGAAATTGCTTGCAGGCGAGTCGATCTCAAAGAGCGATTCGGCAAGCTGGGGACCTTTTAACGTTGGATATTCTGTGAATGTTGCACTTTCTGGCGGGACAATCGAACTGATCGATGCTCCTGCTAATATCGTGCGTGTTCACAACCTCAACATCTCTGGCAATGTTGGCGTGTTCTTCGCCTTCGACCTGGGAGCGATCTTGCCGACGATTTGTATTCCCCCTTTCCAGGTCTGTATTGACATTCCTTTTATCGGAAAAGTCTGTACTCCCCAGGTGTGTATCACGTGGCCGAGTGTTACGGTACCTATCAACTTGCCTTTCTCGGTCAACGTATCGGCTGATTTCGGCGTCTCTGTGCAGGATGCCGGTGCGAACTGGGAAGTTGACCTCCTGGTTTACCCATTTTCTTTGTTTATCGATCTTTCACCAATGGTCGGTGTGATCATCAACGCTATCGAGTCTCAGGTTGATGCCGTGCTAAACACAATCCCCCTGATTGGCCCGTTGATCTCATGGTTGGTGAATATGGTGATTGGAGCACTTAGCGGCGTATTATCGGTGATTCTCAGCGCAATTAGCACATTCATCCACGATGTGATTCTGCTGCTGGATTTGTTCTCGCCTACAATTCCTGTTCCAATACTCACTTTTGCCAAAACGCAGGCTATGCTTCCTGCTGGTGGAGCATCCGACCCCGAAGTAGACATTACGATTGCGGCTCTGGGAGCCACTATCGCCGATCATGAATTAGTAGCCACGGCTGATTTCGCCTGATGCGCCTGGAAGGAGAGTAGATCATGGATTTTTTGAATTCGCAGCAACTTACCTATCAAGATGGTTACCTGCACGTCTTTCGTGAGCCTGGTGACTATGAATATCGTATATTGTTCTTGCCTCCTGGTTTTGAAGGCAGCGAATCTGAAAGAACGTATGTCATTCATGTGAGTGAGAATGGGAGTAGTGCTGGTAAAGGAAAGCAACAGGATGTTGTTTTGCGCTGGGATGCGAACCTGCATCGCTATCAACCAGACTCAGAGAGCGTGACGGTAAGCATGCACGACTTTGTGCTCTGGCGAGTCGAGACGAGTACACCTGCTGCACCGCCCTACAGTATACGGGGTGAGAGTAGTTCTGGGGCCGGGTTCGATAGCCGCGCCCTAAGGCAGCACGATGTTTTCACGCATTTGTTTATGCTTCCTGGTGAATATCGTTACATGGTCAATGGCAGAGTCGAAGGTGTTGTTACTGTTCGTGACCATAGGAGTCTATCCTACGAATCTCATACGGAACACGCCTCAAAAGCCCCTTTAGTACACATTGTAGATGGACGTCCCAATCCTGATTCGCTAGAAATCTTTGCGGGACAAACGGTAGTGTGGTTCGTGGAGGAAGGAGAGCGAGTTACAATCGCGACAACAAGTCAATCCAGTAAGGGTATTCGCCATTCATAGTTGCGTGAGCAGGATGTAGAGCAATTCCAAAGACTCTACACCCTGCTCACGTGTACATGTCTATGTATTACCTGAGGGTTGCCTCTATAATCGTATCATAAAACATCAGCTCAAACTCGTAGCTCAGGCGTACAGCGCGCGTGATAAGCTGGCGCCCGGTGGGAGGGCTGTAGCGGGCCAGGAGTGCCTGGTCAACGAGTGTCACACGAGTACCGATCTCTTCATGGGCTGTGAAAAATTCGACCTGTTCGGCGCTCAACCCGTAATTGCGAACTAGCGCCGGGCCGACGCGAGCGCAAATCTGGATGAAGATGTCTTCGCTCGCGCTGACCGCTGGAGGAGAAACTCCAGGTCCATCGAGAAATGCAAAAACTCCTCTTCCTGGGCATGTTGCATGATCTTTTTGGCATCCGAGTCTTTCTCAACGGAAATACGCTGCTGGTACCAGCCAATGGCCTCGCACTCCTCCTTCAATGAGGCGATTATGCGGGCAAAAGTGCGCGTCTCATGCGATAACTCATCTGCCGGTTCGTGATACTGATCAAAACCCATGTGGGTATCCTTTCTATCTATAGGTGGTAAGCTTGATTTGTTACACTCATGCATCTACCTGTATATGCTCTACACGTTACATAGCAAACCGAGGTGCACTTAGCTATTGCGTAACAAACGCCATGTGCGAGTTGTTTGTGCCGCCTGAGGCGGCACAAACAACTCGCACATGGCGTTTGTTACTTTTCCATCTTATACTTTGGTGTATCGCGCTTCCCAGGCACCTTAAATACCAGGCGCACACTCCCAAACTGCACAATATCGCCATGCTGCAATAGCTCTGGCTTGAGGGGAACGAGCGTTAACTCGCCCAGGCGCGTTTTGTTACGGCTCTTAAGGTCCTCGATATAGAAGAAGGTCTCCTCATAACGAATACGCACATGTTGACGCGAAACCGTCATTTTTTGATCAACGGCAGTCAGATCGATATCAGGGCTGAGGCCCCTCTTTGGGTCCATTCTGCCAACAACCACATCTTTTTTGGAAATGGCAAAACGCTGTATCTCCACACCATCTTTTTCATAACACAGGTATGCATAGACGTTCGCTGTTTCTTTGATCGCCTCACTTGCTTCGCCAGAGGTCGGGGCTGTCGATGTTGCTGGGCGACCACCAATAAGCGTGGGAGCCTCTGCTATGTCTTTTTCAAGTGGCTGCATCTCGCCCGTCATACCGCCAGAACGTGGAGAAGTCGGGGCATCGCCACCACCCTCCACCCGCCGTTCCGTTGATGAACGACGTGGTAGCTGTACAGATTCTAACGCGGTGAGCATAACGGCGGCATTGGCAAAACGCGCAGTGGGGTACTTTGCCAGTGCGCAATCCAGCACATCTTGCAGTGCTGCCGGTGTATCGTGCTTATACTGCGCCATGCGAGGAATAGGAGCAGTACTTTGCAGCACGCCCGTCTCTGCGAAATTTTTCCCAACATATGGCAGTCGGCCAGTAACCATCTCGAATAGCAACAGCCCCAGTTGGTAGACATCGCTCCAGGGTCCAATTGCGCCACCACTGATGTATTCAGGTGGGGCGTAGCGCGGATCAAGAAAACCAATGTCGTCAACGCGCTGGCTATTGACATAGCCCAGCGCACCGAGCAAAGAGCGCAGTCCAACATCATCAAGCTGCACGCGATCGGTTACGGCTACAGAATCGACGGTGATGAGTTGTGGACGCAGATCAACTCCTACCACCCCTTGTTCATGTAATACCTTCAGTCCCTGTGCCATCTGGCGTAAAAGGTCAAGGGTGCGGTGCAGATCAATATTCTCGTTATCTAATACGTGTCGCAGCGTTATGCCACGTGGAGGATCAGTAGCAATGTAGGCGCGAGTATCATCGATACCCCAATCATACACGCGTATGACGTTGGGAGAATGGATCGAGCGACGTTTGTCCAACCCATCCAGGAGTTGCTGCACTACCTGGACATCTACAGCAGGCGGGAACGCAATTACCAGCAGTCCCACCACATCGTTGGTATTGCGGTTGTATGCCGTATAGTTGCTGAGCATTCCACCTGTGGTAATCACCTGTCCCACGCGGTAGATACCACCAACCAGTCGAGGTGTTTTGCGCGTCTCTTCTCTCATATCTGAGTCCCTCGCTGCTACTTAACTGTGCTGTTTGCAGAGGTATGCGGATTAGTGCCGGGCTGTGCTGCTTATGCTGCTCATCGTTGCTCTTGCCATGCGGTCTGTGAGGCTTGTGAGCGATACGCTTCCTGAGTGGATGTATGAGAAACGTCATGCGCCGCAAGCGCACCACTTCGCATGAAAACTCGTTTTCAGAAGATACTGCTGAGCAATTGCAACGCTGCTATCATACACCATTGGTGGTAATTGAGCAACCACGCCACGACGCACAGAGCTGTTCTATATTCCCCCATGGCGACCGCAAGGGATCGCCACTACTATACACGACGGGATTGGCGGGCATCGGAGTATAGTAGTGGCAATCCCTTGCGGTCGCCATGCTGTGAATGGCATAAAGAGAACTCAATTATACAACTGCTGCTTCACGTAATCTATAATAGCTTGCCAGTTGTTGTTGGCAGGTAGCAGAATAGATTCGCCGTCAGAGGCCGTTGTATCCACCAGTACATTTTGATTGCTTAGACCAACACGGTGTGCATTGTTCAAATCCATCTTCAGCGCGAATTGCATCAGGTCGGCCAGCGATAGATTGGTGTAGATGGCGTGCTGCAAGGCGGTCAGGGCGTTGAAGAGACTGGGCCAGGTAGACATCGCTTTGACCTTTGTCAAAGCCGCCTTAATCGTGATCTGCTGGCGGGCGGAACGTGCAAAGTCGGAGCCTTCCGCGGGGTTGTCCAGCACGTAGCGGGCACGGGCAAAGCGTATGGCTGTTTCGCCGTCCATATGCTGCATGCCCTTGGAGAAATGGATCTTAATCCAATTTGGATTAATGCTGGGATCATCGTTTGCCGGGTAATTCGCCGTGAATGAGTCAGGCACGTAGACATCAATGCCGCCGATCGAATTGATGAAATCGCGGAACCCTACAAAATTGATGGTCAGCCAATATTTGACATCCAGGCCGGTGACAAGTGAAACTTTCTGAGCGGCGGCATTGCCACCGCCAACAGGATTGGCACCATTATTTGAACCGTCGACATAGCTGTAATTGATCTTATGATATTGTCCTGAGCCAGGGGGTATCTGTACCCACAGGTCGCGAGGAACCGAGACTAAAGTCGTATGATGGCTTTGGGGTAACAGGCTCATCACCACCATTGAATCGGTGAGATACGCTCCATCATGACCGGTGCCGCCATAGCCCATCACCAGCAGGTTAACGCGATCACCGGTACCCATGTAGCCCGTCTGGCTACTCAGCGGCGACTGGGTTGAAATGGCCGAACCAAAAGCCAGCGCCTTTTGGGCTGTAACCGCAGTAAACCCACCCACAACGCAGAGGAGGAGCAGGACGACAAGACAACCGATCAAACAACCTCTGCGGCGGCGAGAAGCGCGTCGCTTCTTGGGAGTAGAACTTCCTGCCATCTGTCCCGGCTGCTGGTAGGGATACTGCTGCACATTCGGGTTTACAGCAGGCGGTGGCATTCTGCCTGGCTGAACCTGCTGCCCAGGATAAGCTGGCGGCTGTGGCTGTTGATAGGCAGCTGGTTGGTCTACATATTGTGGGGGCGGATACTGGTAGGGCTTTCGCTCCGGTCGTTTCGGTGTATTCTGAAAACCGCCGATGATTAATTTATCGCCCTGTTGACCCTGTTGTGGAGAACCAGGTTGCCGGATGGGTTCAGTTGGATCATCGGGATTATCTTGATAATAATAAGGTTCGTCTCGCATTGATTATCCTTTTCCCTATTCATTATTAGAGCATATTACTTCATTACAGCATATTACTTCATGCAATATCGTATAGCAACGAAATACCCCACAAAATTACCCAAAATACCCTACAGCTTATAACGATTCAGCATCAAGGAAGTTTCACTTTTTCCAACCTTGAACCGTCGACCGGTCTTTCCCATGGCGCGTAGCCACAATCTCAGCCATAATGGCAAGTGCCATCTCTTCAGGGGAAGCGGCTCCAATGTTTAAGCCAATTGGCCCATGAATGCGCTGGAGTTGCTCATCCGTAAGACCCTGCTTCTTGAGACGCTCGCTGCGCTCCTCGTTGGTTTTGCGGCTGCCAATGGCACCCACATAGCCGACCTGGCGCGAGAGCACCACCTTCAAAGTAGGCTCATCGAATTTGGGATCATGCGTCAGTACAGCGACCGAGGTAGATGGGTTGAGCTCCATTTTCTCCAACACTTCATCGGGCCACTCAACGATCAGTTCATCGGCATGAGGGAAACGCTCAGGAGTAGCGAAGGCCGCGCGGGCGTCTATTACCACGACGCGATAATTAAGCGTCTTGGCATAAGTGGTCAAAGGGATAGCGATATGTCCGGCCCCTACGATGATCAAAGTTGGGGGAGGCGGAAAGCCCTCAATGAAGACATCAAAAGGGAGTGTGCCTGTGCTGCCCTCGATGGTATAGGTATGTGTTCCGGCCTCTCCATTCCAGATGGCTCGCTCAGCATCTCCAACAACGCTGGCATCCAACTCCGCGTTGCCCAGCGTGCCTTCCGTTCTTTTCCCTGGAAAGACCAGGAGTTTCGCGCCAATGTGCTCAGCACCTCGTACTACCGTTGCCAGGGCGACGCCTTTTTCCTGGTTCAACTGGTCTTTTAATGCTTCATAGAGTCCGCTCATGACAACGCTCCCTCCGCGCTGTGACGATCACCAATCCAGTCGTTCAACGAAGACATGAATGGTGCCGCCGCAGGCCAGGCCAATCTGCTCAATATTGTCTTCCTCAGTTATGCCGAATTCGAGCAATTGCGGTTTGCCATCTTCAAGCACTTCCATGGCTGTATGCACGACCGCCGGTTCAACGCAGCCGCCGCTGACGGAGCCGGCCAGCTCGCCGCTTTCACTCACAGCCAATTTGGCACCCGGCCTGCGAGGGGCAGAACCGGCCATGGAGACGACCGTGGCGATGGCCACCCGTTCGCCACGCGCACGCCATTTTTCAATATCAGTAAGTACATCTCGCATAAAATTTCTCCTGTTGGTTATAGGCCTGGTTTACTCCAGGCTGCAACGGCCTTGCGCCGCCCGGCGATGCCGCGCACGGGGCGACTTTCGTCAATGGTCTGCAATAAATTTCCCAGGTGTATCAAGCTGTCCAGGTTATGGGCGGGCAAAAAATTGTCGATATAGGGTAACGCTGTCTTCATGCCAATGGTCAAGGGGCGATAATCTGGCGAACCGAGCAGTGGGTTGAGCCAGATCAGGCGGTGGCAACTGTGCTGCAAGCGATCCATCTCGACCTCAAGCAGTCCCGGCTCGCCGCGATCCCAGCCATCGCTAATCACCAGCACTACCGCGCCACGCCCCAGCACGCGCCTGGCCCACTTATGATTGAAGAAGTGCAGGGCATCGCCAATGCGTGTCCCGCCCGACCAGTCCTGCACGGATTTGGACACATCGCGCACGGCGTCATCAACGTCGCGCTTTTTCAGTTGACGAGTGATGCGCGTGAGCCGCGTACCAAAGACAAAGGCCTCGACGTTCATCAAGCCATTCGAGATGGTATGAATGAAGTGCAATAACAGCCGCGAGTAGAGGCTCATCGAACCGCTGATATCGCAGATGATCACCAGAGGACGGGGTTTGCGCTTGATTTCCCGCCAGGTCAGTTCAAGGATTTCGCCCCCATATTTGAGGTTGCGCCGCACGATACGGCGCATGTCGGGATACGAACCGCTGCGAGCAGGAGACTTGCGATGCGTTGGGCGCATGCCCAGGTGCCAGCGCATCTCAGCCATCAGCTTCTTGGCCTCCTGCACCTCTTCCCAGGTGAAGGACTCGAAATCTTTTTTCCTCAGCATTTCGATTGCACTGTAGGCCGTTCCCTGTGGCGTAGCGTCATCGTTATCGTCTTGCTCATCGACACGTTCGCGTGCCCGGCGAGGCCGCTCGCTCTGGCGCATCTCATTACGCAGGTCTTTGCGCTGCTGCTCGTTCGCGTTCATGTGTTCAGCCAGTCGCTTGAGCTCAGAGGGAGGAAGGCGCATCTGCCGTTCTTCACGCTTAGCCGCACCCTTCGGGTTATCAAGTTTTTTGTCCTGACGGTCGCGCATGTACCAGTAGTAGAGAAACAGCTGGTTAAAGAGCGTCTCCTGCTCGTGGCGTGCCAGCAGCGAGCATTTAAGCGTATGATAGAAGTCCTCTTTATTGGTAACATCAATGTAGTTCAAGGTCTCGGCAAGATCAAGCATCTGGCGCGGTCCCACATCGATGCCGACCTCCCAGAGGATACGCCCAAATTCTGTTAAGCGATAGAGCAGACGCTCACCACGCTCAAGCTCTACAGGGCTGAGCGTATTAGTATCAGAGGCAAAGTAATTCCCATTCTCCTGGGGTTCTACATTCATAACTAGGAGCCTCCGCGCGCCTTCTGCAAGAATCTGGAAAGATCATTTCCCCCGACTTTGAGGACATCATCTTGATATTTGAGGAGTGCGCCCAATGTATCGCGCACCGGACCTTCAACCAGTTCCATTTGATGAAGTGCCAGCAGTGAACTGATCCAGTCCAATGTTTCAGCCACACCAGGAGCTTTGAACAGATCCGCGCTGCGCAATTCGCGTACAAAGGCACATACCTGCTTTGCCAGGCGTTCGGGCACACCGGGCATACGGGCCAGCACAATCGAGTATTCTTTCTCCAGCGTCGGGAAATCGATCCAATAATACAGACAACGCCTGCGCAGAGCATCATGAATCTCGCGTGTGCGGTTCGAGGTGATGATCACCACCGGCGTCTCTTTGGCTTTGACTGTACCAATCTCAGGAATGGTGATCTGGAAGTCTGAGAGCAGTTCGAGAAGATACGCCTCAAATTCTTCGTCGCTGCGGTCTAGCTCGTCAATGAGCAAGACGGGAGCTTTGGTATTTGCCGTATCAATAGCCTGGAGCAGGGGACGCTTCATCAAGAAATCGGGGCCAAAGATCTCTTTCAGTTCCTCCTGGCGGTTGATGCCTCCCACCTCCATCAGGCGAATATGCAACATCTGGCGCGTATAGTTCCACTCATATACCGCGGTACTGACATCGATACCTTCATAGCATTGCAGGCGTATCAGCTGGGTATCGAGGATGGCGGCCAACACCTTGGCGATTTCCGTCTTGCCAACCCCAGGTTCGCCTTCCAACAAAAGCGGCTTGCGTCTTTTGAGAGCCAGGAACACCGTCGTCGCCAGGCTGCGATCTGCTATATAACGCTGGGCAAACATGGCCCTTTGTACATCTTCTATCGTGCTTAAATTAGAAGTGGTTAAATCAGACAACTGTTGTTCCTGCTCCAAAGGGGCCTCCAAAAATGAATATGTGCTTTCCAGCACAAGAAAGAAATTATTAAGAGCTAACAGTTATATTTTATGCCATAGTGAGGAAGAATAGCAACCCTACTCGCCTACAAAGCCCTCGTGCTAACAACCCCGCATCAGACCTAGCCCTATAAACCTTGCTCAACAAAAGCCAACCACCATACAGCAATTCTGACAGCAAACCCCCGCCACTTCAAAACAAAATACCCAGAACTCGTACTCAATTAAGAGCAGATATCCTGGGTTTCTTTTTTGAACTCCACCACCAAAACGACTACCTCACTTATTCGCGATTTCTTGTTATCATTGGCAATTTCTTGAAAGAAGTCGCATGGTACAAAGCTATACCACCCTATATCTATAAGTAGAGCGCAAGATTGTATGTTAATGTCTTCAAAGCGAAGACTACTCAAAGCTCAGAGAGCCAAGACGAAAAGTTCCCATCTCTTTGTCTTTTGCAGCTTGGATACTAACCTATCGCTTCCTTATTGTGCTTTTCTTTGCTGTTCCCGCATTACTGTTCTTCTTACGCCACTGCCCATTCTTGTTCCGCGAACGGGGTGCCTTGTCTCCTGCCGCAGTTCGTACATGTGGAACACGGCCTGCTCTACGATCTGCCATTGCTTTATCTCCTTCAGAAATCTATTTGGGAAAATGTAACCAATCACAACTAGTGGGTCAACTGTCAATTAACTTACATTGTAAGTGGGCTTATCAGGCCAAAGTAAGTCGTATTTTTCGCAAACTATTTGCCAGTTGACCCACTAGCTGTTTCAATCTTTTAGATCAACTGTTCTTACTAATATAGCACGAGAAACCCAAAAAAAGCAAGCGTTGACCCAGTCCTCGTTCTTAGAAACCTCGTAGGCCACCGAGGTTCTCGCATATTCACCAACACCGTCAATTCTGACAGCAAAAGCTTATGTCTCTCCAAAACAAAACACCCAGAACCCACGTCCAACAACGTTATTAATGGCT
>WNFB01001635.1_pt1 | contig 22828 bp, 20 predicted proteins | sample 5400501 | NCBI WGS metagenome assembly WNFB01 (sample SAMN13153341, study PRJNA577476) | soil metagenome | isolation source: 200 cm saprolite under Douglas fir tree site 2 hole 1 | place: USA:California | collected 2015-04-18 | reverse complement strand
GAGAGAAGGCCACTGCCTTCGATAACCATCTCGCCGATGGAGGTCTTGAAGAGGTACAGGGTTGTGGCGGTCGTCGGTGCGTCGAGGAATCCAGAGAAGGACGCACACACCGTACCGGAGTACCTGAAGGAACACGGTTTCACTGTCATACCGATCAATCCGGGTGTGCGGGAGATTCTTGGAGAGAAGACCTATCCGAGTCTCTTCGATCTCCCTGAGGGACTCGCGAAGGAGATTCAGGTCGTCGACGTCTTCAGGCCGAGCGAGGAGCTTCCACGAGTCGCGGAGCAGGTGGTGGTTTTCAGCAGGCGTTTCGGCGTATCGCCCGTCTTCTGGGCGCAGCTAGGTCTCGAGAGCGAAGAGGCGAAGGAGATACTCTCCCGGGACGGGATCCGGTACGTGATGAACGCTTGCATGAGAGCAACGTACAAGGTGGGGGAGGTTAATCATGACCTGGCTTGGTAGTAGTAGTCGTCAGGAACTCGCCGAGAACTCTGTTGCCACCTTGATAGACTTCGCCTCGATCCTCTTCGCCTACAACCTAGGGGTCCTGCAGCTGGGCGTCGCTGTCGGCTTCGTTTACGCTGCCTTTGACGCTTACATCGTCATCTGGATGCGTAGGCGAATCACGGGTTGGGTCAGGAGGCTCGCCGCTCTCCTCCGCCCCGCTGCGGTCAGCACCTCGTCGAAGGGAATAGAGGAGATGGGCTAGGTCACGTCCTCGTTGATTCCGTTCGCGCTGGTCTCCGGGATCGATCTTAATTCCCTGTTCAGTCTTGCAACGTATGCGCTATTCTTCGTCTTCATCCTGTACGGCCAGAGGATTCAGTACTACGTGACGCTCGGCAGCATCAGTCGGTCGCTGAATCGATTGAAGGTGATGGAGGATGGGGCGAAGAGGGAGGCGCTCGATTACATCACGCAAGGTCGGGGCGACAAGGAAGAGATCGCAGAGAGAGTGAACGGAGTCCTGGAATACGTCACAATAATGCCGGAGAGCGTCGACCCGAGCGGGGTGATCTCGAAGATAGACCACGTGGTCAGGACTGGGGACGACAGAATCAGGAGCGAGGTAAGGTCGCTTCTCGGGAGCGCCGACAGGGTGAAGGTCTCGGTGGCACAGAACATGCTCGAGGTTGCGAGCGCTCTAAACACCCTTCACAAGGTCGTGAGGCACTACTACCTTACCGGGAAGAAGACGAGCTCCTACATGACCCTCGTTCAGCTGCAGATGATGATGCCGCAGATAATGGAGCAGGCGCAGGCTCTCGCAAAAGCCGCGACAGCAATAAGGGAGGCGCAACCTATCGGCGACGGGCTTGGGCCGACGGTGGCTTCGAGGTTCTTGGGAGGCGCTCCGGCTCAGAGTCTCGGAAGAGACACCGTGATGGCCGTGACCCAGTACGAGGGGAGAGTACTCTACGTGGTGAAGGCGGAGGGTCCCATGGGCTACGTCGGGGAGCCCGGGGTAGCTCTGAGACGCCTGATAGAGGAAATGGGTGTAAAGCCGGCCGGAATCATAATGGTGGACGCGGCGCTGAAGCTTGAGGGGGAGAAGACCGGAGAGATCGCGGAGGGCGTGGGTGCCGCAATAGGGGGAATCGGGGTCGAAAAGTTCCAGATAGAGGAGGTGGCCGCCAGCCACAAGATCCCGATCTACGCGATCTTGGTTAAAGAGTCTGACGTGGAGGCGATAACGACGATGAAGAAAGAGATCGGGGACGCTGTCCCCTTGGTCATTGAGCGGATGAGGAGGCTCATCGCAGAGAAGACCTCTGAAGGAGACAGCGTGGTTCTCATCGGCGTGGGCAATACTCTGGGCGTCGGGCAGTAACCAGGTGCACTCGAAGAAGCTAAATGAGGGAGACGAACTCGGGGGGAGCAGAGAAAAAGCGTTGACCAACGACATCCCGACGAGTAGGGACGATAGAATGAATCCCGAACTACCGAATTCTCTGAGGAGCGAGCGAGATGGGGCCGTCCTGAATTTCATCGAGGAGGAGGAGTTGACGGGCTTCACGTTCGACGGGTTGAGGAGGAAGATGGGGACCCACCCCGAGACTCTCTCCCGGATACTCGGCAGGCTTCAGGAGGACGGAATAGTGGAGGCAGCCGCCGACGGTTACAGGGTCACGGAAAAGGCGAGGGGTGTGATGGTGATGCACCCTCTCGGCACTTCTCCTTCTCGCGTCCCGCTTCTGAGCACGCTGCTCCCCTACGACATCGGGGTCAGAGAAATCGTCTCTGAGCTGAAAGGGAGATGGTTCGGGACACTGCGCTGGATAGGCTACTCCGAGAACGAGGAGGGGACGACGCTCAAGTGGGTCACCGAGAACGGGAGCGTTCAGATCGACGCGAGATTCTCCAATGGGGAGCTCCACGTGGAGGCGAAGACTGCCGCGGGCAACACCCTTAACGATGCGGTCAGGGCCGCGCACGAACTCATCGGGCACATCTCCAGAATCTATTCAAGGTCCAGGTTCCGCAGGCCCCAGAGGCTCCAGATGTTCAACACATACCTAACTCTCGCCTAGCACAGCCGTGACTGGTTTCCCTTCAAAGTACTCAACAAGTAGCCCTCCCTCCATACCCCTCACGGTGAATCGAAAGATGGAAGATGGCACGCAGCTGTTGCAATCTCTATCAGACGCAATTTCTGGTCTGGCAGAGCGGGTCTCACCTTCGGTAGTGAAGGTGGAGATGGGAAGATGGGGAGGGAGTGGAGTGGTGTGGGACAAGGAGGGGCATGTGGTGACCGCGAACCACGTAGTGGGAAGACGGACGAACGCCAAGGTCGAGCTACAGGACGGAAGGAGCCTCGAGGCGAAGATAATCGGCCGTGACCCGACATCCGACGTGGCGTTACTGAAGGTCGAGGCGACCGGATTGAAGCCCATAGAGGTGGGGGATTCTCAGCCGCTGAAGTCTGGACAGTTCGTCCTGGCACTCGCCAACTCACTCGGTAGCAGGGTGAACATAACCTCCGGGATCGTCACGAATCCGAGCAGGACCATTCCGGGAATGTGGGGAGTCGTCGTCGAGGACGCCATAATTACGGACGCGAGGCTCAATCCTGGATACTCGGGCGGGCCGCTCGTCGACGCCTCCGGGAAGATGATAGGGATGAACGTGGCCTACGCTTCCTCGAGGGGGATAGCCGTCCCTGTGAGTACCCTCAAGGGCGTCGCATCGAAGCTGTCCCGCGAAGGGAAGATCAGGAGGTCCTACCTCGGGATTGCTCCCGAGCCAATCTCCCTTCCGAAGGAGCTCTCGAAGGCCGCGAAGCTGAGCCAGGATCAGGGGATCTTGGTTCTCTCCACCGAGCCGGGAAGCCCAGCGAGCAAGGCCGGTGCCTTCGTCGGGGACATCATCGTGAAGATCGGCGAGCACCCGGTGGCGAGCCTGTACGAGCTGCACAAGGCCCTGGACGAGCAGCTCATCGGGAAGACGGTCAGCCTCCGGGTGCTGAGAGGCGGCGTCATCACGGAGCTGAAGGTCACCCCGGATGAGGCGAAAGAATGGAACGAGCAGTAGTCGTAGTTTCATTCGAACCGAGGGATCCACCTCGCCCGCTGCCACTCTGGCCCCTCCCGTCGACCCCTCACGGGGCAAACCAGGAGAATTACGAGTCAACGAAGTCTTCAACGGTTACTTGAACCTCCAGTGTTCGATGGGGTGACGGCCTCGATGGCTTTCTCCTCGGTCTCCCACCTCGTCTTCGAATACGAAACCCAGGCAAACTTGCGCTGCATCGACTTCGTGTAGATTTTGGTCCAGTCGAGCCCAACATAGTCCCCCCATGACTTGTAGAGCCTCGGATCGATGTAATTCTTGAGTGCGGTGTTGAGATTGTAGTTCTTGGTTTGCATCTGGAGACTTATCTCCATCTTCAGCCTCCCGATCCTCTTCTCGTCTCTCTTCTCTAGGCTCTCCAGCTCCTTGAGGCTCTCCTTCCTCTTTTTGAGAGAGTCCTCCCAGTTCTTGGGTACCGTCCGCTGGTGGTTACAGAATTCGGCGGCCTTCAGGTTGGCGAACTTCGCGTGATAGAGCTTCTCCGACTCCTCTCTCCCGCGCAGGTCCTCGCTTTTCAGGTACGACTCGGCGACCAGTGTGGCGTGATGCGTCCTGAAGACCTTCGCGGTGAGCCCAGCCGCGATGCCCGAGAGGAAGCGATTGACCATTTTAGAGTCGATCCCGTCGAAGATCTCCCCGCCCGGCTGCTTTCTCGCGATGAAATCCTGGATGTTCTTCGCAACGGTGGGGGGAGCCCCTTCGAGCTTCTTCGACCACGGCACGCTGTCCTTCCCCAGAAAGTTGAGCTCGAGCGTGCCTCCCTCGTTTAACTTCACATGCTCGACCCTCAAGGTCGTCGCCCCCACGGTATCGGCCTCGTCCTCCTCCTTCTCGTCGCCGACCCTGAGCCCGAGACGGTCGATAAGGTAACAGACTGTCGCGATCTGCCTCACCCTCGGGTCCCCTGAAGTGAGCTCCTTCAGTATCTTCGCCCTGGTCTTCCCGAGATGCGTCCCGACCCTGATCGCGGAGTCGTACTTTGCCTTGTTCCTCGACTGCTGAATGGGGGCGCTTTCGTGGAGCCAGACGTACTTCTCCTTCTCCGTGAGCTTGTCGACCCACTTCGCCATCCACATCGAGTTGTGGTCGTGGACGACCTGCCTCCACTGCCCCAGAGGAACCGGGCTGTTTTCGTCTAGGTTCAGGATGACGTCCCTCTGAGCCACCCTCGGCTTCCAGTGGCCCCTGAGAGGGTGATCGCCCCTCCCCATGAAGAGACCCGGCGGCTCGACGAGCCAGTTCGCTATCTCCACCTTCTTCCCGTCCACGGTTGCGTACCCGTACTTTGCCTTCAGGGCCTCCCTGCGAGTCTTCCTCTCGGCTACCAGCGACTTCTTCATCTCCTTGCTCATCGTCTCTTTCGCTCTCTTCTCTCGCTCGACCTTCTCGTAGAAGAGGGAGAAGTCAACCTCCTCGAACTTTGCGCCCCTGCACCAATCGGGGAGGAGCACAGCGAAGTCCTTCATGAAGTTCGAGACGAAGTACGCGTCCTTGACGTACTGAGTGTCCTTCTTCTTCGCGAGTTGGTAGGCCATCTCCTCCGCAAGCGGGGGTAGGCTCACCTCCCTCCCCCTTACCTTGACGTTCAAGCCCAGGGGCAGGTAGGGTTCAGGAACTGCGACCCCGTTGTGCGACAGTCTCTTCCAGTAGGACGTCATTAAAGGGTTCAGCCTCCCTATGTGCCTACTACTTAAGGCGGAACCCGCACTAAAGTGTTGTCCCGGCTGGTAGAGGGGCATTCCCCCGGAGGCCAAGTCTTGGAATCGAAGGCCTCGTTGTGACAACTGTCATCAGATTCAATCCTTCGTAGGCTCTTCGACCGTTAATGCGGTCCGGGAATACGGCCGGGAGCGTCGCTCAGGTCCGTCAACGTCGTCCGAGCGGTCGCGAGAATTATATACCCTTGGTCCCAAATCGTCTTAGAAGATCGTGTGGCAGAAGCTCGAAGTTCACCATGACGGCGCCCTGAAGAAGCCAGCCCTGCTAGTCTCACTCTCGACCTCTATTCCTCAGTACCGGGCCCTCTACTCGCAGGCGCGGGAACTCGCGAGCTACATGATGAAGAAGATGAAGTTCGTCCCTCTCGCCTCCCTGTATTCCTCCGCACTCCCCCCTGAGGTTGCCGTCCGGGAAGACGGAACGGTGAGTCTGGTCGTGAATCAGTTCCACCTCCATCGGGGAAAGCGTGACATCGTCCTCTTCGGGGGCGACTCCTCTCCCCTCGACGAACAGTACGAGTTTGCTGACGCTGTCCTCACGTACGCGAGAAGGCTCGGGGTGGGTGAGGTCTACTCTATCGGAGCAAGATGGACCGAGGCGCCTCTCTCGCCCGACCAGACGCCCGCCGTGCTAGGGTTTGCAACAGACCTCATAGGAGTTAAGGAGCTTAAATCGCACGGTGTGGAGCTGATCAAAGATGAGCCCGCCCCTTTCTTTGCCTCGATGGTCGTGGGGCTGGCGAAAGGGTACGCGATGAGAGGCTACAAGGTCTCTGTCAATCACGGCGAACCTCTTCCCCACCCTAGGTCGGTGGCGAAGATGCTCGAGGTGCTCTCAAAGATGGTAGGGTTTGAGATTGACCTGGATGAGCTTCAGGCGTCAAAGGGACCCTTATCTGCCAAGCAGCCGGACGAGGGCAGTATCTACCAGTAGGGTGACTTCAGAGCTCGTCTGTTCTTTCGTTGGCATCTCGCCGTTTGATTCGATGGCTTAGGCCGTACTAACGTCTCTTCTTTCTCAGAGGCTTGACCGACTGACCCACTGCGTGGATGTCGACGACGAACCTAGAGACTGTCGGCTCCTCCTCGAGCAGTTCGGAAATTTTCGAGACGTAGCTCTTGTAGCGGCCGCTGTCAACGTATTCTTCCGCTTCCTTCTCGGAATCCCAGAGGGAGAACGTGACAAACTCGGCGGGGGAGCCGAGCGGGCGGAGCAGGTAGACGCGGCGGAGTCCCGCCTCCCTAAGGGCAGAGGGAAGGATCTTCTCCTCGAACGTCTTCGCGAAATCTGTTTCTTTTCCCGGTCGCACCCTGATGCTCACGAGGCGGGCAAAGCGCGACGAGGTTTCCTGCATCCTGTCGCCGAGAAAGCGGTCGTGAGATAAACCTAATGGTGCGGCTGCTACTTCACGGATCTTCCGCGGGATGCGGAACAGCCCCCAATGATCGTAGTCGCGTTTAGTATCGCGATCCTGAGGTGGGCGCTTCAACCGATCGGTTAAGAGGAGCCTCTTCGCTGGGATGCACTTGATCGAGAGAATCGCATATCCGAGGCTCTGCAAGACCCTAGAGGATGGTCTCTTCCGGAGATTGGGAGAAGGCAGTGACCTATGAACCGACAATGAAGACGATGGAGCCTGCGTTGCAGAGCTTGACGCTGCCAGAGATGTCCGTAAGTCTTCCGATCACAGCGGGGTTCGCTTGCCCTACCGTTGGTTGTCTAACAATTTTCGCCAGTGTCTCCGTGAGACAAGCAGCGGTGCCCTTGCTTAGACATTCTGGATGCTCTCCCTAGTCCATGACCTTCCGGCAGAAGAGTCGTGGAAAAGCCCCAGACTTTTTCTTCACCAATTCCTCATTAAAACCCTCAAACATACATTTCAAGGAATAACATTAAGTATCGTGCGGATTCGGTCCTTCGCGTTGAGTGATAAACTCAAGAAAATATTATTCACAACATTTACAATATCATTGCTAGCTTTTTCCGGCATCTCACGACTCGCTTTCGCAGCTCCGACATCGACCAGCCGGCTTCCAATTGTTAAACCTCTGCACCGCCTTACACTCCTTGACCCATCATTCGATCCCCAGACCGTAGGAGGGGTCCCATTCTGTTCCAGCGGTCCGCTTGGCACAATAATATGCTACCCTCCGAACTTTCTGAAAACTGCCTACGACTTTCCCGGCGCCAGAGTTAACGAAGAGGACAATTCGAAGGGCGCGGAGGAAGGGAATGGCGAAAATAACGACCTTCCCGGATCGGGTTCGACCATTGTCATAGTTGACGCCTTCGGTAGCCCAACAATTCAGAGCGACCTGGACAAGTTTGACCAGGCTTTTGGCATCCCTCCAACGCAAGTCACAATCCTCTGTCCGCCAACGTGGACGGCATCTTCGGCTGACAATTGTCCCGTGAAGACCGTAGCCGACCTCTCGACTGCGCCGAACGCAGATATCTGCGGCGCCGTGGGCTGGGCTGAAGAGACGACACTCGACGTCACGATGTCTCACGGACTCGCGCCCGGGGCGAAGATCGTCCTTGTCGCAAGCGCCGACTGCTTCGACACGAGCCTAAACAGCGCTGAGGCGGCAGTCGTTTCCCAGGACGAGTTCAGGGGCAGCATCATGTCCCAGAGCTTCGGGGAACCAGACGACCTAGTTGGCTGCACTGCTGTCGACCCCGTCAGCCTCCAATGCACTGCAACGGATCCCACCATCAAGGCCACCGCCGACGCAATCTACGAACTCGCGAAGGAACGCCAATGGACCGTCATCGCCTCCTCAGGAGACGACGGAGCCAACACGAACACCCGTTTCCTGGGCACAACCGAGTTGACACCCTCCTGGCCATCAACGAATCCTCTCAATCTAGCCGTGGGCGGCACTCAGGGCCAGCCCTACGGCGGCCAGTTCGGATCGTTCCCTGGCCGTGGCAAGACATTCACGTGCGCTGCCGACAAGAAATGCAACACAGGTCTAGTCGTTATTAATGGGGGGGAGAGCGGCTGCAAAACAGCAGCGAGGCCCGGTGTGCCGAGCTCCTGCTTCCCGGTAGGATACGGCGGTGAAGGAGCCTGGAACGAATTCACAGCATTTGGAGGAACAAGTAACCTCGGACGCTCTCTCGGGAGAGTAACCGGAGGTGGAGTGAGCTCCCTCTACGAACGGCCATCTTATCAGGAGGATCTCCGTGACTCATTCAGCACTATCTTGGGCAGCTCAGTCGAGGCAGAAGGCCGACTTACTCCAGACGTCTCGTTCAACGCCGCGGCTCAAGGGGGCGTCCTGGCTTTCCTCGGTTTCCTCGGCGCATGGGCCGTATTTAGCGGCACGAGTGCTTCTTCGCCTGCTTGGGCGGCAATCATCGCCTTACTCGACCAAAAGAACGGAGGCCCTGTCGGCTTCATAAATCCAGCAATCTACAGTTTGGGAGCGAGCGAGAAGTTCAAACACGCATTCCATGACATAACCCAGGGTGAAAACAGCGATACGGCTGGCCAGTTAGGCGTCGACGGATTTGCAGCCGGCAAGGGATACGACCTGACTACGGGTTGGGGCACGCCGGACGTGGCCCACTTCATCCAAGACATCGGCAGCTTCCTGCACGGCGACGACGGCGGCGACTAATAACCACGATAGAGGGGGAAACCCCTCCTCTCTAATTTCCTCGGAAACGCGATAATTCTAGACTGTATGCGTGGCTTCGGCTCCGGCTTCGGGAAGACCGATAATGATGATGCACGAGTCATTGCGCCTCCCTCGGGATCGGTTACTTCTCACTCCGACGTACGAACATCTGGGTCATGTGATTGAAAAGCGGATGATGTTTGACGTTACGATGGCGTATGCGGGTTCAGGTCCCAGCTCGAGACTCGACCCTCTCGAGTGGAGGTTAATTTTCGCTTGAAGATTGTAGTCAGCAACAGGGAGTTGGTGGAGACCGGTTCCTGAATTCGAATAGACGCGCAAGTTCCACGTAAAAGTCCAAGAATAGGTTTGACCGGTTCCTAGGATGAACGGACTTCCGAGCGGGCGCATGGCCAAGACCCTTTGAAATCTAATCCAATTTCCAACCTGGTTCATGCTTGTGTCATAAACGACCAGCTCCACGGATTGTTCCGCGTTGTCGATTGCAAGCACCTGATTGCCGCTGTTTTCGATCACTATGGTCACCGTAGCAACGCTGCCGGCAGCAAAACTGATCTTGTCCAAACTCAAGGTCAGTATAACACCGGTCAGTCCTTGTTGATGCTCGTTCGGCGGATTTACAAACGGCTTCCCGGGGATTCCCTTCAGAGAACTGCCCTGGCTAGCGGGGACGGCTGAAGAAGAGACCTCGCCGGTATTCGTGAAGCCGGAGATGGAAGGGGTGGAACCAGTTGCGGAAGATAGGGAGGTGATTAGAGCAGGTGGGCCGTAGAAGGATGTGGAAATGAAAGTAATGATTACGAATCCAATCAAGCTCAGACCAAGTCTAGATCTTGGTCCTAGGAGCCGCAACCGTCTCACCAGGTACCCAATGCAGAGGGATGAGATTTAAGACTATACTATTGAACATGAGAGATAACTCGGCCAACAGAACCTTCGCAAGGCGTTTTTTTACACTTTTTTCAGTTCATGCGAAATTTTGTCCGATTTTTGTACCTCACTCCCCATGAGTTTATAACAAAAGAATCTGCGCCCGTCGTCTTGCGGCGAAAAGATGAAAAAGAGAGCAATGCTCATCACCGCAACAGCTCTGATACTTCTGTCAATTCCTCTTCAATCCTTTCTCCTGGCTACATCGAGTCAACAATCGCCTACTAATTCCGTCAAGAAACCGCACGTATACGGGGTCAGGCAGGACACAACAATTGGTCCAGAGATGGTTGTATCCGCTCAGTCGCAGATAGGAAGCAAGAGTACCATCCAAGATGAGACGGAAGAGTCTGATTCGGGTAACATCGTCTTCAACCTCGACCCGTCCTCCCTTGAGCAGAACGAAGAATCTCTGGCAGTCAATCCAACAGATGCCCAGGTAGTTCTCGGTGGAACGAACGACTACAGAAACGCATTCACTGCGGGAGTGATAGCTACCGGCTTCGATGTCACAAGCGACGGTGGTCGGACTATTTCTGCAGACGGAGTGCTTTCCCCGACTGACCCGTTCAACACCGCGTTGACCTTCAGCGGAGCAGGAGACCCATCCGCAGCTTTCGACGGGAACGGGAATGCGTTCATGGGTAGCCTGGGCTTCTTCTTCCCCGGGACTGCACCTGCAGCAAACGCCCCCGACAATGGGGTCTTCGTCTTCTCCTCAGGTGCACCCTACAATACTTGGACTCAGCATACAGTAATCGCAGACAACAACCCGAATATTTTTGATGATAAAGACTGGGTTGCTGCCGACCAAAGAACAAGCGGGACCGGCGCGGGTGGGATTTACGCTGTCTGGGCTAGATTCGGAGAGGGCATAAGCCCATTCGGCGGTCCAGGTTCTCCAATAAGATTCGCTGCATCTTTCGATCACGGAAACACGTGGATTCTACTGCCTGTTCCAGTAAGCGCAACAAACCTCTGTCAAATCACAGGACCAAACCCAGTAGACCGCTGTCCTGACAATCAGTTCTCTTACGTCGTGGTCGGAGCGAGCGGCACTGTTTATGTGTCTTGGGTAAACTTTGATACACCAGACCAGAGCGAACTCGTGTTCGAGACTTCGGTGACCGTCACATGCACTACCAGTCCAGCTTGTCTCCACGTCGGCCCCGTCCATGAGGTAGCTACAATCGCAAATCCTGTCTTCGAGACGTTTGACTTCACAGCGAATAGGATTGGAGGACTTGCCGACCAAAGACAGAGAGTTGACACAATCCCCAAAATGGCGGTCGACGCCAGCTCCGGTAAAACTAGCGGCAGGCTCTACCTAGCCTGGGAAGATCTGAACCAGGGCAGCTACTTCAACATGGGACCAGTCGGCTTCTTTTCCTTCCTTGGTACTGGCTGTTCTTCGTTCCCGGTAATTTTCAATTGCCTGGGACGCGGATCGGAGGTGGTCCTAACGCACTCGGATGACCAAGGAGCGACTTGGTCAACACCAGCTCGAGTAGACAAACAAACAGGGTCGCAACATGACGCGTTCAACGTCGCACTATCGGTAGACCCTGCGACTGGAAAAGTCCAAGTCACCTGGTACGATACCCAATCCGACCCGGGGAACGTCAATCTCGCTGTGATGTTGAGACAAGGCACACCAACTGCGTCTGGAGTCAAATGGAAAGGCTCGGAACGTAACGTCCTCGACGGCTTCGGAGCAAAGACGATTGACCTATCCTCAGATATTCAACGCCAGACCAGAGGTAACTTCGCCGGAGACTATATCAGCGTCGCATCCCTTAACGGCAGAGTCTACATAGGCTGGACAGACACACGACCAATGAAAGAGGGCTTTCACCAGGAGGACAACATGCTTGCCTCAGTCGGAGAGGGAGGGGAAGGGGATTAGCAGGGCGATCCGAGTTGAAGTGTCAGAACATGGTAGCTTGCAAAGGCTACCCCACTTCTTTTTTTGCAAAATGAAAATGCACTCTTTTTCTCGATGCTCCTGTCCAGTCCTCTGGTAAATCTCCATTCTCTTCAGCCCGTGGTGGCTGACCCGAAGTACTCCTAGTTCCCGACTTTCCGGAGGAGCTTAGACGATGGAAACTTGCCAATCAAAGAAAGACTGTCGCTAGCCGATGACGATTTCCAGCGAGCCGCCGAAACCTCCCACAGGAATTTGGGGAACCTCATTCGGAAAAATGTAGCGCTTTGCGTCTCATACTCTTCCGCTACTTCGCAGTAAGCGAAAGACACGTCGTCAGTCATTTGCGAACAGACTTTTAATCGCCGTTCGGGAAGCGCAACTCGTTGTTCTCGCTAAGAGATTGTGGCATCATGCTCGAGCCGCAAGGCGGGATGCAGGTCGGCGAGATCATCGAGTGGGCGAAATACGCGGAGAAAGCCGGATTCGGGTACATCCTCCGGTCAGACCACTTGATGCCTACCGGCGGCCTAAGAGAAGAAGATTCTCCTTCTCCCGAGTGCTGGGTAACCCTGGGCGCCGTGGCAGCATCCACCAAGAGGGTCGCGTTCGGACCGCTCGTCACGCCCGTAGGGTTCAGGAACCCCGCGCTTCTGGCCAGGATGGCCTGCACACTCCACTCATTCTCCGAGGGTAGGCTCGTTCTGGGCTTCGGGGCCGGGTGGTTCCGGGATGAATATCTGGCGAATGGCTTCGAGTTCCCTCCCTTCCGGGTCCGGTTCGAACAATTCCTCGAGGCGCTGAAGATTGTGCGACCCCTTACCGAGGGGAGGAGGGTTGACTTTCAGGGGAAGTACTTCGCTGCCCACACCGACTGCCTGCCAAGACCAAGAGGGAAGGTCCACCTTATCATCGGCGGCAGGACCCCCAAAATCGTGGAATTGGCAGCTCAATCGGCTGACGAGTGGAATATCTTCGGTCCGACCATAGACCTCTACGAGAAGCTCAGAAGGGTCTTTGACTCCAACTCGGCAGGGAGGGAGGTGCAAGTCTCGCAGATGGGCACCTTCCTCATCGGAGAAAACACTCGAGAATTGAAAGAGAACGCTTCGCGCCACGCCAAGCTATTCGGAATCACCGGTGGTGCCGATGCCGCCGTCGAGCTGCTCAGAGGGAGAGGAGCTTTCATTGGGACCGTGGCGGATTTCGTCGGGCAGGTCAACGAGAGGCTCGAGGCCGGGATACAGAAGTTTTACTTCCAGATCCTCAACACCCAGAACAAGGCTATGGTGAACCTCCTGACGCGAACGCTGAAGGAAGAATTTTGATGATGAGCTACTTCGCGGGCCCGCCCAGCAGTTCAATCACGCGGGGGAGGCTGCCCAGGTCGCCTATGATGAAGTCCGGCACGATCCCTGGATTCGTGCGTGTCTTCACCCCATGTCTGTCCCGCGGCGTCTTCAGCTCGTCTGGGGCCACCTCGGCGTAGAGAACGGAGACGATGCCGGCTGCCCTCGCTCCCACGACGTCGTAGAGGAGAGAGTCTCCGACGAATATCACCTGATCTCGCCTGAGCCGAAGCCTTGAGAGGCAGATGCGAAAGATCTTGGGATTCGGCTTTCTGACTCCGACCTCCTCGGAGGCAATCACGACCTCGAAGTACTGTCTCATCCTGAAACTCCCAAGCATCTCTCGTAGTGACTTCCCGTTGTGGTGATTGGAGACGACCGCCATCCGCAGGCCCATCGACCTCAGTTTCCTCAGGGCGAATCGGACCCTCCTCGAGAGCGTTTGCGCTCTCGCCGTCACCGCCCAGAAGACATCATTCGTCTCCGACGCCAGCCTCGACTTTTCCCGCTTCGACAACGAAGGGAATAGTTCACCGATCAGTTCTCGATACTTCCGGATATCGGGGATGTCCCTGTCCTCTGCCGCCTCCCTCTCCGCGTACTTCTTGAAGATTTTCTCGTTCACCCTAGCGTAATCCTCAAACGTCTTCTTGAGCCCCCCTTTCTTGAGGAAGCCGTAGCTCGCCTTGACTCCCTCCTTCCTTATCTCCGGCCACGTCTTCTTTGGTTGAACCAACGTCCCACCAAAGTCGAACAGGACAGCTTCAATCATTGCGGCCAATCACAGGCTGCCCCGATAACGGTATACGAATGTTTGCGCCGCCCGGTTGACGGCGACGGAAAAGGTACGGAGGTTTGATTTTGGAGGGAACGCGAAGGAGCTTAAACCCACCGTCGAACTTTCGCCTTATAGCGAAGGTATTCCTCGCCGAATCTATGCTCCAGGTATCTCTCCTCCCGCGGAACGATCACTCGGTCCACAACTGCGATGGCAACCAGCAGCGGCAAGAATGCCACCAGCGAGTTGAACGCGATCCCCAGCCCGGCGTAGATAGTCGAGAATGAGATGTAAATCGGGTTCCGGGTATAGCGGTAGGGTCCCGCCGAGACAATCGCCTTGACCGGGCGGAAATCGGGTGGTGTTTCTGCTCTCGCAAACTCTCGAAGGGAAACGAACGAAAGGTAGACTCCGGCCAAGGCAATCACAATCCCGGTCGGCAGTGCAGCGCCACCAGGGAGCAAATGAATCGGGATGAAATATCCCGCGACGGAGCCGATGACGAAGAGTCCGAGGAAGATTAGCGGCGGTGGAAGGGGAACTTCGATTCCACGCTCGCTCTCGCCCAATATCTCAGCCTTCGGCGCCGTTCTGGCTCTTTTATCCTTGGATTCTCTTCTCGAGTTCCCCTTCGGGCGAACGTGGTTCTTCAATCGCGTCTCCAACCCTGAGACTAACGGTAGGGGGGATGCCGAGAGTCGGCGCCCGCCTCCAAATGAGTGATCACAATAGTTATCTTCGCAAGAGTTAGCGGAAGGACGACTACGATGACAGCAAGATCCTGTGAGGAAATTAGTAAGGAGTTGGAGGAGATGTGGAGCCTACGAGAGACATGGCAGACTCCCGAGCAGCAACTACTCACGGACCCAAAGATCGAGGGGCTGATCGAGAGGCTGAAGTGGACCTGCGGTCCCACTACGAAGAGACTTTCAGGCGCTGCTCGCTCGGCTCAAGACTTGAAATCAGTCGAAGATCCGACCCTAAGAGTAATCTGATTCATCCGAACTTCTGCTTGAATTGAGGCTGCCCGAAAACTCGCGCTCTGACAAGTCGGGAAGGCTTGCCTTCTCGTCGAATGAAGAAAAAGTAGGGAGGGGTGGCGGCCTAGAGCTGTTACGCGTGCAGCTTGATGTTGCCGCCGCCCAGATAGTTCTCGGCGTGGTAGTAGAAGCCGCTTGGGTTCGACAGCGTTATGCTGAAGTAGTCCGAGCCCTTGCCCGGTTCGCCGTTATCAGTCGCAGTGACGGAGAATGTGTATCCAGGAGCGCCGTTCATTTCCGCTGGTCCCCCGAAGGTCCTGGTGTTGCCAGACCCCGAGTAGGAAGTCACATCGCCTTTCACCTTGATTTCCGCACCGTGGTCGTGGTAGGTGAGTTGGCCGCTAGGAGTTGTGCGCCCTGGCTTGAAGCCCGCAACGAAGCCGAAGTTCGCGTGGTAGCCCCTTACCACTATGAAGCCTCCACCCGTCATGAAGTTCTTCTGTACGGGGGGCGGGGGTGTCACGCAGGTTATGTCGCTGTGGGCGCTGGAGACGATCACCCGAATTCCGCTGATAGTCGTTAGGTCGAGGGCGTTCACGGTTATCGAGTTCGTTCCTCCGCCGGACGAAACTATCTGCTCGTTGATCACGAGGGTTAGTACTCCCGGGATAGTGAATGACTGGTTTGGCTGACCAGAAACAGTGATGGTCTGACCGGGAACCTGTAGGTTCACCAATTCGCTGCTACCCGAGACCCCACTGCAGGTTGCAACCGCTTCAGAGCGGACGAAGTCGGCGGTTATCTGGTTGGATGTCCCTGGGAGTAGCGTCAAGTCTGCGACGGCCGCCTCGCTCCTGGCAGTCTGGTCGAACCCCGTCGTAACGGAGAGCAGGACATCTGCCTTAGCGTACTGAGTGTTGACCTCGAGTACGGTCGCGTCCAGCTCTCCTCCCTGCGAAGGCAGGGGCCCCGTGTCAGCGAGTTTCAAGGCTGCAATCGGCGGAATGGTTACCGACAATCCAATCGCCCTTCCGCTGAACCCAGTTGACGTTGTTGTTGTCCAGGCGTGAGCCACTCCTGAGGATAGGGTGAGGAGTATGATGATTGAAAGCATTGGAATCGATGTCTTTCGAATCTGAGGTGTCAGTCTTTTAGGAACTGTATTTCGCATATGTATTCAGGATATTCTTTGTTGGAAATCTCTATAAGGACAATTGACTGTTTAATCACTTAGTGTCTTTTTGGTATGGTACTTTGTTCTAGGGCTGACCTGGAGTGAGCAGCTCGAGCGGGGAGGCTCTTGAGAAGTACTGTCTCAGTCCTAAATCCTGAAAGCATCTCTCGCAGTGACTTCCCGTTGTGGTGGTTGGAGATTACCGCCATCCGCAATCCCCTCGACCTCAGTTTCCTCAGGGCGACTCGGACCCTTCTTGAGGGCTTCTGCGCCCTAGCCGTCACCGCCAAGAAGACATCGTTCGTCGCCGACGCCAGCCTCGACTTTTTCCCGCTTCGACAACGAGGGGAATAGCTCACCGATCAGTTCTCTGTACTTCAGGATGTCGGGGATGTCCCTATCCTCTGTCGCCTATCTCCGCATACCTCATGAAGACTTTCTTGTTCACCGTGGCGTAATCCTCGAATCTCTGCTTGAGTCTCCTCTTCTTGAGGAAGATGTAGGTCGCCTTGGTGCCCTCCCTCCTTATCTCCGGCCACGACTTCTTCGTCTGAACCAGAGTTCCACCGAAATCGAACGAGACAGCTTGGATCACAGAGCTCGCCAAGCGGGTGCGTCTCTGAAACACCATACGAATGTCTGTCCTGGCTGGTTACCCAGGAGGTCCCAAGCCTTCGCCCGACCCACTTCAGATCGACAACAGTTATCTTCGCGCAAGAAGAAGGAAGGACGATGCAGGCAGGCTCATGCGACGAAGTTAGCGCACAATTGGAGGAGGTGTGGAGGCTGCGAGAGACCCTTCACACTCCTGAGGGGCAACTGGTCATGGACCCGAAGATCGATGGGTTGATAGATAAGCTCAAGAGGGCATGCGGTCCCGCCTACGACGAACCTTCCGGGGCGTTGCTCCTGCGACTCCAGACTGAGTCAGTCGAGCATCCGAATCCAAGTGGAATCTGCTCCACCGAACTTCTGGTTGAATTAAGGCCCACCTTCTCGACTCTTACACCTCGTAAAGGGTCACGTCTCGGAGGATAAAGAAAAAATAGGAAGGGTGGCGGCCCGATCCGCTCCTACTTGTGGAGCTGGATGTTGCCGCCGCTCAGGGTGCTCCCCGCCCGGTAGTAGAAGCCGTTGGGGCCCGTCAGCGTTATGCTGAAGTAGTCGTGGCCGGTTCCGGGTTCTCCGTTGTCTGTCGCCGTCACCGTGAAGTAATATCCGGAGACGCCGTTTACTTCCGCCTGCCCCGAGAAGGTTCTCGTGGTTCCCGTACTACCGTTAGGGTTGTAGTAGTTGTCGATGCTCGTCGCCTTTACTTTCATGCCCGTTCCGTGGTCGATGTAGGTGAGTTGACCGCTGACAGTTGTCTTACCTGGCTTGTAGCCTGCGTTGAGTCCAAAGTTTGCATGATAGCCATTTACGATTGTGAAACCTCCACCAGTCATGAAGTCCACAGGGTGGGAAGTTGTAGTCTGCGTCTGTGAAGTTGTAGTCTGCGTCTGTGAAGCTGTAGTTGTACTTGTGACCGTAGTTGTGACTGTGCCGCACACTGCTGTTGTTGTAACTGTAGCTGTGGTTGTCGTAGCAGTAGTTGTCACGCAAGTTATGTCACTAGAGGCGCTAGAGATGATTATTCGAATGCCATCGATAGTGGTAAGGTCGATAGCATTTACAGTTATCGAGTTTGTTCCTCCACTAGATGAACTTGTCTGTTCGTTGATTACAAGAGTCAGAACCCCTAGAACGATGACTGTCTGATTGGGCGTACCTGCGACAACGATAGTCTGACCGCCAACCTTTAGGTTTACTAACTCGCTACTACCAGAGACTCCACTGCATGTTGCAGTAGTGTCAGCCCTAACGAAGTCAGCAGTTATTTGATTGGGACTTCCCGGGAGTAATACGATGTTTGCGACAGACGCTTCGCTTTGAGCTGTCGAGCCGAATCCTGTTGTGAATGCAGATAGGACTTCTGCTTGAGCTAATGGTGTATTTGCTTGAAGGAAAGATGCGTCTAGCTCTCCACCCTGAGAAGGCAGAGGGCCTGTGTCTGCTAACGTCAGCGTGCCTACGAGTAGCGCCGTAGTTTGGAGTACGAACGCTCTTCCGCTGAATGAGGTTACCGTAGTCGTTGTTATCGGTGTTGTGTCAGCGTGTGTCAATATTGCTCCAGCAAACGCTAGTATCACGAATGTTGCTAGCGCGATTGCCTGAATGGAAGTTTTTCGAATCTTTGGTGCAATTCTTCTAGGAACTGTATTATGCATATGTATTCAGGATATTGTTTATAGGAAATCTCTATAAGGACAATTGACTGTTTAATCACTTAGTGTCTTTTTGGTATGGTACTTTGTTCTAGGGCTGACCCTAAGTGAGCACTTCGAGCGGTGAGGCTCTTGAGAAGCGCTTCAGGTCGTTCAGAGAAGATGTATCGAAATTCTCCAATCAGGCAATCTCGGACTTTCGCATCGCCCGAGACCCATCGCGGTCCGTGAGGCTGAACCTAGGCGTAACCAAGGCAATCTTCGGGAAGTGGGGTATCGAGATTCTGGTAGCACTGTATACGCTCAAGGCCATCAGGTTTGAGGAGCTCCGCAAGACACTGAGGCCAATAAGTTCGAGAGTCCTGTCCCAGAAGCTAAAGTTGCTCGAGAATGCGGGTCTCCTACAGAGGTCGATCTTGAACACACGACCGCCGAGAGTGCAGTACTCTCTTACAGAGAAAGGCCTGACGGTCGCGACTCTCGGAGAGCCGGTCCTGCTGTATCTCAGGATGAAAGAAGGGCTTCTGTAACCGAATTCCCGACGCCACTAACTAGCCACAGGCTCAGTTTCGCTTGCCAGAGCCGCGAGCTCTTCCCCAAATCCCCACCTTTCAGCTAGCATATCGGCCTCCCTCTCTCTTCTTCGGGACTCCTCCGGCCTCACGTATTCATTCAGCCATGCGTGTGCGAGTTCATGAGCGATTATGGCCACAACAGAAGGGTCAGAGAGCTGGCTTAGCAGACCTGTGTAGAATGTGACTATGTGCCTTCCGAGTCCATCGACCTCCGCCCCCCCAATCTTGTAATCCGCCATCATGAACCTGGTCAACCCCACGAGCCCCTCCAGACTTCCCCTCTTCCTCAGCCTTACCTTCGTAAGGGAACGGATGGGGGGAGTTCCTGGCGGAATCCTCGAGAGGGCGTGTAAGAGAAGGTTCAGGTACTTCGAATCGCTCAGGTCCAGGTCAGCCTGAGGGAGGAAAGTTAAAGGGTCGTGTCCGAAGAACACAGAGTCGGCCGCTTCCCTGCTTTCTGCCCGTTTCAACGAGAAGGAGGACGCCGTTTATGCTTATAATTCATGTGAAGCAGTTCTCTGTATTAAGGAATCACTTGATACCGACTACGGATTAACCTACTCTAGACACCCCTCAGTCTCACGCAAGCTTAAATCGACCCGCCGGGCCATTCGAGAACACAGGGAGCCCAAGATTGGGAACCAAGCAACGCCCGGCTCACAGGATTCTTCACGGGAAGACGAAGGGAGGTGAAAGGAGACTCTCCGCAATAATGTTCACCGATGTGGTCGGCTATACATCACTGACGCAGAAGAATGAGGCCCTCGCGCTGAAGCTTCTTCAGGACCACGAAAGGCTTCTTCGGCCTATCTTCCGAAAGCACCATGGGAGGGAGGTCAAGACGATTGGAGACTCCTTCCTCGTCGAGTTCGCGAGCGCGCTAGAGGCCGTGGAGTGCGCCAATGAGGTCCAGAATTCCATGCGTGAATTGAACTCCACCCTCAAACCCGAGGGAAGAATCTTGCTGCGCATCGGTATTCACGTCGGAGACGTCGTCCACTCGAGGGGAGACGTCTACGGGGACGCGGTGAATGTCGCCTCGAGAATAGAGTCGCTGGCTGAGCCGGGGTGCATCTGCATCTCTCAACAGGTGTATGACCACGTGAGGGACAAGTCTGACGTGGCAGCCGTCTACATCGGGAAGCAGCTGCTGAAGAACGTGGACCTACCAGTCGACACCTACAGGGTTGTGCTTCCGTGGGAGGAGAAGCCTCCCCCCGTGACTCCCGCCACGAGCAGCCACCGTGTCGCAATCCTCCCGCTCGTCAACATCAGCCCCGATCCAAACGACGAGTACTTCTCGGATGGGATGACGGAGGAGCTGATTTCCGCGGTCTCCAAGGTCGGCGACCTGAGGGTCATCTCGCGTACCTCCGTGATGAAGTACAAAGGGGCAGGCAAGACGGTTGGAGAAATCGCCCGCGAGCTGAACGTCGGGGCGGTCCTCGAAGGAAGCGTGCGCAAGGCAGGGGCGAGGCTGCGGATCACGATGCAGCTTATCGATGTGAGGAACGATGAGCACCTATGGTCGCAGAGTTACGACCGGAATCTCGACGACGTTTTCGAGATTCAGAGCGACATCGCAAAGCGCGTCGCGGAGGCGCTCGAAGTCCATCTCCTCGCGAAGGACAGGCAGAGAATCGAGAAGAAGGCGACGGAGAGCATCGAGGCGTACACCCTTTACCTCAAGGGTCTTCACTATCGTGGCGAAAGAACTGAAGAAGGACTCAGGAAGGCGATCAGATACTTTGAGGAGGCCCTCCTTAAGGATTCAAGGTTCGCTCTCGCCTACCAGGGAATGGCCGACTCCTACGCACAATTGGCGGAAGACGGCGTTCTTCCACCCAACGAAGGTTTCCCCAAGGCGAAGGTATTCGCGGAGAAGGCTCTCGAGCTGGACGCCACGATGGCAGCGGCCCACGCAACCCTCGGGGCCATCCTCGAGGACTACCACTGGGATTTCTCCTCCGCCGAAAAGGAGTTCGAGCTCGCCCTCGCTCAGAACCCAAACTACGGCCAGGTCTGCCACTCATACGGTGCTCACCTAGCTTGCGTTGGTAGGCTGGATGAGGCAGTCCGGGAGATAAGGAGAGCTCAGGAACTCAACCCACTCGCCCTGGAGGTAAACGATTGCGCGGCAGTCATATTCAATTGTGTGAATGAATACGACAAGGCACTGGAGTCCTGCAAGACGATGCTCAGGATAGACCCCAACTACTTCCCGGCTCATCAGCACCTCGCGGAGGTCTACCTCCATAAGGCGCAGTTCGAGGACGCCATAGACGTGCTCAAGATAGCGGTCGAGATCTCCAAGGGCGCGTCCACGGTAATGGGACGGCTCGGTTACGCCTATGCCGCCTCTGGGCGGAGTGGCGAGGCCAGGAAGATCCTCGCCGAACTTCAGGAGGATTCGAGACAGAGATACGTCTCCCCGGTGGCCTTCGCTCTGGTCCACTGCGGGCTGGGCGAGAAGAATGAGGCGATAAGATGGCTAGAACGAGCCTACGAAGAGAAAGCGGGAGGAATCGCTTCCCTGAAAGTTCGCCCGATCTGGTCGGACCTTCGCTCCGAACCGGGGTTCGTTAAGCTCCTCGCCCAGATGGGCCTGACGAAATAATCCGAGTCCCCCAAGCGGGGCCTTCGAGGGAATCGGCTTTAAATCTGCACCGTCAACACATCCGCCTGTTGGAGCAAGAGAGAAAGTCTACGCAGCGGCTAGCGGAGACGATTGGCTCGATTCCTCTCTTCTCCGGCCTGGATAAGAAGGACAGGGAGAGGATAGCGGGGGCGGGGCGCGAAGTCACCTTCGAGAAGGGTAAAACCATCCTCAGGGAGGGTGAGCCCGGACTCGCTCTTCTGTTGATCCTCGAAGGTAAGGTTGAGGTACGGAAGAAGGGGAAACTGCTTTCGACTCTCGGAAAGGGTGGATTCTTCGGGGAGATGACGGTTATCGACGACAAGCCGCGGTCCGCAGACGTGGTGGCTGTCGCCCCGACTACCTGCTTTGGGTTGACATCTTGGTCGTTCGCAGGCCTAGTACGCACTTATCCCGAGATTGCCTTAGCAGTAATGAAAGAATTGGTGAGAAGGCTGAGAGAAGTTCAAGAAACTGCAACCGCTTAGGCGGAAGACCCTGAAAGACCGCCACAAAAACGCGTAAATCCGCCCCCGCAGACCCGAGCGAAGATTCTCGTGTTCGACTACGCTCGCCTCCCTCATGAGTTTCGAAGGAAGTTCCTCCCCGCCAACCTCGCCCCCTCAGACTGGCAGCAGCTCGAGGATGCTTTCACCGCCCTCGAGAACCGAGAGATACGTTCCAGGAAGGAGCTCGAGGAGTGGCTTGGGGACGAGTCGGAGTTGAGCGCTGCCATCTTCGAAGAGTCTGCAGTCAGGTACGTGAGGATGACGACCCAGACCGAGAACAAGGAGTACGAGAGAGCGTACCTGGACTTCGTGGAGAACGTTCAGCCTAAGGCGAAGGAGAGAGAGTTCCTGCTGGACCGCAAGTACGTGGGCTGCAGGTTCAGAACTGAGTTGAGAAAGGACTACTACTACGTCATCGACAGGAGGAAAGAGAACAACGTATCCCTCTTTCGGAATGAAAACGTGGAGCTGGAGAAGCAAGACGCGAAGCTGGGGCAGCAGTACTACAAGGTAACCGGTGCAATGACGGTCCAGTTTGAGGGGCAGGAGCAAACGATGCAGTACATGCGAAGGTATCTCGAGGAGCCCGACCGGAGCCTGAGGCAGAGGGCCTGGGAGGCGTCGGAGGGGCGACGACTAAGTGACCGAGGGAAGCTCGATCAGGTCTTCGACGATCTCGTGAAGGTGAGGCACAAGATTGCGGTGAACGCGGGCTTTTCTAACTACAGAGACTATGCTTTCAGGAAGAAAGAGCGCTTCGAGTACACCCCA
>WNFB01001075.1_pt1 | contig 22831 bp, 17 predicted proteins | sample 5400501 | NCBI WGS metagenome assembly WNFB01 (sample SAMN13153341, study PRJNA577476) | soil metagenome | isolation source: 200 cm saprolite under Douglas fir tree site 2 hole 1 | place: USA:California | collected 2015-04-18 | reverse complement strand
CCGACGGCGGGCGCCCGGAGAACGATGCCGTTATCGTCGCCGTCGTGCTTGTGGGCGAGAACAGCGAACCGCGCCAGCAGGCCGAATGCTACGGCGAACGCTTCGCCGTTTGCAACCCAGGTGCGGCGGCCAAACACCGCCATCCCGGTCCAGCTTATCGCGGAATAGATGAGGATGGCCGACGCAAGAGCCGCCGGACGGTCGCGCGCAGGCCAGACCAGCTCCATCCAGGCAAAGCCAAAGAACAAGATCAGCGCGGGAGAAGCTCCGAGAACCTCGGGATACGGCATCAACCGCCGAGGCGAACGGCCGTCTCGACAGCAGATCCATTCACCGAAGCGGAAAAGGCTGTCCCACGGACTGATCAGGGCCCACACGTTGCCGAGCAGAGCGCTGGTATAGGCGATTCCAACCCAGCCAATGATCCAGACAAAAACCGGCAGCGGATTCTTAAAAGGACTTTCACTGCCGAAAAAACCCGCGATCAGCAGCAGAATCAACAACGCCGCTGAAATGCCTCTTATCACCAGGCTGAGAGCGCGCGCCGCCGGCCCATGCGGCACGCGCAAGCAGGCGCTCTCCACAGACGCGGGCCCGGACGTCTTGGACGCGCGAGCGAAGATTGCCAGGAGAAGAAAACTCAAGGCCACGACCAGGGCGGCACCGAGCAAATACAGAGAAAGAGGAAGCGGAAGATCGTAGCGCGCGCCGAAACCATGCGCCTCTGCCGGGCCAACCCTCAGCAAGGCCGCGACAGCCACTGCATAACCGAAATAGCGCTGCATGTCGGTTGATCGTGGGGAGACGTCAGTGGAGCCGGTCCGTCGGCGGTCCACCGACCCCGTTGCGCGACCCATGAAAGGCAAATCCGCAGGTTGCACGGGCGAGCACGTTGTAACCGTGGAGGCGGAGCTCCGATTCCGTATCACTCTTCCGTCGCAGCATCACTTCGTCTCCCCTGTGGACGCGAACAATATCCTTTTAGCGCAATTTTGTATTTTCCCGCCGCCTTGCGTGTCGGCACACGACATTTCGATTGACAGCAGCGCGCGGGACCCGCCAGACTGCGGCAACTCCGCAAATGACAGGGGGTCATCATGACACGGTTTGCTTGGTGCAGTGCACCAACCTTCGTCGTGGCCGCTACGCTTTTGTCTGCAACTGCTGCGCAGGGGGAAATCCTTGCCCTTGTGAACTTCGAAAGCAAACCCGCCGAGGCGCTCAAAGCCTATTCAAGCCCGGTGCGAGGGCAGACGCGGACCGAGGCTATCGCGATCCTCGATGTCGACCCGCAGTCGCCGGGTTTCGGCAAGATCGTCAGGGAGATCAGCCTTCCGGGGGATCTCGTAGCCCATCACATCTTCTACAATCGCGACTCCTCGAAGATCTATGTCACGTCGCTTGGCAAGGCCGAGATGCGGGTCATCGACATGAAGGACCCGTCGCTGCCGATGAAGACGGTCGCCGTGCCGGCATGCCAGGTCGGCGAGGATGTCGTGTTCTCGGAAGACAATAAGCGCTGGTACCTGACCTGCATGGGATCGAAGAACATCATCGAAGGCGATGCCGTCAAGGACGAGCCGCTCAAGGCCATTACCCTGCCGAAACCATATGCCCATGGCATCGCCGTCCATAATGGAATCGACCGCATTCTGGTGACCTCAACGGTGCGTCCGGAGGACCTGGGCGATGCGGGTGACAGCATCAGTGTGATCAAAGCCTCGACCGGCGAGGTTCTCGGCAGTCGGCGGGTGTCCAACAAGCCGGAGCCGGGCGGCGAGGCCCCGGTCGAGATCCTGTTCGTTCCGCGCTCGAACCCGCCGGTTGCTTACGTCACCAACATGTACGGGTCCCAGCTGTGGACGGCGACCTGGAATCCGGCGAAGCAAGACTTTGACATGGCGATGGCCGTCGACTTCGCCAAACACGATGCCGGCGTGCCGCTGGAGATGTACTTCACCGACGATAACTCGCGCATGTACGTGACTACGGCAAAACCCGGGCATCTGCACGTCTTCGACATCTCGCAGGACGTTGCAAAGCCGAAGCTGTTGCAATCGATCTCGACGGCCGAAGGCTCGCACCATGTGGCCTTCAACAAGGACATGTCCATCGGCTGGGTGCAAAATTCGTTGATCAACCTGCCTGGGATGAGCGACGGCTCGATCACCGTCGTCGATCTCAAGCAGGGCAAAGTGATCGCCAGCCTGGACACGTTCAAGAAGGACGGCTTCAATCCGAATTGCATCGTGCTGCTTCCGCAGTGGAACCACCTTGCCGGCCATTGATCGCCGGAGGGATCGGCTCGGGTGAGCCCGGCAGCTTGTCTGCGGGGCTCCATCTGATGTCAGAAAGGATGTGTCTCCAGGCGGGCTGATCCTGCCTGAGTGATCCGCTGATGCCATGTTGCAGCAGCGGCAGAGGTCCCGAACGACTGTCGCCGCTCAATTTCCGGATGTCGTCCGCACGCATTATGCACGGCTTATCGGCATGACGACCTCTCAACTCGCTGCGGTGACGCCGGCCGAGCCGGCCGCTGACCGATCCGAGTTCTGGCGCGCGCTGCGCGATAGGTCGGCCGCGCCGAAGTCCGCCCCGTCAGTATCGGCGTCGGTGATGGAAACAGGAGTCAACGTGCTCGCCGAGCTGAGCGTGACTCCTGCGCGGACGCTGCACAGCGCACCGCTCGTCAAGAGCAGCCCGCTGTCGCCTCCCGTCCGCGCCATGCTGGAGGCGCGCGAGTTTGGTCGCCGCTTCGATGCGGTTGCGCTCGATGTCGCGTCGGTGGAGGAACGTCTGCCCGGCTTGGCCGTGCCGCACGGCGAGGTGGAATTCTGGGCGAGCGACCGCTCGCTGGAGGACCTCTCGCTGTCGGTGGACGGGCTGCTGCAGCATCGCAAACGGCTCGTTGCACGCACCGTCAATCGCCAGAGCCGGCGAAGACAAGTGTTGGTGCTCGGAGCCGGGCCGGCCGGACTCATGGCGGCGGTTCAAGTCGCCTTGCGAGACCATTGCGTGGTCGTCTGCGAGGCGCGCGAAGTGTACGCGCGCAACCGATACATCGGCGTCTATAAGGAGATCACTCACCTGATGGCGGCGATCGGCATGCCCGAGAGCATGACGTATGATTTTTCGCAGTACCGCGGGAAGCGGGGCATCATGCTGGCCGATATCCAGACGCTTCTGCACGGCCTCGCGCTGAAACTGGGTGCCGTGATCTACACCGGTGCGGTCGCGCGGAGTCTCGATCTGCAAACACTCGGTGGCGGAGAGGCAGAGCTCCAGAGAGCGCCGCGGACGGGCTCCCATACGCCCCTATCGGTCGGGATGACGCGATGGCAACACGACAGGGTGTGCAGAGTAGCGTCCGGCGTGACCATCCGCTTTGACGCGATTGTGGAGGCAAGCGGCGGCCGCAGCGGACTGCGCGAGAGTCTGGTCGGCAAGGAGAACATCGTTTCCCTGCACGAGATAGGCGTCGCGGCGGCGACACAGGATCCGTCACTGGAATCCTTCCTGGACGATCCCGAGGATCATTGTGCCGAGTACGTTGAATCGGGCTACGGCTGCCCGCCGGGAACGCGCCCGGCCTTCGCGTCCGCGCTGCTCAATGGCGGGAAACGGGAAATCCCCGACGAGATTCCCTGCTTCGTCTCGAATATCGATGCCTCCATTTTTACCAAGCCCATGCACCAGACTGAAGGATCTCTCGGTCTCGCTTCGCGGATCGGCGACCGAAGTCTGGAGATCCCCCATGACTGGGTCGTGCTGGAGTGTCGAGTACCGGACCAGCGCCTGTCGCGCTATCACATAGAGGGCCCGCTGCCGCAGACCTTCGAATTCGGCGGGAGGCGCCACGTCACATCGGCGGTTCTCGACAAGCTCAACCCGGTAAGCCTCCTTGTTCGCATCCTTTACGCCATGGGTGTTCCGTTCGATGCGGTCGACCGGCGTCAGCTCGTGCAGTTTTACATCGCCGAGTCGTCGCAAACAGACGCGAGCGACATCGTGGGCACGTGGGTAGGACGTTTTCGCGGAGTTCGCGTCGGCGGTGAAACTCCGATCTGGTGCGGCAAGGTGCCGGGTTCTGCGAAAGTCGAGTATGGGATTATCGGAGAATCGCTTCAGAACGCTTGGTACCGGTTCGGCGTCGGGGTGGACGACGCCGTTACAAGCGCAGGGTACTTCGCCGCGGGATTCGATCTCCAACCCGAAGAGCGCTTGGCCGAGGCGCGCCGCCTCGAGCGCATCATGCGTTCGCGTGCCGTACAAATCCTTTATCACCTGTTTGCGGTGGCAAGGAATACCGACCAGGGCGTGGTCGGTTCAGTGCTCACCGAATATCACATGGAGGACCAGCACAGTGAGAACGTTGCCGAGGCACGGCTGCGCGAGGCCGCGAGAGAAGGCGCCGAAATGCTCGCCGTCGAGACCGATCTTCGGAGCGCCGGTTCGGACCATCTGCTTGACGCGGCCATGGGCTTCGTTCGGGCGTCATGCTGCCGCCGCGCGATCGAGGTGCTGAAGGGCTTCCGATATCCGCCCGAGGAACTCACGCAAGCCCAGAAATTGCTGGACAGTGATCGCTCAGACTGGACCGGTCCAGTAAGCGAGATCCTCGGCAAATTGCTTTCGCCGGACCATCACGCGCTCTTGGCGCCCCTTTTTACGCGAACGAAGCCGCCGGGCGGGAATGACGACAGGCGGCGACAGGAAATATTGAGCGAACTTGCTGCGGGCCGATATCATTGGGGCGGCTCCTGGCTCCGTTGCTGCGCGCTTCGCGCACTTGACCCCTCTGCTCCAAACGCACTCAAGGCGTTGAGGATCGCCGTTGGCGATCGCGACGGCCTGGTTGCCGAAGTGGCGCGCGTGGCGCTTGATCCCTCTGCAGGCGTGGCCGGGGCGACGCCCACCGGCCGCTCTTCTCCAGTCGAAAGGGTGCTGGCACTGAAAAAGGTAAGCATGTTCCAGGGGCTTCCCCACGAGCTTCTTGCCAACGTGGCCACCGTCCTGACCGAGCGCCGGGTGAATCCGGGCGAGCAGATCTTTCAGAAGGGAGAACTGGGCGACTCGCTCTATATCATTGCGGCCGGACGGGTGCTCGTGCACGATGGCGATCGGAAGCTTCGGGAGATGACACACAACGAATGCTTCGGGGAGCTGGCGCTGCTCGATTCCGAACCGCGCGCAGCCAGCGTATCGGCCATCGAGCCGACGCACCTCTTGCGCCTAGCCCAGGACGACTTCTATGCCCTGCTGAGAGAACAGCCGGAGATTACCCGCGCGATCAATCGCGCGCTCTGCAGGCTCATTCGCGGTACATGATTGCCGCCGCCGATCATCACGAAGAAATTTCACGGCAAGGGCCAGGAATGAGAGATCCCGAGCTTATCGCCCTTCTGGCCTCGGTGCCTCTCTATGCCGACCTCAACGAAGATGAAAGGTCGGACATCGCCATCGGCCTGCGGCGCCTGAGTTTTAGGTCCGGGGAGGTGCTCATACGTCAAGGCGCCAGGCCGGACGCCGTTTATTTCATCCTGCGCGGCCAAGTTAAGGTCACAACCAGGTTGCCGGGGGGTGGTGAGGCCCTCATCGCGGAGCTCGGACCAGGCAGCATGCTCGGCGAATTGGCACTGATTCGCTCAGTTAGACGGACCGCCACGGTCACGGCTACGGACGCGGTTGAGGTCATTTATGCAGATTGGCGGTATCTCAGCGCTGCTCTGAGGCAGCTCCGCCCGGGCGCCTTCAAGGTCTTTCGCAACCTGGCGCTTCTCTTGGCGGGCCGCATGCGGGTTTTGCACGATACGATTCATGAAGCCGTCATGCGCGATGACCGTCCGTATCCATCGCTGCAACTGCCGGCCGCTCCGAAAGGACCGCCCGAGGGCGGGGCACCGGACGGGTTCGACGTCACGGCGTTCCTGCCTCTCCTTCCGTGCTTTCGCGAGTTCGATACGACCGGCATCCGCGCGGTGCGCGCGCGAGCCGGCATTATCAGTGCGAAGCGCGGGCATATTGTGGGCAACCTCAATCAAGTCCCGCAACACGCGTACATCATCGTTCGCGGCGCCATTGCCTCGGGCTTTCTCAACGTCGGGCGCATGCATTTGGTCAACGTGCGCGGCCCTGGCTGCTTTTGCACGGTAAGCCCGTTGATCGAGGATCGCCCCCTCAACGCCGCCTACATCGTGTGCGAAAACGCCGTACTATTGGAAATTCCACGCGGGCAAATTCTCGAACTGTTTCTCGGGGTCGATCAGACGGGTTTCGCGTTCCTGACGGCCATCATCGAGCACCAGGCCGCGATGATCGCGCGCGCCACAAACCATCTGAAACGCTTGTTCGGTCTCTCACGACTGTTTCATCAGCTGCACATCAGTTCGAAACTCACGTTGTGACCGGACGTCGTCCGCGTCGTTGGGTGTGGGCTCGCTTGCCAGCTACAGGTCGAGAGGATGCACCTCTATTGTCGGTTTGGCACCGAGCAGTGAACCAAATACCGCGCTGTATTCCGGCACTTCCAGCCAGGTGGTTGTGTCGTGCGTCAGCGGCTCCGAGGCGATCAGCAACGAGTCGGCAGTCTCTTCGCCGCCGATCATCTTCCACTCGCCCTCGTGCAGGCCGAAGTCGCGGCCCGTGGTGTACCACAGGCTGAGGAACGACAGGTTCGCCTCGTGAACCCGCTCCGGGCTTTCGCTGAGATAGCACCCGAAATCGAAGCAATAGCGCACGCCCAGCACGTTTCGCCCGGTCGCAATAAACAGGTTCACAGATGATGATATTTCAATGCTGTTCTTTGCTCGGATATCGCGAATGATCGCCAGGGCCCGCCGCACCGCGTCCACCAGTTCCGGCCCATCGGGCGAGGCGCGCGGATCCGCCAGTTGTGAAAGGATCAAGGCATAGACCCACTCGCTGTCGGTGGAGCCCGAGATATGGCGGGCGATTTCCGGCTTGATGAAACTCAACAGGTCGCGCTTCATGTCTTCGACGCGATAGAGGTCGCCGTTATGGGCGAGCGCGACCGGATAGCCGTCGAAGCAGAAAGGGTGAGTGTTGAGTTCCGAGACTTGCGACGTGGCCGAATACGCAACCCCGCGAACATGGGCGATGACGCATTCAGGTGTCAGTTTTTCCGCGAGAGCCCTGAGATTACGATCAAATATCGGCAGTGCTGAAATCGCATAGCGAAACGGCCTGTCGGGCCGGTGCGACCGGCTGTCCCATGCCATCATCCCAAAACCTGCGAGATTCAGCAGGTTCAGCTTTTGCGGCAGCAAGGCCTGATTGACGAGCGAGCTTTCCGGTTGAAACAAGAGGTTGTCGAGCGGAATGGGCCGCCCAAGATAAATGAGAGCCCGGCACATCGGAGCGACCTCGTCATCAGAGCGGGATGACCTCTCTTCGAATCGTCATCCCGCTCTATGTTATAGTTGAAGCATGATCTTTTCCGAAGACCGGTGTCCACCGGATCAAGTCCGGGGCAGGCATTTTCGGGATCATGCTCTAGCGTCACAACAAAACGGGGCGGCGAATCCGGCCGCGCCCGATCATCCCTTCAGTTGTTTCAGCGAGATGGGATCGTAGAGGACGCGCAGCGCGCCGGCAATGTGCGCCGGGGCGTAAACTGGCGGGGCGCCCGACGGTGGTCCGTCGGACGCCCCTCGTGATCGCGTCAGTCGGCCTGTAAGCCGGGTTCTGTACGGCGCGGGCAAGAGGCCCGCGCGTGACGGCCATTCCTCTGGGACGCCGGTTGCCCGGCGTCTCGAGCAACCTACCCGGGCGGCCGATCCGGACACCGATCCGGAGGATCGCTCCTCCGCGCCGCCCCTATTCGGTTTTGCTCCCGGTGGGGTTTGCCGTGCCGCGTCCGTTGCCGGCCGCGCGGTGCGCTCTTACCGCACCGTTTCACCCTTGCCCGCCGAAGCCTAAGCCGCGGCGGCGGTTTGCTTTCTGTGGCACTTTCCCTGGGGTCACCCCCGCCGGACATTATCCGGCACCGCATGTCCATGGAGCCCGGACTTTCCTCCCCGGCGGCCTTTCGGCGAGTGCGCGGGGCGGCCGTCCAGCCGACTGACAAGCAAGGAATGGGGAGAGGCGGGCGCGGCGTCAAGGGCAGAGCAGGCTCAGTCGACGCTCCCGGCGCGATCGATCCGTTCTTGCGACGGCATGGTAGAGCGTCTCGCCTAACCCGTGACGCCATTAGTCAGCGTCTGAGCAGTTCGATGAATCGCTCGGTGGTAAGACCCGCGTCGGCAATGATCCGTCGAAGCGTACCCGCTCGGACATGCTTGTGATCGGGAACGATGACGCGGGCATGCGGCTGGTCGCGTCGAAGAATCATATGACTGCCGCTCTGCCGTCGGAATACAAACCCGGCCCGCTCCAGCGCACGAATCTCTCGGCCGGAGAGATCGATCGGGAGTTTGACCACGTACCGGGTTCCCCGCTACGCGGCCTCGACCTCGACGAACTCCTTGCCAGCCTCGGTGGGAACCGGATCACCGGCGTCGCGGCAGTCCTCCAAATAAAGCTCGATGGCCTCACGAATGTTGGCCAATGTCTCGCTCCGGGTGTCGCCTTGGGTGACGCAACCCGGCAGCGCCGGGACGCTCGCGACGTATCCGCCATCGGGTTCCTGTTCCAAGACGACGGTGTACCTCATGACTGGTTCTCCTCCTGGCTTCCGAGCTGAGATCATCGTAACACATGGGGTGCCGAGCCTAACGCGGTCTCAGTCGGTCTGCCCTTTGGTCCGATTCTCGACCCGCGCCGCCAGCAGCCGCCGCAGCGTCTCGATGGTCGAGCGGTCGGCGATGCCGTCGATACGGGCGGGACGGAAGTGGCGCTGGAAGGCGACAACCACGTCGCGGGTCGGCGCATCGAACTCGCCGCTCGCAGCGATGCCGTAGCCGTAGGCGGCCAGCGACGATTGAAGTTCTCGGACGGCGGGACCGCGGTCGCCCAGCGCGAGCCCGCGGTCACCGCCGATGACGGCCGGCGCGACCCACAGGCCGACGCCGGCGCCGGAAAGGCGCTGCCAGGGAAATTTTTCGCCCGGGTCGTTCTTGCGGCTCGGGGCCACGTCGGAGTGGGCGACAACGTGATCGGCGCGCATCGGCCGCCGGGCGAGGACGTCGGCGCACAACGCGGTCACCGCCTCGACCTGGACAAGCGGGAAATCCGGATAGCCGTAATCGTGACCCGGATTGGAAATCTCGATGCCGATCGAGCGCGAGTTGATGTCGGTCTCGCCCTCCCACGACGAGACGCCGGCGTGGAACGCGCGGCGCGCCTCCGCCACCAATTGGAAGAGCCGCCCGTCCTCGAACACCAGATAATGCGAGGACACCTTACTCGATGCATCGCACAGGCGATCGAGCGCGGCGTCGGCGCTGGTCATCCCGGTATAGTGCAGGACGATCATGTCGGGCCGGCCGTGGCCGGCCCGCGCGCTGTGGTTGGGCGAAGGCGCGACGCGGGCGACGAGCCGCGAATCTGGTGCGAATTCCGGCACGGGCGGACCATAGCAATTCCGGCGCCCGGGGCGAGCGCGGCCGCTCACGAAGCGGCGGCCTCGGCCGCGCGTGCCTTCGGCAGATCGCGCGCCGCGTCGCCGCCGAGCAGATGGGCAATCGAGTTCGCGTAGTAGCGCAGCAGATCCTCGTTGCCCGGATCGGCCCGATAGAGACCGCCGGCTTCCTCGACCATGTGGCGCAGGCGCAGCATGCGCAGGCCGACCTCGATGGCGTAGTCCTGGTCCGCGCGCGGGACATGGACGTGGGCGCCCGTCGCTGCCAGGCGCTGCACCAGGTCGATGACGCGGCCTTTGAGCTCCAGCGCCGACAGCGGCGCGCCACCGGCATCGAGCAGCACGGTCGCGACGAGCGACACCGGCAGGGCCGGCACGACCTCGCCGACCTTCGCCATCAGCAGCGTGCCGAGGCGCTCGACCTCGACGAAGCGGCGATCCGGCTCCAGCGTGCGGAAGTCGATGGCGCGCGCGGCGACGTACGTCCTCAGCGAGATCGGCGCGCCGAAGCTCACGCACGCATAGCCCAGGCGGTACCACTTGCCGCTCAGCTTGAGGAACAGATTGCGCAGCAGGAAGCCGAGAAAGACCGTCGGGTTGAAGCGGAAGCGCGGCTTTTCTCCCTCGGGCGTCGCCAGCGCGGCGATCTGCACGCGATCCTCGAGCACCCGGTCGTAGTTGATGCCGACCGGAACGAACACGACGTCGCGCGGACCTTTCGGGTCGAAGCCCGAGACCATGTAGCTGAGCAGGCCGAGCTTCGCCGGCCGCAGACGGCCGTCGCGCGTCAGGCCGCCTTCGGGGAACATGGCCTGCGCGAGGCCGCCGGCCACCGCCATGTGGACGTAGCGCGAGAGGACCCGGCGATAGAGCGGTTCGCCGGAATCGCGGCGCACGAAATAGGCGCCCATGGAGCGGATCAGGTTCTGCAGCAGCCACACCCGCGCCCACTCGCCGACCGCGTAGCTCAGCGCCGAACTCGTCGACACCATGTAGGTGACGAGCACGTAATCCATGTTGGAGCGATGGTTGATGACGAAGACGACGGCGGCGTCGGGGTCGACGGTCTTGAGCGCGTCCTCGCTCATGTAGCCGAGGCGGACGCGATAGAGGTAGGTGGAAATCCACCGCGCGACGCGCGTGCCGACGCCGAAATAGGCATAGTGAGAGAACGACGGCACGATTTCCTTGGCGTAGTGGCGTGCCTGTGCCTGCGCGGCTTGCCTCGGCACGCCGCGGGCCGCGGCGTGATCCTCGATCGCCTTGAGCACCTCGGGATCGAAGATCAGCTGATCGATCAGGGCCTGGCGCTTGGCAAGCTTGAACGGCTGGATGCGCAGCTTGAGCCGCGTGTTCAGCTCGTCGATCGTCCGATCGAGCCGCCGGCGCATCAGCCCGCGCACGGCGGGGATCAACAACCGGTCGAGCACCGACCACAGCGCCAGCGCCCCGACGATCGCGACCACCCAGACGGGCAGCGTCACCGTACCCATGCCGCACCGTAGCCCGGATGAGCGCGCAGCGCGAAATCCGGGGACGCCGCTCCCGCATTTCGCGACGCGCGTGCGGGTTACGGCGCCTTGCCCCGGAAGGTCGGCTGGCGCGGGTGAACGTAGTCCTGGAAGTCCGGGTAGCACTTCCATTCCGGCTCGGGGAATTCGCAACCCGGCTGCGGCACGTAGATCGACGGCTCGATCAACGCAAGCTTCGGAATGTAGCGCGGACAATTGGGAAAGATCGCGCGCACGCGCACGCGAACCATCATCTGCGCGCCGACCGTCTCGGCGAGCAGGGGATCGTCGCGGTGCACCGTCGCGGTACCGGTGACGCGTAACCGCCGCGGCCGCTCGTGCATGCTGATGAACAGCATGCCGACATTTGGGTTGACCAGGATGTTGCCCAGGCTCTTGAACATTCCGTTGCCGTCGTAGTCGGGAAAAGCAAGCTCGGATGGACCGGTGACGCGCACGAAGCCCGGGCTGCCGCCCTTGAACGAACAATCGGGACGGCCCTCGGCATCGGCGGTGGCGAGGAAGAAATAGATGGCGCTCTCGACATACGCCTTGTCGTCGGCGGTGAACGCCGTGCGGGCGAGTTTCTCCTCCTCCCGATCGGCGATTCTGCGGCTCTCGAAGGCGTCCTGCAGCCGGCGATTCCCCTTGTGATACAGGATGCTCATGGCGACCCTCGCATTCGAATGACGGAGGACAGACGACAGAGGACGGATGGTAGCGGGGCCGTCATTCCCTTGTCCTCCGTCGTCTGTCCTCCGCTCTCTGCTTGCGCAACCGTTTCTTAAGCCTAACCCGCCTTAATCGCCGCCGGGAGAAGCACGCCCGACGCGCGCGATTCCATTGACGCCCATAATATCCCATGGTATCCCATTTATTCCCATGCCGAGTAGCGTTGGTCGATGGCCATTACACGGGGCGACATGGACCTGTTCGTGTCCAACTACACGCTTCGCCTCGATGCCAAGGGGAGGGTGTCCATCCCGGCCGCCTATCGTGCGGTCCTCGGTCGCGACGGGTTCGAGGGCCTCTACTGCTACCCGGCGCTCGACCGGCCGGCCGTGGATGCCGGCGGCAATGCCTTGCTCGCGGAAATCGATCAACTGATCAGCCGCTTTCCGCCCTATTCGGACGAGCGCGAGGACCTTTCCACGGCGCTCTACGGCACGAGCGAGACGTTGAAGATCGACGGGGAGGGCCGGGTGATCCTCTCCGATCCGCTCAAGGCCCATGCCGGGATCGCCGAGGCGGTCGCCTTCGTCGGCCTCGGCCACAAGTTTCAGATCTGGGAGCCCGAACGCTTCCGCGCGCAGCTCGCGGAGGCCACCGGGAAGGTGCGCGCCCTCAAGAAGCAACTGGGCTCCCGGACAGCGGGGGAAGATCCGCAAGGAGCACGGGGATGATGACGGGCCGCGACACCGGGCAACCGGGTGTCGCTGGCGGACCGGCCCGTCACATTCCCGTGCTCGGCCCCCAGGCGATCGAATTTCTCCGCGTGCGCGACGGCGGCGTCTACGTCGACGGCACGTTCGGGGCGGGCGGCCACACGCGGTCCATCCTCGCGGCAGCGCAGGCCCAGATCATCGCCATCGACCGGGACCGCGACGCGGTCGCGGCGGGCTTCGATCTCGTCGAGGCGTCGGCGGGACGGCTCACCCTGGTCGAGGATCGTTTCTCCGAGCTCGACACTGTCGCGCGCAGCTTCGGCCATGCGGCGGTCGACGGCGTGCTGCTCGATCTCGGCGTCTCGTCGATGCAGCTCGACGAGGCGGCGCGCGGATTTTCGTTCCGGCTCGATGGTCCGCTCGACATGCGCATGGGCGCCTCGGGGGCGAGTGCGGCCGACGTGGTCGCGCGGGCGTCGGAGCGCGACCTCGCGGCGATCATCGCCACCTTGGGCGAGGAGCGGCACGCGCGCGCGGTGGCGCGGGCGATCGTCGCGGCCCGCCGGCAGGCTCCGATCCAGACAACCGGCGCACTTGCAGACATCGTCGCCCGGGTCGTGCGCGGGCCGCGCGACATCCATCCGGCGACCCGCACGTTCCAGGCCTTGCGCATCTTCGTCAACGACGAACTCGCCGAGCTTGCGCAGGCGCTGACGGCCGCCGAGCGTGTGCTCAGGCCCGGCGGACGTCTCGTGGTCGTCGCGTTCCATTCGCTCGAGGACCGCATCGTCAAGACTTTTCTCGCGCGCAGCCGCCCGGCCGCCGGCTCGCGTCATCGGCCCGATGTTGCGCCTGCCGCGCCAAGCTTTCGCCTGCTGATGAAGCGGCCGGTCACGCCCGGCGAGGACGAGATCGCCGCGAACCCGCGGGCGCGCTCGGCCAAGCTGCGCGCGGCCGAGCGCACCGATGCGCCGCCGCTGCCGGCAACGCCTGCGCCGTTGCCGCGGTTGCCGACCCTCGACGCGGTGATGCGAGGGCGCCCATGATGCTGCGCCTCTTCCACCTGCTCGTGGTCGCCGCGCTCGTGCTCGCGGCGGCGGACGTCTACAAGATCAAGTTCGACTCGACCCTTCAGGCCGAGCGCGTCGCCAAGCTGCGCGCCGAGATCCGGCGCGAGCGCGATGCCATCGCGGCGCTGCGCGCCAGGTGGAGCGAACTCGACAATCCGGAACGCATCCAAGGCCTGGCGCGCCGCCACCTCGCCCTCAAGCCGATCGAGACCGGCCAGTACGACAAGCTCGACCGGCTGCCCGAGCGGCCGCCGCAAGTCGTGCCGCCGATCGGCGACGACCCGATCGCCTCGATCATCGAGCGCCAGGACGACGACGCGCTGCCCACCGCCAGCATTCCCGGGTTGGCAAGAGGCCGGTGAGCGCCATGGAAGCGACCCACGCCCCGCCTGCGTCCGCCGCCGAGCCGCGCCGCCGGCGCCTGCTGCGCACCCTGCTCTATGGCCGCAACGTCGACCGCGGCGCCAAGGCCCGGGCGCGCGTTGGCCTGGCGATCCTTGCCTTCGCGGTGGTCTACGCGGTGATCGCCGGGCGGCTCGTCACCTTGGCGATGGTCGGCGACCCGCATGGCGCGCGCCGCGGCGCCGCCCAGGACGCGGTCGCGACCGCGCGGCCCGACATCCTCGACCGCAACGGCGATATTCTCGCGATCGACGTCAAGGCGCCGTCGCTGTTCGCCGAAGCGCGCAAGATCGTCGACGTCGACGAGGCGGTGGAGCTGCTCAGCGCCACGCTGCCCGATCTCGACGCCGCCGAGGCGCGCGAGCGGCTGGCGTCGAAGCGCGGCTTCGTCTGGCTCAAGCGCGAGATCACCGCCAAGCAGCAGCAGGAGGTGCACCGGCTCGGCATCCCGAGCCTCGGCTTCCTCGACGAGAACAAGCGGGTGTACCCGAACGGCCGCGAGGTCTCGCACCTCATCGGCCACGTCAACATCGACAACCAGGGCATCGCCGGCATCGAGCGCTGGCTCGATACGCGCGGCCTCGCGGCGCTGCACACCGCGGGCTTCGCCACCGATCGCCTGCAGGAGCCGGTCGAGCTGGCGCTCGATCTGAGGGTCCAGCACGCGCTGCGCGACGAGCTTCTCGCCGCCCAGGAGAAGTTCAAGGCCAAGGCGGCGGCCGGCCTGATCAGCGACGTGCGCACCGGCGAGGTCCTGGCCATGGTGTCGGTGCCGGACTACGACCCGAACAATCCGCGCGAGGCGCTCGATCCGACGCGGATCAACCGCCTGACCACCGGCGTCTACGAGTTGGGCTCGACCTTCAAGGCGCTGACCGTGGCGATGGCGCTCGATTCGGAAAAGGTTTCGCTGTCGTCCTCGTTCGATGCGCGCGGGTCGCTGCGCTACGGCAAATTCCAGATTCACGATTATCACGCCCAGGGCCGGGTGCTCACGGTGCCGGAAATCTTCACCTATTCGTCGAATATCGGTGCCGCCCGCATGGCCCTTTCGCAGGGCGTCGAGCGGCACAAGGCATTCCTCAGAAAATTGGGTCAGCTCGACCGGCTGCGCACCGAGCTGCCGGAGAGCGCCGAGCCGATCGTGCCGAAACGGTGGGGCGAGCTCAACACCGTCACCATCGCGTTCGGTCACGGCCTGTCGGTCGCGCCGCTGCAGGCCGTCATGGGAATTTCCGCCCTGGTGAACGGCGGCTGGTTGATTCCGCCGACGTTCCTCAAGCGCAGCGAGCAGGAGGCGAGGGCGCTCGCCCGCCAGGTGATCAAGCCCGAGACCAGCGACAAGATGCGCTACCTCATGCGGCTCAATGCCGAGAAGGGCACCGCCTCCAAGGCCGACGTGAAAGGTTACTACGTGGGCGGCAAGACCGGCACGTCCGAGAAGGTGATCGGCGGTCGGTATTCGAAAACCAAGCTGCTGACGACCTTTACGGCTATCATGCCGTCCGACCGGCCGCGCTATCAGTTGCTCATCATGCTGGACGAGCCGCAGCCGACGGCGGAAACCCATGGCTTCGCCACCTCGGGCTGGAACGCCGCACCGACCGCCGGCAAGGTGATCGCCCGCGTCGCGCCCCTGCTCGGGCTCGAACCGCGGCTCGATCTGCCGCCCGCGGACCGGCTGATCCTTGCGGCGGGCAAGGACGCCCGCTAGGCGTTCCGTGCCGGACCAGGGCCGTCCGGGCGAGCAGCGAAAGCGCCATGAAGCTGCGCGAACTCTTGACCGAGGATGCCGCGTTCGATCAGCGCCACGGCGACGTCGTGATCCGCGGGCTGACGGCGGACAGCCGGACGGTGCGGCCCGGCGATGCCTTCGTGGCGGTGCCGGGCACCAAGGTCGACGGCCTCAAATTCGTGCCGGCGGCCGTTGCGGCGGGTGCCGTGGCGGTGATCGCCGAGAGCGCGCCGTCCGCCTTGCCCGAAGCGGTCGCGATCGTGCGCGTTCCCGACGCGCGGCGCGCCCTGGCGCTCGCGGCGGCAAAGCTCTTCCCGCGTCAGCCCGCCACCATCGCGGCCGTTACCGGCACCAGCGGCAAGACTTCGGTGACCGTGTTCGCCCGCCAGATCTGGACCGCGCTGGGTGCTCAGGCCGCGAGCATCGGCACGATCGGGATCGTCACGCCGCAGGCCGAGACCTACGGCTCGCTCACCACGCCCGATCCGATCGAGCTTCACGGCACTCTCGACCGGCTCGCCGGCGAGGGGGTGACGCATCTCGCCATCGAGGCGTCTTCGCACGGGCTCGACCAGCGCCGGCTCGATGGTTTGCGCATCGCCGTGGGCGCTTTCACCAACATCAGCCGCGACCATCTCGACTATCACCGCACGCCCGAGGCGTACCTCGCGGCAAAACTGCGGCTGTTCTCGACCTTGATGCAGCCCGGCGCCGCGGCCGTGATCGACGCCGACCATGACCATGCGGCCGACATGATCGCGGCCGCCACGGCGCGCGGCCTGAAGGTGCTCACGGTCGGGCGCAACGGCGAGGGCATCCGCCTCCTCGATGCGACGATCGAAGGGCTGGCGCAAAGCATCAGCGCCGAGCACGGCGGGCGGCGCTACCGCGTGCGGCTGCCGCTCGTCGGCGAATTCCAGGTGGAGAACGCGCTGGTGGCGGCGGGCTTGGCGATTGGGACCGGCGCCGACCCGCCCCGCGTGTTCGCGGCCCTGGAGAACCTCAAGGGCGCCAAGGGCCGGCTCGACCTCGCGGGGGAACGCAACGGCGCCCCGATCTTTGTCGACTATGCCCACAAGCCCGACGCGCTCGCCAAGGCGCTCGAGGCGCTGCGGCCCTACGCCAGGAACCGCCTCGTGGTGGTGCTGGGCGCCGGCGGCGATCGCGACCGCGGCAAGCGCCCGCTCATGGGCGCGATCGCGGCCGAGAAGGCCGACCAGGTGATCGTCACGGACGACAACCCGCGCAGCGAGGAGCCGGCGCGCATCCGCGCGGAAATTCTGGCCGCGGCGCCCGGCGCGGTCGAAATCGGCGACCGCGGCGAGGCGATCCGCCGCGCGGTGAAGGCGCTCGAACCCGGCGACGTGCTGCTGATCGCCGGCAAGGGCCATGAAAGCGGCCAAATCGTCGGCGACCGGGTGTTGCCGTTCACCGATCATGCCGCGGTCGCCGCCGCGCTCGAGGAGAAGGTCGCATGAGCGATCGCGCGCTGTGGACCATCGAGGCGATGGCCGCCGCGATGCGGGCGACGCGCGCGGGCGCGCTCCCGGCGAGCGTCGCGGGCCTCTCGATCGACAGCCGCACGGTCGGGCGCGGCGAGGCATTCTTCGCGATCCGAGGGGAAAACCGCGACGGGCATGACTTCATCGCAGGAGCGCTCGAGAACGGCGCCGGGCTGGCGGTCGTTGCCGCCGACCGGCGCGCGCAGATGCCGAACGACGCGCCGCTCCTCGTCGTGCCGGACGTGCTGGCCGCGCTCGGCGACCTCGCCGGCGCGGCGCGTGCGCGTTCCCCGGCGCGGGTGATCGCGATCACCGGCTCGGTCGGCAAGACCGGCACCAAGGACGCGCTCCACCTCGTGCTGGCGCGCGAAGGCGAGACCCATGCGTCGGCCGCCTCCTACAACAATCAATGGGGCGTGCCGCTGTCGCTGGCGCGCATGCCGGCGAGCGCGCGCTTCGGCGTGTTCGAGATCGGGATGAACCATGCGGGCGAGATCACGCCGCTCACCCGGCTGGTGCGCCCGCACGTCGCCATCGTCACCGCCATCGAGCCGGCGCATCTCGAATATTTCGACTCGATCGAGGCGATCGCCGACGCCAAGGCGGAGATTTTCCTCGGGCTCGAGCCCGGCGGCGTTGCCCTGATCAACCGCGACAGTGCGCAGTTCGATCAGCTCAACGTGCGCGCCGCGGCGGCCGGCGCCGCCCGCGTCCTGTCGTTTGGCGCCCACGCGAGCGCCGAGGCGCGGCTCATCGACGCCTCGCTCAAGCCCGACTGCTCGATCGTGCGCGCCGACATTTTGGGCGCCGACGTGACCTACAAGGTGGGCGCGCCCGGCCGCCATGTCGTGCTCAACTCGCTCGCGGTGCTCGCCGCCGCCGCGCTGGTCGGAGCGGACGTCGCCGTCTGCGCGTTGGCGCTGGTCTCGCTTGCCGCGCCGGTCGGCCGCGGCCGGCGCGCCGCGCTGGAGTTTCCGGATGGCAGCGCCGTGCTGATCGATGAAAGCTACAACGCCAATCCGGCCTCGATGCGCGCGGCGCTCGCGCTGCTCGGACAGGCGCCGGTGGGGCCGCAGGGGCGCCGCATCGCCGTGCTCGGCGACATGCTGGAGCTCGGCCCGCCCGCCGCCGAGCTGCATCGCGCGCTGGTGGAGCCCGTTCTCGCCAACGCGGTCGACCTCCTGTACTGCGCCGGCCCGCTGATGCAGGCCCTGTGGCAAGCTCTTCCCTCCGAGCGCCGGGGCGGCTATGCGGACACCGCCGCCGCGCTCGAGCCCGCCGTCGTTGCGGCGATCCGCGCCGGCGACGCCGTGATGGTGAAGGGATCGCTCGGCTCGCGCATGGGGCCGATCGTCAAGGCGCTGGAGCGCCATTACGCCCGCCACGAGGCCGGCGAACAGGCGCCGGCGCAAGGTTGAACCGATGCTTTACTGGCTGATCGAACTTTCCGACAAGCTGTCGGTCCTCAACGTCTTCCGCTATCTCACGTTCCGGGCGGTCGGCGCGGTCGTCACCGCGCTGATCTTCGTGTTCCTGTTCGGGCCGACGATCATCAACCTGCTGCGTCTCAAGCAGGGCAAGGGTCAGCCGATCCGCTCCGACGGGCCCGAATCGCATGTCATCACCAAGAAGGGCACGCCCACCATGGGCGGGCTGATGATCCTCTCCGGCCTGCTGGTGTCGACCATCCTGTGGGCCAATCTGTCCAACGCCTATGTGTGGGTCGTGCTTGCGGTCACCCTCGGGTTCGGGCTCGTCGGCTTCTACGACGATTATCTCAAGGTGACGAAGCAGACCAACGACGGCTTCTCCGGCCGCGTGCGGCTTCTGATGGAAGCCATGATCGCCGGCGCCGCCTGCTACGCGCTGGCGCATCTCGGACGCGTGCCGTTCGCCACCTCGCTCACCTTCCCGTTCTTCAAGGAGTGGGTGCTCGATCTCGGCTGGTTGTTCGTCGTGTTCGGCACTTTCATCATCGTCGGGGCCGGCAACGCGGTGAACCTCACCGACGGCCTCGACGGGCTTGCCATCGTGCCGGTGATGGTCGCGGCCGGCAGCTTCGGCATGATCGCCTACCTCGTCGGCAATGCGGTGTTCGCCGACTATCTGCAGATCCATTTCGTCGCCGGCACCGGCGAATTGGCGGTCCTGTGCGGCGCGGTGATCGGCGCGGGCGTCGGCTTTCTCTGGTTCAACGCGCCGCCCGCCTCGATCTTCATGGGCGACACCGGCTCGCTGGCGCTGGGCGGACTGCTCGGCGCGATCGCGGTCGCCACCAAGCACGAGATCGTGCTGGCGATCGTGGGCGGCCTGTTCGTGCTCGAGGCGGTCTCGGTGATCGTGCAGGTCGCCTCGTTCAAGCTGACCGGCCGGCGCGTGTTCAAGATGGCGCCGATCCATCACCATTTCGAAAAGCTCGGCTGGACCGAGGCTCAAATCGTCATTCGCTTCTGGATCATCGCGTTCGTGCTGGCGCTCGCCGGTCTGTCGACGCTGAAGCTGCGATGATTGCGGTCACGACCTTTGCCGGAAAGAAGCTCGCGGTATTCGGCCTCGGCGCGTCGGGTCTTGCCACCTGCCGGGCGCTCCTCGCCGGCGGCGCCGAGGTCGTGGCGTTCGACGACGATGCCGGCAAAGTCGCGCAGGCCGCGCGGGCCGGGATCCCGACCGCCGACCTGCGGCGCATCGACTGGTCGGGCATCGCCGCCTTCGTGCTCTCGCCCGGCGTGCCGCTCACCCATCCGGCGCCGCACTGGTCGGTCGGGCTCGCCCGCAACGCCGCCGTCGAGGTGATCGGCGACATCGAGCTTTACTGCCGGCAGCGCCGCGCCACCGCCCCCGATTCGCCGTTCATCGCCATCACCGGCACCAACGGCAAATCGACCACCACGGCGCTCGTCGCCCACGTGCTCGCCGGCGCCGGCTACGAGGCCGAGCGGGGCGGCAACATCGGCACCGCGATCCTCTCGCTTACGCCGCCGCACCGCGGCCATGCGCACGTCATCGAGTGCTCGTCCTATCAGATCGATCTGGCGCCGACGCTCGATCCCCTGGTCGGAATTCTGCTCAACGTGAGCGAGGATCACCTCGACCGGCACGGCACGATCCGCGACTACGCGGCGATCAAGGAGCGTCTGGTCGCCGGCGTTCAGGCCGGCGGCACGGCGATCGTCGGGGTCGACGACAATTGGTGCCAGGCGATCGCCGATCGCATCGAGCGCGCCCGACGCCGCCTGGTGCGTGTCTCCGTGCGCCGGCCGCTTCCCGACGGCCTCTACGTCGAGGCCGGGCACGTCATGCAGTCCGCCGGCGGCACCGCGCAGCCGGTCGTGCACATTGGCGGGATCGGATCGTTGCGCGGCCTGCACAATGCGCAGAACGCCGCCTGTGCGGTCGGCGCGGCGCTCGCGCTCGGCCTCGACGCCAAGACGATTCAGCAGGGCCTCGTGTCGTTCCCCGGCCTCGCCCACCGCATGGAGCAGGTCGGCCGCAAGGACCACGTGCTGTTCGTCAACGACTCCAAGGCGACCAATGCGGACGCGGCGGCGCGCGCCCTGGCGAGCTTCACCGACATATTCTGGATCGCCGGGGGCAAGGCGAAGTCGGGGGGCATCACCAGCCTCGCCGGCTACTTCCCGCGCATCCGCAAGGCCTATCTGATCGGCGAGGCGGCCGACGAATTCGCCGCGACGCTCGACGGCCAGGTCGCCCATGCGCTCGCCGGAACCCTCGATCGCGCGGTCGCGCTGGCGGCGAGCGACGCCGGCGCCGCGAACCTCCCCGACCCGGTGGTGCTGCTCTCGCCCGCCTGCGCCTCGTTCGACCAGTACCCCAACTTCGAGATCCGCGGCGCCAAATTCCGCGAGCTGGTTCAGGCGCTGCCCGGGGTGACGCCGATCGCGTCGACCTAAAAGCATTTCCGGAAGAGTGGACACCGGTTTTCCGCAGAAAATGCGACCAAATCAAAAACCTGGGCCGGCCCCATGCGGACTTAATCCTCTGTAAACCATGGCGAGTCAGGACTGGTCGGCCCGGTTCGAGGACATCCCATGGTCTCCCGCACGCAACGCACGCATTTTGCCGCCTGGTGGTGGACGGTCGACAAGCTGATGCTCGCCGCGCTCGCCACCCTGATGCTCGCCGGCATCGTGCTCTCCCTCGCGGCGAGCCCGCCGGTGGCCGCCCGGCTCGGGCTCGATCCGTTCTATTTCGTCAATCGCCACGTGATGTTCCTCGCGCCCGCCTTCCTGGTCCTGATCGCCACCTCGTTCCTGCCTCCGCGGCACATCCGGCGCCTTGCCCTCGTGGTGTTCGCGGTGAGCCTCGCGCTCGTTGCCGCGACCTTCTGGTTCGGCGCCGAGGTCAAAGGGGCGCGGCGTTGGATCACGCTGCTGGGCATCAGCGTTCAGCCCTCCGAGTTGCTCAAGCCCGCCTTCGTCATCCTGATCGCCTGGCTGTTCGGCGAATCCGCGCGCCGGCCGGAAATGCCGGCGAACAGCGCGGCGCTCGCGCTGCTGCTCACCGTCGTGACGCTCCTGGTGCTGCAGCCGGATTTCGGCCAGGCCATGCTGATCGCGCTGGTGTGGGGCGCGCTGTTCTTCATGGCCGGGATGCGGCTCGTGTGGGTGGCCGGGCTTGGCGGCGCGGCCGTGGCCGGGCTCGCCGGCGCCTATCTCACCGTGCCGCACGTGGCGAGCCGGATCAAACGCTTCATCGACAAAGGGTCCGGCGACACCTTCCAGGTCGACACCGCGCTCGAATCTTTTTCGCGCGGCGGCTGGTTCGGCCGCGGGCCGGGCGAGGGCACGGTGAAGCGCATTCTGCCCGACAGCCACGCGGATTATCCGTTCGCGGTGGCGGGCGAGGAGTTCGGCATCGTGCTGTGCCTGGTGCTGGTCGCGCTGTTCGCCTTCATCGTCATCCGCGCGCTCATGCATGCGATGCGCGATGAAGACCCGTTCGCCCGCTTCGCGACGGCCGGCCTCGCCATGCTGTTCGGCCTGCAGTCGAGCATCAACATGGCGGTCAACCTGCACCTCATTCCGTCCAAGGGAATGACCCTGCCGTTCATCTCCTACGGCGGCTCGTCGCTGATCTCGCTCGCCTACGGCATGGGCATGCTGCTTGCGCTCAGCCGCGGGCGCCCGCGCACCACCATGCTGACCGGCGCGGGAGATTTCGTGCCTGCCGGGAGGCCGGCCTGAGCACGCGGGACTCCCTCGTCCTGCTCGCGGCCGGCGGCACCGGCGGCCATCTGTTTCCGGCGGAAGCCTTGGCGGCGGCGCTCGCCGCGCGCGGCGTCGCGGTCGACCTCGCGACCGACGCGCGGGCCACGCGCTATGGCGGCACCTTTCCGGCCAACGCCGTGCACGTGATCCCCAGCGCCACGCTGCGCGGCCGCAATCCGCTCGCCTATGCGAAGACCGCCGCGATGCTCGGATTCGGCGTGGCGAAAGCCTATTTGCTGCTCGGCCGGCTGCGGCCGGCGGCGGTGATCGGCTTCGGCGGCTATCCCAGCATCCCGCCGGTGCTGGCGGCGAGCCTGCGCGACATCCCGACCGTGATCCACGAGCAGAACGGCGTGATGGGTCGCGCCAATCGCCTGCTGGCGCCGCGGGTCAGCGCGATTGCGACGAGCTTTCCGGGCGTGGTCGAGACCGAGCCGGCGCTCGCCGCCAAGGCGACCCG
>WNFB01001074.1_pt1 | contig 22843 bp, 19 predicted proteins | sample 5400501 | NCBI WGS metagenome assembly WNFB01 (sample SAMN13153341, study PRJNA577476) | soil metagenome | isolation source: 200 cm saprolite under Douglas fir tree site 2 hole 1 | place: USA:California | collected 2015-04-18 | reverse complement strand
CCCTGGCGAGGTGACGCCCGCGCAGAACCTCCCGATGCTGGACGGGCTACCAGCGGCCTTGGCCAGGTTCTTGAACGCGACCGACTTAGCGGCCGCGCTGCCATGGGCCTTCGCGGCGGCGTACGCCGTGCACAGGCCATGTTTGGCCTTGCCCGTCGCATCGGGCCCGACCGGGATCGCCGACTGAGCCTGCCTGCCCGCCGCCACGGCGCCGGGTTTCGCGGCCGGGCCGCGCGGCGCGGGCGCGCCCAAGGCGGAGTGCGCAAGGTGCTGGGCCGAGGCGGGCAGCACGCCCGCGTAGCCGGCGACGGCGACCCCGCCGAGCGCGACGGCACCGGCCACGGCAGCTACCGCGAGCCGGACGCTGAAGACGGACGCAACCAAGCTGGACCTCCGCGCGGCAGTACGGACACGACCCGAGCTGCCCACCGCCCGCCAGCCCGCAACCTGGACGAACGCCGCCACCGCGGCGGCCTCGCCGGCCAGTTCCCGCTCGCTGGCCGGGCCGCTCGCGGACGCCAGCAGCCGCGCCAGAGACTGCTGATCGGCGGGGGCGCCTGCCGGGACGGGCCTGCCGGCCAGCAGGCCCTCGGCGCTCGCAGCGTCCATGGACCGGCGAGCGCCGAAGCAAGGAAAGCTGGACATCTCATCGGGAGAACCGCCGCCCTCGCTCATCCCGTTACACCTTCCCTGTCAGCGGCCTCGGACAGCCGCGCGGCCAGGGCCCGCAGCCCGCGGTGCGCCGCCACCCGCACCGCGCCCGGCCGCTTCCCGACGATCCGCGCCACGTGCTGCACGTCAAGTCCGGCGATCACCCGTAGCATGATCACCTCGGCCTGCTCGCGCGGCAGGGTGGCGATCAGCGCCAGCGCAGCCTCGGTTGACAGATTGTCCACCGCCAACTCGGCGGTATCCGCCGCGCTCGGCCGGTCGAGTTCCAGGGGATCAGCGGTCAGGCGCACCGGGTGACGGTCGGCATAGCGCCACGTGTCGATCGTTCGCCGGCGGGCCAGCGTGAAGAGCCAGCCGCGGAACGCCCGCTCGTCCCCCCGGAACCGCGCCAGGCCGCGGGCCACGTCCACCCACGACTCCGCAGCCACATCCTCCGCGACGTCCCCGGCCAGCACCCGCAGGTAGCGCAGCAGCGCAGGATGGGCATCTCGCCACAGCCGGGCAAATGCCCCCTCATCCCCGCAGGCGGCTGCCTGCAGCACACCAGGGAACTCGTCCGCGAGCACACCGTGACAGTACGGGCCCGCGGCACGGAAGACGCGGAAGACGCGGAAATCCCGCCAATTCGCCACCCGGCGGACAGACCAAGAGGGCAGATGCGGACGTTGGGGTCGCTGTCCGGTCACGTTCCCGTTCGGCGCATGCGCGACCCGGTCGGCGGCTCTCTCACTGGCCTTCCAGGCGATGATCACCGCGTCTGCCCAGCGACTCGGCGTCCCTTCCGCTTAGCCTCCCGTTCATTGAGAATCTCTGCGGCCGGGGTATCTGAGACTGTCGATCCGGTCGGAGGCCGTTCGTGTAGAGGGTGAGAAGCCGGCACCGGGCCGGCCAAGGATCTCAGGGAGGTCCCCTTGAAGCGGTACCTGCTCAGCATCTACCAGCCCGACGGCGACCCGCCCCCGCCCGAGGTCCTTGAGCCGATCATGCGCGACCTGGCTGCCCTAGGGCAGGAAATGAAAGCGGCCGGCGTGTGGGTCTTCAACGGCGGGCTGCACGCTCCGGGCACGGCGACCGTGCTGCGGCTCCAGGATGATGAGGTGCTGATCACCGACGGCCCGTACCTCGAGGGCAAGGAGCACATCGGCGGGTTCACGGTCATCCAGGCGCCCGATCTCGACTCGGCGCTCGAGTGGGGCCGCAAGCTCGCCCGGGTGCTTACCCTTCCGATCGAGGTCAGGCCGCTGGCGGACGAAGCCGACAGGTGTGACGCTCCGCGTGCCTGACGTGCCCACCTCGGAGATCGGGCGGGTATTCCGCGAGGAGTACGGCCGCGCGGTGGCCGTCCTGGTCCGCGTCTTCGGTGACATCGACATCGCCGAAGAGGCGGTCCAGGACGCGTTCACCACAGCGGTGCAACGGTGGCGGTCCAGCGGACTGCCAGCGAGCCCCGCGGGCTGGATCATCACCACTGCCCGCAACCGGGCGATCGACCGTCTCCGCCGGGAAGCGTCCCGCGAGGACCGATACGCCAGGGCCGCCCTGCTGCAGGCCCGCAGCCAAGACAGCGAACCAGCCGAGGAGGGACCCGTGCGCGACGAACGGCTACGCCTGATCTTCACCTGCTGCCACCCGGCCCTCGCCACCGGTGCCCAGGTCGCGCTGACGCTCCGGCTGCTGGGCGGGCTCACCACCGCGGAGATCGCACACGCCTTCCTGGTGCCCGAGCCGACCATGGCCCAGCGACTGGTCCGGGCCAAGGGCAAGATCCGCGATGCGAGAATCCCGTACCGGGTCCCGGACGACGCCGACCTCCCAGACCGGCTTCGGGCCGTGCTGGCCGTCATCTACCTCGTCTTCAACGAGGGCTACACGGCCAGCTCGGGCGACCGGCTGGTCCGCGAGGACCTCTGTGCGGAGGCAATCCGGCTCGGTCGGCTGCTGACCGAGCTGATGCCCGGCGAACCGGAGGTCACCGGACTGCTCGCGCTCATGTTGCTCACCGAGTCGCGTCGGGCCGCCCGCACCACCACGGGCGGCGGCCTCGTGCTGCTGGCCGACCAGGACCGCACCCGCTGGGACCGCAAGCTCATCGCCGAAGGCCAGTCCCTCGTACGAGCTTGCCTGCGGCGCAACCAGCCCGGCCCGTACCAGATCCAGGCGGCGATCAATGCCGTCCACAGCGACGCGCCGGCCACGGCAGCCACGGACTGGTGGCAGATCCTGCGGCTGTACGACCAGCTCCTCGCGCTCGCCCCGACCCCGATCGTGGCCCTCAACCGCGCGGTCGCGGTCGCCGAAGTCGAAGGACCGGCCGCGGCACTCAGCCTCGTCGACGGCCTCGCCTTCGACGCTTACCACCTGTTCCACGCCATCCGCGCCGACCTGCTCCGGCGCCTGGACCGCAGTGCCGAAGCGGCGCAGGCCTACGAAGCCGCGATCGCCCGCACCAAGAACGCCACCGAGCGTGCCTTCCTGCAACGCCGCCGCCAGGAACTCACCTGAGTTCGATGAGGCGAATGCATCCAGCAGATCGATTGGCTGCATGACCGCAGCCGGCCGCGCTCGATTCGCCTGCTCAGATTTCTTCGGATAGCCATAGCCGCACCTGCCCGGGCGGATGAAGGCGTTGTAGCGGGGCCGCCAGTCAAACGGCCGGACCTCGGCGGGGTTCGCGGGTTTGTTCCTGTCTCCCGCCGGCCGGACCGTCCTGGATAGCTGCGCTGGGATCGTCATGTTCAGGTTTCGGCGTAGGTGCACCTAGCGGGCTGATTGGTGGCGAGGCTCGGCTGTGCCGGGGCAGGCAGCCGCGCGTGGTGTGGCGTGGAGCGGGTTGCGAGCACCGAGCCTGCCAGGATCAGCGCGAAAGAGATCACGATCGCGGGAGTGAGGGCTTCGCCGAGCACCGCGGCGCCCAGCGCCACCGCGACGGCGGGATTGAGGTAAGTGATGACGGTGGCCCGCACCGGCCCGGCTTCGGTGATCAGCCTGAAGTACAGCACGAACGCCAGGGCAGTGCACACGACCGCGAGCGTCGCCAGGGCGCCGAGTACCCGGGGCTGACGGCATCGTCTGCGGCCAGGTCAGCGCCGCCGCCGGGGCATATACCACGGCCGAAAAGCCCAGGCACGCCGCGGTCATGCCCAGGCCGTCAGCGTCGGCCAGCTTCCGGCCGGCGATGACCGGCCCGGTCGCGTAGCACACCGCGGTGCCCAGCACCTCCAGCACCGGCCAGGTGCCGCCGCCGGATGCGCCCGGTCCCATCAGCAGCGCGACACCGCCCAGCCCGGCGGCCAGCCCCGCCCACCGGGCGCCGGTCAGCCTTTCCCGGTCGCCGGCCAGCATGGCCACGCCGACCCCGATGACCGGGACCGCCGCAGCTCTTCGTGCCGGTTTCTCATGAGCTGATCGTGGATGTACATGGCTGGCTCCCTCGGTCGTGGCCGGCGCCGGCCGGCCTGCCCTGCGTTGCGGTCATATTCCGGACGCTAGGTCGGGGGCGGGCTACCAGTAAGCTCCAATTCCACGCCGGTCCGGTGGTCCAGTTGCGGCCCGGAGCTGCCCTGGGCGGGTGCCGGACAATGGTGCTCGTGACTGGACGGGCCGCCTGAAAGCCGCAACACCGCCGGCGCCCGAGCCCGGCCTGGCCGCAGGGCAGCGCCGACTGAAGCCGGTGTCATAGCGAGGCCGGGATGGGAGTGTGCCGCGGCAGGCAGCGCCCGCATCCCGGAAAGTCGGGACCAGCAGGCGATGAATGTAGCGAGTCTCTTTGACATGAAGGCCGCGAGCCTGGACGATCCCGAACATGGCAAAGACTGTGAGCGTCGTCATCACCGATGACCTGGACGGATCGCCCGGTGCTGAGACCGTGGCCTTCAGCTTCGATGGCCGCGGTTACGAGATCGACCTCGGCAAGAAGAACCGCGCGAGGTTCCAGGAGTCGCTGCGGCCATTCATGGATGCCGGGCGCAGGACCGCTCATCGCAGGACGGCGAAGCCATCGCGGGGCACCGGATCGCGGACCGACCGGGCAGCGGTACGCGCATGGGCCGCCGGGCAGGGCCTGAAGGTATCCGAGCGCGGCCGTATCAGCGCCGAGGTGATGAGCAAATACGACGCCGCTCAGTAGTCGCGGCAGAGCCGGCCCGCGGGGCCCCTCTGCTGCTTGCGGCAAGTGGGGGGCCCGCTGCCTCGCATAACCTGATCAGGCTCTCCCCGGTCAGGTAAGCAAAGGCTCAGCGAGATCGCGGCGGCGCTGGACGCCGGACTCACCGCCTCGTGGGTAGACGACGGCGAGTGCGGGCCAGAGCGGCTCAGACCCGCGCGGTGTCCTTGCGGAACCGCCAGATCGCGCCGCCAGCGAAGATGGCCAGCCAGGCGATGGCGTTGGCCACCCACGCCGCAAGGATGCTGCCACCGAGCAGCGGAGTGTGCGCAAGCTGGTTCAAGCCGTAAAGCGGCGTGAACTCGGCAACCGTCTGCAGAACGTGCGGGTACTGGCTCAGCGGGATGAACAGGCCGCCGCCGAAGGCGAGCAGCGTCATCGCGATTCCCCGTCTTCGGCGCTGCGGTGGATCTTTGGGTGGCCGGGCACTCCGCCCCCGGGTGGACGCAACCCCAATCCGCGGGTGGAAGGAACAAGCCGCTTTGACCCCACCGCCGAGACGATGACCTGCGGATCGGGGCGCCGTACGCTTGCCGCATGAGTGCAGCGAAGCCGACGCCGAGCCTCGCCGCGCTCCAGCGGGCCCGTGCCCATCGCGAGGCGACACAGCGCCGAGCGCGGTGGATGAGCCCTGTCATCGTCGCGTTCCTGCTCGTCGCCGCCTCGCGGAGTACTCCCGGACCGGGGCTGCACGGCGATTCGCTTGGCGTCCTGATCGCCATGTGCGGGCTTGCGGCCGGCGCGCTGGGCGCGCTCCGCGCCCGGCCGTCGCCGACCGCGGTCGCCCCGGGCTCCGCGACACCGTCCTGGCCGGCCCTCTAGGGTGCGCTGGCGGGCAGGGCAGAATGGTGGCTCTGGGGCTGTCGGCCATGGTCGGCCGGGCACGCCCGGGGCCGTTGCGTTGTGGCATGAGGGCTGGGGAATGTCGTTTGCTGCCGGCGGGCCGGCAGCTGGAGAGGGGCCGGAATGGGCGTGGCCGAGGTTATCTTCGGGCGGCTCGCCGATGGTGAGGTGGTGATCATCGACGGCGGCACTGGTAGTCAGCTGCAGGCTGAGGGCGTGCCGATGGATGATGTTGCGTGGAGCGCCCGGGCGAACCTGGAGCAGCCCGATGTGGTGCAGCGCGTCCACGAGGCGTACATCCGCGCCGGCGCCGAGGTGATCATCGCGAACACATTCGCGGCCAGCCGTGCGGCCCTGGAGCCCGCCGGGCTCGGCAGCCGCGTCGCCGAGGCGAACCGCAGCGCTGTCCGCGCGGCGCTGCGGGCCCGCGAGGCTGCCGCCACCGGCCCGGTGGCGGTGGCCGGCTCGATGTCGTCGTTCTGCCCGGTAGCCATGGACCCCGGGGCCCTGGGCTCGCCGCTGGGCGGCCCGGCGTCGGAGGATCCCCGCTTTCCTGGCCTGGCCGACTTCGGTGAGCAGGCCGGGCTGCTGGCGGAGGCGGGCGCCGACCTCATCGCCCTGGAGATGATCGAGGCCCGGGGCTACGGCCGGGCCGCCCTGCAGGCCGCCGCCGGGACCGGGCTGCCCGTCTGGCTCGGCATCAGCCCGGTCCGCCTCGATGACGGCACCCTGGGCACCGTTCCCGAGCTGGGCGACGGTGACAGCTTCGAGGACCTGCTCAGCGCCCTGGCTGACCCGGCACTGGCCGCGGTCACCGTGATGCACGCCAATCCCGGGGTGACGCTGGACGCGATCGAGATCATCCGCGGTCACTACGCCGGGCCCATCGGGGTATACGCCGAGACCGGCGGCTGGGAGCCGCCGAACTGGGTCTTCGACGGACTGACACCCGGCGAATATCTGCAGCAGGCGATCACCTGGGCTGACCACGGGGCGCAGCTCATCGGCGGATGCTGCGGCACCGGGCCCGAGCACATCCGAGCGCTCGCCGCCCAGCTGACCCGCCGCGGCCTGCCGCCCGATCACCGAATCTAGGGTCGCCAGCACAGCCGGGCATCTGAAAGGAAACCGCCCGGAGCACTGCCCCCTGGGCGCTGGCGCCAGGGGCGGACCCGGCGGATCATGGTGGCTACGTCACACCAGTCGAGGACATCCCTGGGGAGTAGCCATGACCACACCGAAGATCCCGGTCGTGTTCATTCACGGCCTGTGGCTGCACGCCACCAGCTGGCAGCCATGGATCGACCTGTTCGAGAAGGCGGGTTACGAAGCGACCGCGCCGGGATGGCCGGGCGTGCCCGATACCGTTGCCGAGGCCCGGGAGCACCCTGAGCGGCAAGCTGGCAAGGGCATCGCCGAAGCCGCCGAGCATTATGCCCGGATCCTCGGCTCGGCCGGCACCAAGCCCATCGTCATCGGGCATTCGTTCGGCGGCCTGGTCGCCCAGAAGCTGCTCGGCCAGGACCTGGCCGCCGCCGCGGTCGCCATCGATCCCGCGCCGATCAAGGGCGTGCTGGTGCTCCCGCCGGCGCAGCTGCGCGCTGCCTTCCCCGTCCTGGGCAACCCGGCGAACAGGAACCGGTCGGTCTCCCTGACCGCGGCGCAATTCCGCTACGCGTTCGGCAATGCGCTCCCTGAGGGGGAGTCGAAGCAGTTGTATGACGCATGGACCATCCCGGCGCCCGGCCGTCCGCTATTCGAGGCAGCGTTCGCTAACCTCACTCCGCATTCCCCGGCCAAGGTGGACACCAGGAATTCTGCCCGCGGGCCGCTGCTGCTGATCTCGGGCCAGAAGGATCACACGGTCCCCGATTCCGTGACGCACGCTACGTTCAGCCAGTACCGCCGTTCCACGGCGGTGACCGACCTGCGGCGGCTGGCCGGCCGCGGTCACTCTCTCACCATCGACAGCGGGTGGCGCGACGTCGCCGACACCGCGCTGAACTGGCTGAATGCCCACAAGCTGTAGGCACAGGCCAGCGACCTGCCAGGCATAGCAGCCGGGCGTCCGCAAGGTCCTGCGGTCGTCGTGGCGGCGGCTCACGCCGCCTTCCTGCGCTTCACCGCAAGTGCCGAGATCGCCTGCATTACCGCGCGGTTGGCGTTCTGCGCGGCCAGCTCCGAGCTGTCGTACGGCGGGCACACCTCTACGACGTCCATGGCGATCACGTTGGTGGCCTCCACGAGCCGCTGTATGGTCCACAGCAGGTCGCCCGGAGTCATGCCGCCGGGCTCCGGGTTGGTGCATCCCGGCGCGAAGCCCGGGTCGAGCACGTCGATGTCGAGCGAGATGTAGATCATCTCTGGCCCGTTCAGCGCCTGCTCGATGGCCTCCTCGATCACCGCCTCGGTGCCGACGGTCCGCACCTTGCTCATCAGGTGCCACTGCATGCCCTGCAGCTTCATCCAGTCCAGGATGTCGCGCGGCGGCCAGTAGCCGCGCAGCCCGATCTGGACGAAGTTCTTGCCCGGCACTGCCCCGCTCTCGATGAGCCGGCGCATCGGCGTGCCGTGCGACCACATGTTGCCGAACATCTCGGGGACTGTGTCGGCGTGGGCGTCGAAGTGGATGACGCCGAGCTTGCCGTGGCCCACCACGTCGGCGACCGCCTTGGCGGCTGGGTAGGTGATCGAGTGCTCGCCGCCGAGCACGACCGGGAAGATGCCGCGCGACGCGACCTCGCTGACCCGCTGCCAGATCGCGTGCTCGGCCACCTCGCTCATGCCCGGCGGGCACACCGCGTCGCCGTAGTCGACCACGCGCAGCTCGTCGAACGGTGCCACCTCGAGGTCCAGGTGGTAGAAGGGATAGGTCCAGTTGGCCGTGCGGATCGACCGCGGGCCAAGCCTGGTGCCGGCGCGGAATGATGTCGTCGAGTCCCACGGGGCACCGACGATGGCCACATCCGGCCGGATCTGGTCAAGCTCACCGGGCTCGAACAGTCCCAGCGTCTTCATGAACGTGCACGGGCCCAGGTAGGACGGTCCGTCCATCTGCTCGGCCCGGTTGGGCGAAATCCACTCGTGATCCCGGAACACGTCGTCCAGACCTCCCTCGTGTTGTGCGCCTGCTGCAGCATGGCGCGGAGCCTCGCTAGCCGCCGACCTCCTCTGGAAGCTCGTACCAGCGCGCCCGGTCGCCGATCTTGGCCCGGGTGCGCCATCTGAGTCCCTTCGGCGTCTGTTCCAGACGATCTCGCAGGCGCTTGATCTCCTTCGCCGCGCCCGCGGCCAGATCGGGATCCGCGATGGACGCCGCGTAGCCCTCGACCTTGCCGAGCGCCTCGGTGGCTGTCCGCCACCAGCCCCAGTCGGCGGCAAGCACGGCTGCCACCCGGCCAGCATCGACATCGCCGTCCAGCAGCAACGCGACCGCGTCCTGGAGGTCGCGCTCGTTGGTCTCGACGACCTGCAGCTTCATGAGCAGCAGGTCGGCGGTCGGGAGCGTGCTGCCCCGCAGCCTGAGCCGGGGCCGCAGGTCCAGCGAGTGGCACATCGTGAAGTGGTCCACGATCACGTCGAGCGGGCGGTCATTGACGGGGTCGGCGAACAGCAGCCGGGTCCTGCCGTGCAGCGCGTTGAACTCCTGGGCGGGCAGGTAGCCGCTGGCGGCGAGGAACTGCTCAAGGGGACGCTTGTGCTCCCGGGCCGTGGCCAGGTCTATGTCCTTGTATGCCCGCCGCAGTGCGGGATGGCCGACCGCCTTGCACCTGATGGCCACGGCCACGCCGCCAAACAGCTTGACCTCGATCCCGCGGGCCGTCGCGAGCGAGATGATGCGGCGGCCCTCCTCGACGGGATCAGCGAGCGGCTTGTCGTCGACGGTCACCGGCGGCCCGCCTGGTCCTGGGCCCGGCTCGCGCCCCAGGCGCCCACGTTGCTCCGGTAGAGCAGGCGCAGGTAGTAGAAGACCTCGCAGTGCTCTATGCCGTCGATCTGGCCGATCAGCTCTTCGACGGTCCGCACCAGCTCTTCCTTCTCGCGGCTGACGAGCTCGGCCATGAGGTCGTAGCGGCCCGTGGTGGCAACGACGTAGTCGATTCCGTGCACGGCGGCGACCCGCTGGGCCACCTTCTCGCTGTCTAGTTCGGGGCTGCATTGCATCGCGAGCCAGCACCGGGTCCGGTAGCCGAGGGATTCCGGGTTCCCCACCGCCATTACCCGGACGAGCCTGTTTTCCGCTAGCCACCGGAACCGCTGTGAGATCAGCCGTTCTGAGATGCCGAGGCCGTCGGCGATGGCCCGGAACGGAAGCCGCCCGTCTACCTGCAGCCGCCGGATGATCTCCTTGTCGACCGGATCAAGCTGTTCGTCCGGCATCCGCTGGCTGAGCCCAACCACGGCGCTGCCGGACAGATCGTCGTCGCCCCACACGAACTGCTGATGCAGCATCGCCAGATAGGTGAAGGTCTCGGTGCGCTGCACGCCGGGGATCTTGCGGATGGCCGCCAGCACCCGGCGTAGCTCGGACTGGTCATGGCAGCCGAGCTCGGCCATCACGCCGTATCGTCCGCTTGCCTGCACCACGTACGTGACCTGCGGGAAGCCGACGAGATGCTGGGCGACGCGGGACGCCGCGCGGGGATGAACCGACAGCGCCGTCCAGGCCATCTGATCGAGCCCGAGCAGCCGCGGGTCGGCGACCGCCGTGATGGTGAAGGCACCGTCCTGGATCAGGCGGGCCACCCGCCGCCGCACCGTGACCTCGGAAACACCCAGCTTGCGCGCGAGCGAAGAGAAGGACGCCCGGCCGTCGGCCTGCAGGCTCTGGAACAGCTGCGAGTCCAGCCCGGAGAGCACCCCCGGGTCCTGGCCGGCGTCCGGGACGCCCGGCGGGCGGCTATCGGGGCTCACGCTGACAGCAGCTGCCACGAGGACGGCCGCCCGTCAGCTGCGAAGTCGATAACGGCCGAGCGGAGCACTCCCTCGCCGTACTCGCTTCCCGGGTTGACGCACACGGTGGGCCCGATCTTCACGATCCCGCCCGACTCGTGGATGTGGCCGTGCAGGCCGATCGCCGGCTGGTAGCGCTCGATCGCCGCGCGAACGGCAGTCGACCCGGCGTTGATCTCCTCGCCGACCAGGGGCCTGGGCGGGTCGACCGACGTGTCGAGCCTGGCGCACACGTCCAGGCCCGAGCCGAACGGCGGCACGTGCAGGTTGAATATCGCCCGCCCCGGGTCGGAGAGCTGGCTCGCCATCTTCTCCAGGCGGTCGCCGAGCTCCTCCTCGCTGATGTCGCGCGGGCACGGCCAGGGCGTCGGATTCCCGTAGCCGCAGGAGATCATCTGAACTCCCGGGGCGACCTCCAGCACCTTGCCGTCGGCGTTAATCGCGTAGCTCGCGCTGTCGAGCACCGCCTCGATGGAGAAGTAGTCGTCGTTCCCGCCGGTGACATACAGCGGGACGCCAAGCGGCTCGAGGCGCTCGGCGGCGAGGGCCAGCCACTCTTCCACTTGCAGCAGCGCTTCGGCCTCGAACCGCCGCGCGACGGCGTCGCCGTCGCCGAGCAGCTCGGCATACTCCTCCGCCGTCATGACGACTGGGTACTGGCCGAGGCCCCGTATCTTTCGGACCATGGCCGTTAGCTCGTCCTCGTCGGCGGCGGTCTGCTCCCGGCCGAGCACTTCAGCGCGCCAGCCGCCGGCCTGCTCGACGACCGGGGCCAGCCGCTTGCCGGTCAAGTCCCCGCCGATCACCGCCACATCAGCCTCGTAGACCGGCACCGCGTTGAGGAACTTCCGCAGCACGACATCGCCGGCGTGGAAGTCGGTGGCGTAGAGCAGCCGCCAGCTGCGCTCAGTGGACCGTTTCGCGCGGCCCTTGGGCTTCAGCCGCATGCCGGGCCTCCGGCCGCTACGCCTGCGCGCTCGGTAGCCGGCCGACTCCGGGCAGGCCGCCTCCGGCGCGGCGCGCGGTCACTCCGGCGGCACATAACGGAAGGCCAGCGAGGTGTCGACGCCTTCCCGGCGCCGGTAGGCGCGGACGGCCGCGTAGACGATCACACCGGTCACGAATGCCCCGCCGAGGACCAGGTGGGCGCTCGTCGATGTGAGCCCGAGCGCGCTGTTCACCAGGGCGACCACGACGAGCAGGCCGGTCAGCACCGTGCCCAGGATCCCCATGACCGTGACGAGAGGCACTGACCCGATCTTGTACCGGCCGGACGGCGACGCCCGGAATATCTCCGGCGCGCGGTATGGGAACACCGCGGCCGCCAGGCAGGTCACCCCGACCACGATGACGCTGCCGATCGCCCCGCCGATCAGGACGATGGTGAACCAGCTGGGGACGTAGCTGAAGATCGCAGAGACGCCGAGCGCGCATAGGCTCCACAGCGTCGCCGCCTTGACCGGCGTGTGGCGCCGCTCGGAGACGTCGGAGAAGAACCTCGGCAGCGAGCCGTCCAGGCCCATCGCCATCATCACCCGGGCGGAGTTGACGAAGACGACGTTGGCGATCGCGAACCCGCCAACGATGAAGCCGAGCGCCACCAGGGACACGATCAGCGGGTTCGACGTGAGCATCGAGAGGAACACGCCGATGTTGGGCAGGTACGTCGGGTGAATCAGCCCCGCGCCGTAAGCCCAGGCGTACTGGTTGAGGAAATTCGAGCCGACGATATGGCTGATCAGCACAAATGGCAGGGCCAGCAGGATGATGGCCAGGATCACGCCGCCGGCCAGGAACGTCAGGTAGAGCCGGTTCAGGCTGCGCGCGCCCTTGACCTCGCCTAGCAGGCCCTGCGCCGAGTACATCGAGTACGGAACGTAGGCCGCCAGGACCGCGATCCAGATGAGCGTGTGGCTGAGGCTGACGCCCACCGGGTGGTAGCCGGCCTTGGCCGCGGCCGCCGCCACCTGCCGGGTGGTCAGGGCGGGGCTCTGGAACCGGTCGAAGTCGCTGCTGAAGTTGGTGCCGAAATTGGCCAGGAGCAGGCCAATAATGGTGAGGACCGAGATCACGAGGCCCGGCACCAGCACGTACCGCTGGATCCGCCGGTAGAAGTGCAGGCCAGTGACGGTAAGCGCCCAGCACGCCGCGACGATGACCGCCGAGACGATGAAGAGGCCGTTCTCGCTGACCAGCCAGGAGACGACGCCCGGGGCGTTGGCCGCCTGCGCGATCGGCACCAGGCCGAAGGTCGCCAGCACGTACGCGCCGGCCGGCGGGAACGTCAGCCAGAACAGCAGCTGGCATGCCCAGGGCACGGTGAAGCCGACGAGCGGGTTCAGGGAACGGGTCTCGTAAAGGTAGTCGCCGCCGGCCCGTGGCATGGCCGAACCCAGCGCTGCGTAGACGAAGTAGATGACTACGCCGTAGAGCAGCGTGAGCAGCAGCATCAGCGGGATGTTGATGCCCGGGGACAGGTACTGGGGTGTCGGGAACAGGTAGACGAACCCGAAGAGGGCCCCGCCGGAGAAGACGCCGTACCACACGGTGTCGCTCAGCGAGAGCTCGCGGATCAGTCCGGACGACGCGCGCGAGAAGAGCTGAACTCGGGGCTCGCCCGCACTTCCGGTCGTTGCAGCCATGCTTCCCCCTGACCGAGATCGCCGCCGAGCGAGGTGCTCGTCGAGGGATACTGCATAAACTGCGCCAAAATTAACATGACTCGTCGGCTGGCACAAGATCAGCAGACGAATCATGTTCGCGCAAGGAAGCGTGAACCGGTTCAGCCGCAGGCCGGGCCCCACCGCCGACCGGCGCCTGGCGGGCGGCCTCGTGACGGCGGTCGGAGCCGTCGAGATCACCGTCCACGGATGGGACATCGCCGGGGCGTGCAGATGCCGCCGGCCGATCCCTCCCCCATCAGCCGACGCGCAGCGCGTCGAGAACTCCCCGGAGCTGTGCCACGCGTTGATCCAGCTGCCAGATGGATTCGGCGATCGCCCGGTCTGGCGTGGCGGCGAGCTGCCCGGCAATGACCGTGACCTGGTTCTCTACCGCGGTGAGCCGTCCGGACAGCTCAGCGAGCACCGGGTCGGCCGCCTCGGGCAAGGTCACCAGGGTCGCCAGGGACCCGGCCAGCTGAGCACGCAGCAACATCGCCTGCTCGCTGAGCTGCTTGTTCTTCAGATAGAGATCAACGAAGACCGAGACCTTGGCGCGCAGCACCCATGGGTCGAACGGCTTGGCGATGTAGTCAACGGCGCCTGCCGAGTAGCTGCGGAACGCATAGTCGGGCTCGGCGTTCAGCGCGGTCAGGAAGATGATCGGCACCTCTCGGGTTTTCGGGCGCTGCTTGATGTGGGCGGCGGTCTCGAACCCGTCCATTCCTGGCATCAGCACGTCGAGCAGGATGACGGCGAACTCTTCGCCGAGGAGGGCCTTGAGTGCCTCTTCTCCTGACCGCGCGCCTACCAGCGTCTGGTTCAGCGAGCCGAGGACCGCCCGGAGCGCGGTGATGTTCTCAGCCCGGTCATCCACCAGCAGGATCTTCGCCTTGTCGCGCACCGCCTCTACTCCTTTCAGCGGGCCGCGCGGCCTAGCAGCCAGGTTCGCATCCGCAGCAGCAAGTGCGCTGTGTCCACGGGCTTTGGTATGTAGTCGGATGCGCCGGCCCTGATGCTCTTCTCCCGGTCGCCCTTCATGGCCTGCGCAGTGAGCGCGATGATCGGCAGGTTGGCGAACTGCGGCATCCGCCGGATGGCTCGCAGAGTGGCATTCCCGTCCAGTTCGGGCATCATCACGTCCATCAGCACGATCGAAATGTCCGGGTTCTGCTCCAGCGCCTCTATCGCTATGCGGCCGTTCTCCGCGTACAGGACCTCGGAACCGAAGCCCTCGAAGACGCTGGTGAGCGCGAAAACGCTGCGAGCGTCGTCGTCGACGATGAGGATTCGTGCCCCGTCGAGGGCGTCTGACGCACCGTTTTCTGGAGCTGCCGGGGGAGGGGATGCACCGTCGCCTGCCGGGCCGGAGTGGGCTCCATTCACTGAGGCTGCCGATGCGGTGGCCACGCCGTCGACGGTGGATGGGGATGAAATGGCATTTGGCGCCCGATGCTGGACCGGCAGGTACAACGTGAAGGTGCTGCCCTTGCCTCGCCGGCTCGACACGCGGATCACCCCGCCCAGCAGGCGGGCGATGTCGCGGCTGATCGAGAGTCCCAGGCCGGTGCCGCCGTACCTGCGGCTAGTGGTGCCGTCAGCCTGCTGGAATGCGTCGAAGATGGTGTCGAGCTTGCTCTTTGCGATGCCGATGCCCGTGTCGGACACCGCGAACGCGACCACGTCGGTCGCGCTGCGCAGCGCGCCATTGAACTCCGCCTCGCCGGCTTTGCCGATGCTGAGGCTGACCTGGCCGGATGAGGTGAACTTGACCGCGTTGGAGAGCAGGTTGCGGACGATTTGCTCGAGCCGCTGCTCGTCGACGTACAGCCGGTCGGGCGTGCCGGCCTGGACCTGTACCTCGAACTGCAGGCCCTTGTCCAGCGCCATTGGCCGGAAGATGGCCTCGACGTGCTCCACCAGAGTCGGCAACCGCAGCTCAGCCGGGTGGATATCCATCTTGCCCGCCTCGACCTTGGAAAGATCCAGGATGTCATTGATCAGCTGCAGCAGGTCAGATCCGGCCTCATGGATCGTTCGGGCGAAATCGACCTGCTGGCCGGTCAGGTTCCCGTCAGGATTCTCCGACAGCAGATTCGCTAGCACGAGCAGGCTGTTCAGCGGGCTGCGCAGCTCGTGGGACATGTTGGCGAGGAAGACTGACTTGTACCTGGACGAGATGGCTAGCTCCTGAGCACGTTCCTCCAGCGTGCGGCGTGCCTGTTCGATCTGGGCGTTCTGCACCTCGATAGCGCTGTTCTGCTTGGCGAGCAACGCTGCCTTCTCCTCGAGCTCGGCGTTGGATCTGCGCAGCTCGCCCTGCTGGCGCTGCAGCTCGTCGGAGCGCTCCTGCAGCTGGGTGGTGAGCCGCTGCGATTCGCCGAGCAGGGCTTCCGTGCGCGAGTTGGCCATGATCGTGTTGATGGTCACGCCGATGGTGCCGACGAACTGATCGAAGAACGCCAGGTGCACATCGCTGAACCCGGTCAGCGAGGCAAGTTCGACTACCCCTAGCACCTGGTCCTCGAACAGGATGGGCAGCACGGCGACGCTTACCGGCGCGGACGCGCCGAGCCCCGATCCGACAGTCAGGTACCCGGCGGGAGCATCTCTGATCAGGATCGGGGTTCGCTCGAGGGCTGCCTGGCCGGCCAGGCCTTCGCCCCGGATGAAGTGGGTCAGCCCGCCCTTCCTGAAGCCGTATGCGGCGATCCGGGTGAACTCCTGCGGCCGGCTGTCGGTGCTGGCAGCGTCGCTGGCGAGGTAAATGGCCCCGTAGTGGGCGGAGGCAAGCGGCGTCAGCTCGCTCATGATCAGGCGGGCCAGTTCGAGCAGGTCGCGATGGCCCTGCATGAGGCCCGCGATCCTGGCGAGGTTGGTCTTCAGCCAGTCCTGCTCCTGGTTGGCCCTGGTGGTTTCACGCAGGTTAGCGACCATGAGGTTGACGTTGTCCTTCAGCTCGGCGACCTCGCCGCGCGCAGCCACGGTGATCGACTGCGTCAGATCGCCCTCGGCGACCGCGCTGGCCACGCCCGCGATCGCGCGGACCTGTGTGGTCAGGTTGCTCGCCAGCTCGTTGACGCTCTCCGTCAGCCGCTTCCACGTGCCGGAGACGCCCTCCACCTCGGCCTGCCCGCCGAGCCGGCCCTCACTGCCGACCTCGCCGGCGACCCGGGTCACCTCGGAGGCGAACGCCGACAGCTGGTCCACCATTGTGTTGATGGTGTCTTTGAGCAGCAGGATCTCGCCGCGCGCGTCCACGTCGATCTTCTTGGACAGGTCGCCGTTGGCCACCGCGGTCGCGACCTGGGCGATGTTGCGGACCTGGCCGGTGAGGTTGCCGGCCATGAAGTTGACATTGTCGGTCAGGTCCTTCCACACCCCGGACACGCCCCGGACCTGCGCCTGGCCGCCCAGCCGGCCCTCGGTGCCGACCTCGCGGGCCACCCGGGTCACCTCGTCGGCGAACGCCGACAGCTGGTCCACCATCGTGTTGATGGTCGTCTTGAGCTGCAGGATCTCGCCGCGCGCGTCCACGTCGATCTTCTTGGACAGGTCGCCGTTGGCCACCGCGGTCGTGACCTGGGCGATGTTGCGGACCTGGCCGGTGAGGTTGCCGGCCATGCCGTTGACGTGGTCGGTCAGGTCCTTCCACACCCCGGACACGCCCCGGACGTAAGCCTGGCCGCCCAGCCGGCCCTCGGTGCCGACCTCACGGGCCACCCGGGTCACCTCGTCGGCGAACGCCGACAGCTGGTCCACCATCGTGTTGATGGTGTCTTTGAGCTGCAGGACCTCGCCCTGGGCATCCACGGTGATTTTCTTGCTCAGGTCCCCGTTGGCCACCGCCGTCGCCACATGCGCGATGTTCCGCACCTGAACCGTAAGGTTGCTGGCCATCCCGTTCACCGAATCGGTGAGATCCTTCCACACCCCGGACACGCCGCGGACCTGCGCCTGACCGCCGAGGTTGCCTTCGGTGCCGACCTCGCGGGCCACCCGGGTCACCTCGTCGGCGAACGCCGACAGCTGGTCCACCATCGTGTTCACGGTCTGCTTGAGCTGCAGCATCTCGCCCTGGGCATCAACGGTCACCTTGCGGGTCAGGTCGCCGCGGGCTACTGCAGTGGTGATTGCCGCGATATCGCGGACCTGGACCGCCTTGTCGGTGACCTCTGAGGTAAGGGAGGCAAGCTGGCTGCCGACCTCGTCCGTCAGCAAGCCGATCTCGGCGAGCAGGAGGCCATCCGCGTGCCCGGCCTCCCCCCGGTCGCCAGGCCTGACGCGAGGACGGAGATCGCCAGCCAGGAATGCCGCCAGCGTGGCCAGGATGGGCTCGAGGTCGGCGTCGCTATACCGAAGAGTCCCCTTGTCTAAGGACGCGCCGCTAGCACTGGCGGCGGCCGGCCGATTGCCGGTGCGCGCTGCGCCGTCGCCCCCGGCTGCGGCTCCTCCAGCTATGCCGTTCGCCCCGCGGGTCCTATCGGCCTGCGCAACGCGTGAGACGGCGGTCGGCCGGGTCATTGTGTGTCCTCCTCAACCCATGACTCGCATGCCCGGTCTTGGCCGCTGCGGAAAACCGGACCTCGCCTTCTGCGATGTATCGACATCACGAGTCTGTCACGATGGGATCATCAGCTAGCCGCAAACGCACCAAACATGACCGTCTGTATCGAGAGGACATGTGGACCTCGTCGCGGGCGCAACCTATAACCCCGAGCCGACTGCAGTAGCCGCCGCCCGCCGCTTCGTCCTGGAGACGCTGAGATCTTGGCAGGTGCAGGCCAGCGATGACCTGCTGGCCGACGCAGAACTGCTGACCAGCGAGCTCGTCACGAACGCGGTCGTGCATGCGCGGACGCCGGTGCAGGTCACATGCCGCGCAGACGGGTCCGAGGTCGAGGTGTCGGTGCTGGACTTGCAGCCGGGACGCACGATCCACGGCGGCGCGGACCGAGCCGGGGATACCGACCGCGCAACGGGTCGTGGCTTGCTTCTGCCTGCGGCACTCTCGTCATCGTGGGGAGTGACCTACGCGCCGGATGCCAAGGCTGTCTGGTTCCGCCTCCGGCCCGATGGCACGGCCCCTTCAGGCTCGCGGGTGTGTCTGGCCCCGCCCGCCGACGTAGGTGACGGGTTCGGGCGGGCCGGAACCCGGTCCTTTGCTGCCGCAGCCGCTCGGAATGATGCGGATCTGGTGCGGCTCGGCTACCAGGAGCTGCTCCGTCATGCGGTCGAGCTTGCCCGCGACGCTGTGCAGGCAGACGCCGCCTATGTTCTGATCGCCGACGAGGACGGCGTCCTCAGGATGCGAGCTGCAGCTAGCCTCGATGCCCAGGGAAAGGAGGCCCGCCCATCCGAGCAGGCCAACCTCATGGCGCCAGCCACTCATACCGGAATGGGAATGTTCCTGACGGTATACGACCAGCTGACTGAGAACGGCACCGACGGCACGACCTCGGCCAGCGTGCTGCCGCAGTCGTTCCTGACCGTGCCGGTCCGAGCCGATGGCCGTGTTGCTGGTGTGATTGCGGTAATGGCTGCGGAGGCGGATCGGTTCGCCGAGAGAGACTCGGCCCTGGTACAGCAGGTTGCCGACCAGCTAGCGCTGCCGCTCGAACGGGCCAGGCTGAATGAGCACGACCGGGCCCGGCGCGGGCGGATCAGCTTTCTCGCGGAGGCCAGCGACATGCTCGCCGGCACACTAGACCAGGAACAGACGATCGCGCTCGCCGCCCAGCTTGTTGTGCCGCGGCTTGCGGTCTGGTGCGCGATCCTGCTGGCTGACGACAGCGGCCAGCTCATACCGGCCTATGTCTGGCATGCCGATGAGGCCCGCAATGACGACCTAAGGTACCTGCTGGGCCGGGTGCCGCCGCAGGCCTTCTTCCCCGGGAATCGGCGGCAATGGTCGCTCTGGATGCCACCCGGTGAGGCACCTATGCCCGAGGACGCCGAACCCGCCAACGACCTGGTCTGGTGCTTCCCGCTGCTGGCGCGTGGCCGCAGCCTGGGCGTCCTTGTTCTCGGGCGGCCAGGCGACGGAGCGCTCGGCAGCCAGGCCGTTGATCTGGCCGAGGACCTGGCTCGGCGGGCGGCGCTGGCTCTGGATAACGCCAGGCTCTACTCCGAGCAGCTGCAGGCCAGCCACGCGCTGCAGCGCAGCTTGCTTCCCGCACAGCTCCCGGTCATCCCCGGCCTGGACATCGCGGCGGGATATCGGGCCGCGGGCGAGGGAAACGAGGTGGGCGGCGATTTCTACGACGTCTTCAAGGTAGCGCCAGACCGCTGGCGGTTCACTATCGGCGATGTGTGCGGCAAAGGCGTAGAGGCCGCCTCAGTCACCGGCCTGACCAGGCACGCGCTGCGGATCCTGGCCAGGGAGGGACACGACGTCCCCACTGTGCTCCAACGGCTCAATGCGCTCATACTCGGAGAAGGCTCCGCAGTGCCGTTCCTCACCCTGATTCATGGCGAGATCATCATGACCCCCAGCCAGGCTTCCGTCGAAATGGTGTGCGCTGGCCACCCGCCGCCATTGCTGCTGTGCTCGCCAGGCACCACGCAGACCGCGGCGAGCTCGCAACCACTGATCGGAGTGATAGAGGGCGCGACGTTCTGTGCCGATACCTGCCACATACGTCCCGGCGATGTGCTGCTGTGCGTTACCGACGGCGTCACGGAGCGCCGTTCCGGGGAACGCTTGCTCGACGACGACAACGGCCTGCAGCAGCTGCTCAGCGAATGTTCCGGACTGAATGCTGGCGCCATCGTCGCCAGCATCGAGCGGGAAGCACGCGAATTCGGATCCGGCCCGCCAACAGATGACATAGCGCTACTCGTGTTCCGCGGGCAGTAGAACGACCGGGCGGTCCTGTACAGCGTCAGTGCCGGGTCTCGGCGAGATGCATCTTGATGATGGAGTCGAAATCCGGATCCGGGGCCAGGCCCAGCCGGGCGGCCCGGTCGGCGCGGAATCGGGCGGGCCAGCTCGTCACGATCGCAGCCACCGCCGGTTCGGGAACCCAGTCGATCAGCGCGCTCACCTCCGGTCCGGTCACCCGTTCCAGCGCGGCCACCATGTCCGCGACGGTCACGGTAAGGGCCGGCAGGTTGACCGCGGTACGACCGCCCCAGGCCTGGTCGGTCGACGTGGCGGCGCAGAGTAGTCCGCCGGTGGCCCGCGCCGGGGAGACGAGCGCCACCTCGGTCCGCGCGTCGACCGGGCAGGTCGCGCGTTCGCCGGCGAGCGGTTCGCGGATGATGCCCGACAGGAAGCTCGACGCCGCTGCGTTGGGCCGCCCCGGGCGCACGCTGACGGTCATCAGGCGGACGGCCCGTCCGCGCAGGAATCCCTTGCGGGTGTAATCGGCCAGCAGCTGCTCGCCGATGACCTTCTGCACCCCGTAGCTGGACTGCGGATTCGGCGCGGTGAGATCGTCCACCACCGCCGGGAGCGGGTGCTCGCCGGAGGCCCCGAAGACTGCGACGGAACTCGCGAACACCACCACCGCGTTCGTCCCGAGCGCGCGGCACGACGCGAGCAGCGACTCGGTGGCGCGCAGGTTCGTCCGCATGCCGAGGTCGAAGTCCGCTTCGCATTCTGCGCTGACCGCGGCGGCGAGATGGAAGATCACGCCGGCCCCGGCGAGCGCGTCCGGTCCGGCGCGTGCCGGGTCCAGTAGTTCGCCGAGGTCGCCGCAGATCGCAGCCACCCGCTCGTCCGCGGCCAGATCCGCGGGAACCGGCGCGCGGTCGACGAGCGTCACCCGCGATATCGGTTGCTCCCCACTGCCTGCGACGTCAAGCGAGCCCGCGGCCAGCAGTTCCCGGGCCAGGCGTGCGCCCAGAAAGCCGGCACCGCCAGTGACCACCACGTTTGCCACGGCGTCTCCCGTCCCCGGCCGGCCTGGGGCGTCGAATACCGTGATCTTACGTGCGTCATCGGTCCGGTCCGGGCCGCGCCGGCGCCCGGCACGTGCTCCGCTCCGTGCTAGCGACTTTCCATCGCCCAGAACGAGGGATGTCGGGGTCGAGATCGCTGTCCGCGGTGATTTCCCGGCAGACTGGCGTGATGCGGGCTGACGTGGTGGTGATCGGGGCGGGCGCGCTTGGCCTGAGCACAGCCCTGCATTGCGCCCTGCGCGGCAGGTCGGTCGTGATAGTAGAGCGGGACACGGCTGGCTCTGCAGCGTCCGGCCGGGCGGCCGGCCTCTTCAAGTCGATCCAGGCCGACGAACTGCGTACATCACTTGCCCGGAGCAGTATCGAGAAGGCGATCAGCTTCGGCGACTGGGCCGGGGTGCCGCTGGAGGTGGCGCGGTCCGGCAGTTTCCTGATCGCCCGTACCGGGCGGCATAAGGAATTCGTCCGGGCCGAGGCCGGACAATCCGGCGGCTGGGGCGTGCACCTGCGCGAGGCAACAGCCGCCGAGCTCGCCGGGCGGGTGTCGTACTACCGCCCCTCGGGCGATGAGCTGGCCATCTGGTGCCCGGAGGACATCTACATCGAGGAGCCGATGAGCCTGGTGCGGGCGTACCTGGCGGCGTGCCGCCGCCACGGTGTCGAGGTGCTCGAGTCGGAGTCGGCGGTCGGCGTGCTGGTTTCCGGCGGGCGGGTGACGGGCATCGAGACGGCCGCCCGGCAGATCGGCGCCTGGACCGTCGTAGACGCCGCAGGCGCGTGGGCGCGGCAGGTCGCCGGGCTGGCGGGCGGGCGGGTGCCAGTTGCACCGGTGCGGCACCAACTGCTGGTCACCGAGCCGCTGCCGGAAGTGCACCCGGCCGGGCCGATCACCAGGGTGGCCGACGCCGCCGTGTACCTGCGGCCTGCCCGCGGCGGGCTGATGTTCGGCGGCTTCGAGGCGGCGCCGCTGCCGGTCGACCCGCGGTCCGAGCCAGCGGCCTTCCGCACCTCCGACGTACCGCTCGACCTCGGCGTCCTCCGTGACCTGGCCGGCCAGGTCAGGGCGGAGGCACCGCTGGCGGCGCAGGCAGCGGTGGCCGAGCATCGCGGCGGACTGTTCACGATGAGCCCGGACGGCCGGTTCATCATCGGGCCCGTTCCCGACGTGCCAGGGCTCTGGGTCGCGAGCGGCTGCAACGGCTCCGGCTTCTCGTCATCCCCGGCACTCGGCGAGGCGCTGGCGTGCTGGATTGCCGACGGCTCGGCGCCCGGCGGAGCGGCGGCGCTCGCACCCGGCCGGTTCGGCGCGCTGACCGACGACACCCTGATCGAGCGCGGCATCTGGCAGTACGCGCACTACTATGACCCTGTGCCGCCTGACCAGCCATAACGTTCATCGCTCGCCCTCCTGGGCCGTCTCCGGGCCGCCGGACCCCGCAGAAAGGGCCCGGTCGATCACGGAGCGTGCCCGTCCGGCTGCATCGCCTACGCGAGCGGCCAGCCCGGGACCTGGCCAGGTCATCGTGAGCTGGTCGCCGCGCCAGTGCGCGGCTGCCCGCGAGGTCATGCTCAAGGGGAGCGGCCACCGGACGGTCTCCTGCCGCGCCCCCGGCTGCCGGTCGGTGTGGTACCAGCCGCGCCACGATCC
>WNFB01002256.1_pt1 | contig 22866 bp, 24 predicted proteins | sample 5400501 | NCBI WGS metagenome assembly WNFB01 (sample SAMN13153341, study PRJNA577476) | soil metagenome | isolation source: 200 cm saprolite under Douglas fir tree site 2 hole 1 | place: USA:California | collected 2015-04-18 | reverse complement strand
AAGCTCGCGACGAGTGGATTGGTCTCGATGTGTGCACCCTTGAACGCGAATGCCTGGCTCCAATCGAGCTTCGCATCGGCATCGGGATCGAGCGGTGTGCCGTCCGCAAAGGTGGCAGCGATATCGACGTCGTGCGCCGCGAGCGCCAGGTCGATCGTCTCGGTCGCCGTGCACATCGCGAACAGGAAGCCGCCGTTCTCGACGTACCCGCGGATGCTCCGTGCCACCGCCTTTTTGAGATCAGGCACGGTTTGGAAGCCGAGCCGCTTGGCCATCTCGCTGTTGCGCTGCACCATCTCGGCGAGCCACGACATCCCCGAGTAGATGAGGAAGAACTTGGAGTACTGGCCGGTGAAGTCTTCGTGATGCAGATGCAGCCAGTCGAAGTCCTTCAGGCCGCCGTTGATGACCTCCCCATCCCAGATCTTGGTGAATGGGATGCCGGCGTACTGCAGCGCCATGGTGACGGCGTCGTCCCAGGGAGCGGCGTTGGGCGGCGCGTACACGGCAACCCTCGGGGCCTTCTCCAGCGGCACAGCGTCCATGTTGTTGGCTTCGATTTCGCCGCGCACCGCCGTCATGGCACTGTCGACCGGCTCCGTACGGATGCCGTTGAGTGCCGCATCGCGCCGCAGCGCGTCGAGATCGGGAATGAGAAACGAGCCGCCGCGATAGTTGAGGAGCCACTCCGCCTTGAGACCGGCCTGGATGGCCCGGTACGTGAGACCGTAGGCTTTGAGGTGCTCGGTTTGCGAATCATCCATCGGGATAAGGAGCGACGGAACGGCGGATCGCCGGATGGTCGGATGGAAACCAAACAGATGTGTACCAACCGCCCATCCGCCAATCCGCCCAACCGCCGATAAAAAGGCTCTCCGTTTCACGATTTCGGAATCGCCCCCTTCGCCCGCTCGAGCACCCGCCGAGCCTCCGGGACGAAGGCGCTGTTCGGATACGTCAGGATCAAGTGCTCGAGGTGCGGGATCGCCTCCGCCGACCGGCCGTCGCGAACGAGCAAGCGCGCCCACTCCAGCTCGGCTGCGGGAGGCGCCGCGCCTTCGCCGCCGGCACGCACGATTTCGTCGAACAGCGCGCTGGCCGTGGACTCCTGGTCGCCGCCCTTCTGGGCCGCGACTTGGCCCGCGAGCAGCAGCACCTCGAGCCGCCCGCCCTGTTCCGGCAACCGAGCTGCGGCGCGGCGCAACGCCGCGATGGCCGCGACCGAATCGCCGCGCGCCAATATGAGCAATGCGGCGCCCAGCTCGGGGCTCGACTCCTCCTGTATCCGCTGCAGCATTGCCATCATGGCCGTGCGGTCGGTCGCGGCGGCCCGGTCTAACGCATAAGGACCCGCGGCGCGGAACGCATCCATGGCGCTCTTCAAATTGCCGCGATACAGCGCGATCCAGCCGCGTTGCGCGATCGCCGCCACGCTCGAATCGTCGTCCAACGCTGCGGCGGCGCGGTCCAGCTCGCCACGCGCGACGCGCGCTCTTGCTAACGCCAGTCGTAGGGACGCACGATCGTCGGCGGTGAGCGTCGCGGGCGCCGCCGAGAGGCGCTCCTCCGCGATGTCGAGCTGACTGTCCGCGATCAACAGCTGGATGAGCGCGGCCTGGGCGATGCCGTTCGAATCGGAATGCGCTCCGAGCACGCGCCGTGCGGCGACCTTGTCGCCGCCGTCCAGCAGCTCGCGCACCGCCTCGGCGCGCGCGCGCGCGCCGAGCGACCACGGCACCAGATCCGCCCACCGCGCCAGCGCGAGGCCGCGCACGCGATGACCCTCCGGCGTCGTGAGCGCGCCCGCGAGGTCGGCGAAACGCCGCAACGAGGCCGGCGCCTCGCTGTCGGGGAAGGCCAGCGTAGGCTGTATCGCCGCCCACGCTTCGGTTGGCTGTCCCCAAGTGAGCAGCAGCTCCGCACCGATCCGGCGCGCGCGCACTGAGACGCCGGGCGCCGTCAGGACGCGCGCCACGCGGTCATGCAGCGGCGCCGGCGCGTCGGCGAGCTGGCTCGCGGCATTGGGCCCGACGTCGGGCGACCGCGTGACAGCGCGTACCCATTCCGCCGCCGAAGCCTCCCAGTTTCCCGCGCGCTGTTCGAGCTCCGCCAGCTCGATCGCCAGCGTACCGTCGCCGCCGAGGGATCGTCTTCCAGTGAGAAAAGCATGTCGGGCCTCATCCCACATGCGGCGATCGCCGAGCGCCAGCCCCCACTCGCGATACGGCGCCTCGCTCTGCGGTGCGCTCGCCGCCCAGCGGCGGGCGATCGCCTCCAGCGAATCGGGCTGATTCAACGCCGCGTACACGCGCAGCTCGAGACTGCGTAGCGCCGGACTGTCGGGCTGACGGGCGCGCGCGGTCTGCACGAGCGGCAGCAGCTCGGGCACGCGGTTCAACACGAACAGCGTGCGCTCGAGACCGAGGAGCGCCGGGATGTTCGTCGGATCGCTGCGGACAGTCGTGAAGTAGACCGACGCGGCGTCGGCATAGCGACCGGCGCGTTCCAGCTCAAAGCCGGGGCCGATGGCCTGAGCCCGAGCCAGCGCCGGCAGTACGACGATGAGGCCGAGCGCGAGTCTAATGCTTCGCTTCATTCAGCCGGCGGAAGTACTCGAGCACCATGCGCCGCTGCTCGGGCGTGAGACCGGTGAGCTCGTCCCACGTGGGGTAGCGGACTTTCGGACCGGTGCCGGTCGCCCCGGGGAGGAGCGCGGCCGGAATGTGGACGCTGTCGCCCGTGGCGGAGCGGCTGGTGCGCTCCTTCTGCTCATCCGGCTCCTCGCCGGTGAGGCTGCGGCCGGCATCGAGCAGCTTGCGGTAGAGACGCTCCTGCCGCTCGATCGTGCGGCGATCGAGCCGTCCCGCCTCGAGCTGTCGGGCCAGCTCGCGGGCTTCCTGGGCAAGCGCACCCGCGGCCCCGGCATCGCCTCCTGCCTGCAGACGCTCGAGCTGCTCGGCGAGCGCGCGCTGGCGGCCGGCGAGCTCGCGCAGGCGCTGCATCACCGCATCGCCGCCCGGCGCCATCATCGGCAGCAGTCCCTGGGCGTCGCCGTTCATCCCCTGCTGCTGTTGCGCCATACGGGCGAGCTCCTCGAGCGCCTCCTGGAAGCCGGATCCCGACTGCGCGCCGGCGACTCGCTCCGCTGTCCGCACCAACGCGTGCGCGGTCGCGTTGAGCGCGTCGAGCGCCTGCTCCGCGAAGGGCGCAGCGGTGGCGGGATTGGGATCGCCCTGCTCGAGCTGCTCGCGCGCCTGCTTCATCTGGTTCTGCGCGTACCCCAGCGCGGCCTCGAGCTGCGGCGATACCAGCGCATGCCGTCCGGCCGCGGCGCTGATCTCCTGCTCGATGGCATGGGTCCCTTCTTCCACGGCGGCCTGGCGCGCGCGCGTCGAGGCGCCCGCTTCACCGTCGCGCAGCGCGCCGGCGACTTCCTGTTGTCGGCGGGCGAGCGCCGCCGTTTCCGCGAGCGCACGATTGAGCGCGTCCAGCGTCTCCTGCCTCCAGGCGGCCGTCAGCGAATCGCGCCGTTGCCGCAGCGCATTGGGGAGCTGTGCCAGCGAATCGGCGGCTTCCTGTCCGGACGCTCTGGCGCCGCGCGAGTCGCGCCGGCTCGCGGAGTTCGCCGCTTCCTGCATGGCACCCTGAGCGCGGCGCGCGGCGGCCTGCGAACGTTGCAGCGGCACGGTTTCCCCGGCGCGCTCGACGCCACGGGCCAGCGAATCGGTGGCCGTGGCCAGATCACGCTCGGCTGCCGCCGCCGCCGAGTCGGGATGCTGCGCCTCTTCTTTGGTCCATTCGGTCTGGCGGCGCTGCAGGTCTTCGGCATCCTTGGCGAGTGATGCGAGCTCGCCCTCGAGAGCGGCCCGTTTGAACAGCTCTTGGCTCCGCTCTAGCTCACGCCGCAGCTGCTGCTGCGCTTCGGCCAGGCGCTGCAGGGCTTGCCTGGTCGCCTCCGGGTCGAGGCGCGCGAGCGCTTCCTGCAGCTCGCGGAGCCGCTGCTCGAGCTCGGGCGTGAGCGCCCGCTGCAACAACTCCTGGACCTCGCGCAAACGGTTCTGGAACGCGCTGTCATCCACGCCCGCGGCTTTAGCCGCGCGCGCGATCTCCTCGACCGCCTGCGCCAGCTCCTGCACCCGCTGTGACATCGCCGCCTGATCGCGTGCGATCTCCTCGGCACGCTGGGTGGACTGAAATGACATGGTTCCACCCTGCGGGTTGGCTCGGCCGTCCGGCCGTCCGGCCGCCCGCCCGTCGGAGTCCCGGCTCCGCTCCTGCGCGAGATCGCGCGTGCGGTCGCTGAGCTCGCGCTGCGCCGCAGACACCGAATCCGCCGCGGTCGCGACTGCCCGCGCCGCCGCGCGCGCTTCGGCGCGCAGCTCTTCCATGCTCGGCAGTCGCAAAGCGATCTCGGCGCTGCGCCCGGTATGCGGCGTTGGCGCATTGTCGAGCGCTTCGACGTAGAGCCGCAACGTGTCGCCGGGCAATAGACCGCGGTTCTCGGCATCGATCCGCCCTTGCACGATCGCCCGATCCCGCACGCCGCTCACGTCGAGCGATTCCCGCATCACCTGGCCGACGCGGCCCGTGCGGCTCACCCGCCAGCTCACGACCGACAGTCGCGTGATGCCGTGATCGTCCCGCACATCGGCGACGAGTTGCTGATGCAGAGAAATCGGCAGCGTCGTATCGCGGCCGGGGACCGCCAGCGTGACGAAGGGCGCCGAATCGGGAACGATCAGGAGATGCAACTCTGGCGTGGCCCCCTCGAGTGCGGAACCGTCGGCGCTCAGCGCCCGCAGCCGCCAGGTGCCGCTCGCCGCGGGCGTAAAGCGGCCGTCCATCCGAGTCCCGGCAACGCGCAGCTGCTCGACGCGCGATTCGAGCGTCCAAGCAGCGCTCGAGAGCGGCACGCTCGCGGTCCCACTGGTGACTACGGTCGTACCGGCGGGCAGAGGGATCACGTCCAGGCCTACAAGCAATGGCTCGTCGGAGCGACCGAGATATGAAGGAAAGCGCGCGGTGAGTCCGAGATCAGCGAGAAACGCCGGCCGTGCGACGTCGATCTTGATCTCGGCGCTGCGACGTCTACCGCTGGACGCGCGGAGGTACAGGTCGGATTCGATCGGGCCCAAATGCTGGACGACGTGGCCGTCGGCGTCGAGGGACAGCAGCATCGGGTTCCACGGCTCACCGGGCCCGCGTATCCAGAGTGTCACGCGCACCGCGCCCGGCACCGTGATTGTCGCCGTGACGCTGCCGCCGCGACGCACGGTCCGCTGGTCTACCGCCAGACGCACCGGCGCGTGCGCGTCGCGCCAGGTCCGCACCGGATGCCAGAACCCTGCGGCACGCCCCGAGGTCGGCGAGCCCGCAAGAAAGAGGAGCACTCCGGTGATCGCCGCACCCGCACCGGCTGCCATGCGCCGGCGCGTGGTCCGGCGCAAGACGCCATCGACGCCGGGAGCCGCGAAGGAGACCACCGCGGCCGCGCGCGTATCCGCAGCGAGCAGCAGGGCGGAGCTCGAGCCGGTGTCCTTGCCCGCGGTTGGGGTGACGACCCCGACGATGCTCCCAGCCCGCCCACCGGCGGCACTCTCGATCAGTCGGCCTAACGCCGGTGCGGCCGCTTCATGCCGCGTGCGCAGCACCGCCCACGTCGCTGCCCCGGCACTCGCCACAATGAGGGCCCAAGCGAGCGTTACGCCCGACACCGCGGGCGACAGCGCGAGACCCAGCGCGGCCGCGGCGAGCGCCGCGCCGAGGCCGCCGAGCACCACGGCGAACGCCCGCGCGCGTGCGTGGGGAGCCCCCAGGCGACGCAGCCGACGCGCCGTCTCGGTCATTTGGTTCCGCTCACCGCGTACGTGAAGAGATTCACACCCATCCGCAGCGCCGCCTCGTGAAGCTCAGGGGGGTCATGATGGACATCGGGGTCCTCCCACCCGTCCCCGAGATCCGACTGATACGAGTAGTATACGACAAGGCGGTCTCCCCAAAAAATGCCGAACCCCTGCGCGGGCAGCCCGTCGTGCTCGTGGATCTTGGGAATCCCTTTCGGGAAGGCGTACACGAGGTTGTAAATCGGGTGCGTCAACGGCACCTCAACCAGCACGTTGCCGTGACCAGTCATATAGATGTAAGGGACGTCCCACAGCTCAGGCCCGGTCAGCGTCACCACCCGCTCGCGATCGGCGACGGGCAATGTCGTGCGTTCGCGCAGCGCGGTCAGCAGGTTCGGCAAGCTCGATGGATTCGCGTACCAATCGCCGCCGCCATCGTAATGCAAGCGACCGATTGTGAGAGAGGCGGTTGGGCGGTTCGGCGGTTGGGCGGTTGGAAAGGCCAACGCCGCAATCGCCGTCAAACCGCTTAACCGCTTAACCGCCAAACCGCTCATAATTCGTTCACCAATCTGTACGCGGTATTGCGCGAGATTCCGGTCTCCTCGGCCAGCTTGTCCGCCGCGTCCTTCCGCGACAACCCTTCGGCCAGTAATGCCCGTGCCCGCTCGCCGGGATCCGGGAGCCGCTCCTCGTCGTGCGGCTTTCCAGTTCCCGCGAGCACTACTGTAACCTCGCCACGCGCAGGAGCCTCTGCATAGTGCTCTGACAATTCCTGCAACGTCCCCGCACGTGTCTCCTCGAACACTTTGGTCAACTCTCGAGAGACGGCTGCCTGCCGTTCAGGACCACACACCTCGACCAGATCGGCGAGGAGTTGCGTGACGCGATTGGGCGCCTCGAAGATCACGACGGTCCACTCCGACTGCGCGGCGGTCAAAAGAAAACGGCGGCGGTCGCTGCCTTTGCGGGGCAAGAAGCCGAGAAACAAATAACGGTCGCCAGGGAGCCCGGCCACAGACACGCTCGCCGCCACCGCGTTGGGTCCGGGAATGGTCACCACTTGAATCCCGCGCTCGCGCGCCGCCGCAACCAGCGCGACCCCCGGATCGCTGATCGCGGGCGTGCCGGCATCGGTGATGAGCGCCACGTCTCTTCCTTCTGCTAGGATGCGCAGGATGCGCTCGAGGGCGCGGTCCGAGGAGTGCTCGTGGAAGCTGATCAGCTCGGCATGCGAGCCGGCGTGATGGAGCAGCGGTTTGCTGTGGCGCGTGTCCTCGGCGGCGACCGCTGAGACGCGCTTCAGCGTGTCGGCGGCGCGCGGCGAGAGGTCGCCGAGGTTTCCGAGGGGCGTCGCGACGACGTAGAGGGTGCCGGCCACGTCACCACGTCACCCGCCAGGGGAGACGGCCGTAGAAGCCGGCCGCCTGCAGCACGTAGCGATGCTCGCGCGTCGCATCCTTGAGTACCTTCGTGGCCGTGCCCGGCATCATGACCTCGGCGCCCTCGAGCAGCTGCAGTGCCCAATCGGTCAGCGCCGTAGACAGATCTTCGGGCCGCACGACCGCGTCCGGGGTGTCGGTGCCGCGCGGCACGCTGAGCAGCCCCAATGCCTGGTGCGTGTCTACGATGGCAGCCGTCACCTTCTGCGCGCGCCGCTTCGCTTCACCCGGAAACTCGCGCTCGACGGCATCCACGATCCGCCAGTAGAGCTCGCGGTAGGTGTTCACGAGCGCCGTGGCGGCCTGCGCGGGAAGGTCGTCCCCAGCCGCGTATGTCCCCGCCGATATCGCGGGCGGCGTGCCGTCGGCCCCGGGATCGAACAGTGACTCGAGGTAGCGCGCGGGGGGGACGGTGTCGGGCTTATCGCAGAAATGCCCGTTCAGGTACTTCCCCTGATCGAACTTGAGGTAGGAAACCCTGCCGTTGGAGATCAGCTCCAACACACCGCTCACCTTTTCCTGCTGCAGCACGGGGAAGAATTTCTCCGGCTGATTGACGTCGATGAAACGCGGCTGGTACCCACCGGCGCACGAGCCGTACATCCAGGCGAGCTGCTCCATGGGCGCGGCGCAATAGGCGAGATCGCTACGTTCCACTTCGGCGCGCATGCGCTTCAGTGCTTCGGTGATCGTGATGACGTAGCGCCCCGCAGTGTGCAACGACGCCGCGTTGACCGCCTCGCCCTTCCGAAAGAACAGCAACACGCACTCGTCCGGCAGATGCGCCGCGAGGTAGCCGTCGATGCGGCCGTCGCGGTCGCGCTTGGCGTACGCCAGCAGATTATCGAGATGAATGAAGGCGAGACGGGTGCGATGAATAAGCCGGTTCACCTGCGGAAACTGGAGATCCGCGAGGCGAACCGGCGAATTCGTCAGGCGAGCGGTGCTCGCGCGCATCGTCCTCCGGGGAGGAAGCTACGAAAGATGCTGTTCGATCTTTTGCTCGAACGCCTGCGACGGAAAGGCGCCCACTATCGTGTCCACGTGGCGTCCGTCCTTGAAGAATAGAATACTCGGAATCGACCGGACGTTAAAGCGGATGGCCGTGGCCTGATTGGCGTCCACGTCCACCTTCACGATCTTCACCCTGCCGTTGTACTTGCCGGCCAGCTGGTCCATGATCGGCGCGACCATGTGGCACGGCCCGCACCAGGTGGCCCAGAAATCCACGACGGCGAGCCCCTTGTGCTGCTCCACTTCCGCCTGGAATGTAGCGTCCGTGATCGCGGCGGGATGCTTCACATCTTCCATAACCCCTTCACGCTCCCTCGATAGACGTTAGTTTGACTTTCTATGAACCCGTCTGTCGCTCATGTCGGCATTGCGGTCACGAGCATCACAGAGGCCCTCTCATTTTATCGCGACGTCCTGGGACTTTCGCCCGAACGGCCGGAGACCCTCGACGGCGCCACGATCGTCAGCCTGGATTTCGGCGGCGTGGACGTCGAGCTGCTCGAGCCCAGCGATCCCGCCAGTCCGGTGGCGAAGTTCCTTGCGCAACGCGGTCCCGGCATTCATCACATCTCCTACCGCGTGTCCGATCTCGACGCCGCGTTGGAGCGCTGCCGGACGGCGGGCTATCAGCTGGTCGATCAGACGCCCCGGCCCGGGGCCGGCGGACGGCGAATCGCGTTCCTGCACCCCAACAGCACCAACGGCATTCTGCTGGAGCTCACTGAGTAGGTGGAACGCCAGTCCCTAGGGCCTGGTTCCCGTCTCCGCCGGTGGGCACCGCCCTCCCGGGCTGCCCGCACTTTCCAGATGCACGTCGTACACCAGCCAGCCGCCGCTCCGCGTGCGCACCACGTCGATCGGCAGCACTTGATTGCAATTCGTGCGCTGGAGCTCTACGCGGAAGGTCCGCAGATCGTCGCGTCCCGGTACGAGCAGCGGCCCTTCAATGATCCGATAGCCCGTGTGGTCGAGATACTTTTGGATCACCGCGAGGCGCTGCCCCAACACGCCGGCGTTCATGCTGTTGGCCGCCGGCCCGCGCTCCGTCCCCCACAGCTCTCCCATGCGCTTTTGATCGTTCGCCTTGACTGCTGCGAGAAACTGCGAGACCGACTCGTTCATCGACTGCGGAACCGGCGCCCCTGACCCGTGCTTCGCGCCGCAGGCGGTGCTGCCGGCGAGCAGGAGCAGAGAGAGCGCGAGTCGTCGCTTCACGAGACAACACCTGTGGTCGGGGTGACCCGAAGGTAAGACACCATGCGTCTCTACGTCAACATTGATCACGTCGCAACGCTCCGCGAAGCGCGCAAGACCGATGAGCCCGATCCGGTCCAGGCAGCCGCGGCCGCTGAGCGTGCGGGCGCCGACGGCATCACGGTCCATCTGCGCGAAGATCGGCGCCATATCCAGGACGCGGACGTCACCGCGCTCGCACGCAGCGTGCGCACCGTCCTCAATCTGGAGCTGGGCGCGCACGCGGAAATCGTACGGCTCGCGACGCGCATCAAGCCTTTTCAGGCGACGCTCGTGCCGGAGAAACGACAGGAGATCACGACCGAAGGCGGGCTCGCCCTGCGCAAAGGCGATCGGCGGCTCTCGGGCGCGATCGCGCGCCTCACGGACGCCGGGATTCGCGTGAGTCTGTTCATCGATCCGTCATTGAAGACGATCGACGTTGCGCACCAGCTCGGCGTTCCTGCGATCGAGTTGCATACTGGGAACTACGCGAATGCGTCAAAAAGAGCGGCGTCGAATGAAATTCGTCGAAATAAGGCGTTGAATGAACTGCGTAAAGCAGCGACCCACGCAAAGCAGATTGGCTTGGCTGTCCACGCGGGCCACGGCCTGACCTATCAGAATGTCCAGCCGGTCGCGGCGATTCCCGAGATCGAGGAGCTCAACATCGGGCACTCGATCGTGAGCAACGCGGTGTTCTGGGGACTGGAAGAAGCGGTGCGGCGGATGGTGCAGCTCGTTAAGGCGTAGTCACTCGGCCAGAACCTGATGGACCGTCGCGACCGCGATCGAGCCCTCGCCCACCGCCGAGGCGACGCGCTTGGTGCTGCCGCTGCGCACGTCGCCGACCGCGAAGACCCCGGGGAGACTCGTTTCGAGCAGGTGCGGCGACCGGCGCAGCGGCCACTTCGCGGTGGCGAGCTCGTCGGCGCTCAGCGCCGAACCCGTCTTGACGAATCCTTTGGCATCGAGCGCCAGGCAGCCGGCGAGCCACTGGGTGCTCGGCGCAGCCCCGGTCATGGTGAAGACGTGCCGGATCTTCTGCGTCTGCACCGGTCCGTCTCGACCAGATCGCCATGCGACCTGCTCCAGATGCCCATTCCCGTCCAGCCCCACGATCTCCGTGCGCGTATGCAGCTGGATCCGCGGGTGCGCCTCGATGCGGCTGATCAAGTAGCGGGACATGGTCTTCGCGAGGCCGTCGGAGCGAATCAGCATGTGGACCTGCTTCGCAGTCTCCGCCAGGAACACTGCCGCCTGGCCCGCGGAGTTCGCGCCACCCACGATGGCGATCTCTTCGTCCGCGCAGAGCTGCGCTTCCATCCGTGTGGCGGCGTAGTACACGCCGGCGCCCTCGAAACGCGACAGGTTCTCGACCGCGAGGCGCCGGTATTCGACGCCGCTGGCGATGATGATGGCACGCGTCAGCAGGGGATCGCCGTCCCCGTCGCCGAGCAGTACGCGGTAGGGCTTCTTGTCGCAGTCGACCCGGACCGCGGTCTTGGCGATGAGTATCTTCGCCCCGAACTTCTGCGCCTGATCGTACGCCCGAGCCGCCAGCTCCTGGCCGGAGATGCCGAGCGGAAATCCGAGATAGTTCTCGATGCGCGAGCTCGTCCCCGCCTGCCCGCCCGGCGCGTTCGCTTCGATCATCACGACGCTCAAGCCTTCCGAGGCGGCGTACACGGCGGCACCGAGCCCAGCCGGCCCCGCCCCGATGATGACGAGATCGGAAATCGTCGTCCGATCGATCGTGGGATTCAGCCCGAGACAGTCGGCCACCTGTTGAATCGTGGGATTGCGCAGCACCACGCTGCCGCGGCAGATCACCACCGGGATGTCGCCGGCGCGCACGTGGAACTGATCGAGCATCGCCTGGCTGTCGGCGTCGGTGTCGAGATCCACGAACTTGTAGGGATGGCCGTTGCGGGTCAGGAACTCGCGGATATGCAGCGATCCCTGACAATGATTGGATCCGAGCAGCAGCACGTCGCCGAAACCTTGATCGATCAGCTGCAGCCGGCGCAGGATGAACGCGCGCAGGAAAATGTCGCTCAGCTCGGAGTCCGTCTGAATGAGCTGCAGCAACGCCTCGCGGCTGACCTCGATGACTTCGCAGGAGATGCTCGCCTGGATGCGGGCGAGGAATCGCCCGCCCGCGACGATCGAGCGCTCGCCGGTGAACATCCCCTCGTCGAAGTGCGGCACCTCCTCGCCCACCCAGCGCGGCGGGCGGACGAGGTCGAGCCGTCCCGACACGACCACCCAGATTCGCGTGACGGGCTCGCCGGCCTCGCCCAGTATCTCGCCCGCCTCGACCTGACGCCGCCGGCCGTGGGGCTCGATGCGGGCAATTTGCGCGGGTGTCAGCCGCGGAAACGCTTCCGCCTGGCGCGCGGCGGCAGCGGGAGTCGCGGGAGCGGCGGGAGCAGCGGGAGCAGCGGGAGCAGCGGGAGCAGCGGTCATGGCTTGAATACTAGCAGGGAACGGAAGAGCTTCCGGCATGGCCCAACAATGCAAGCACCTCGCGCAAGTCCGCGACGTCGAGCCGAAGACGCCGGACGGTTGTGAGGAGTGTCTGGCGAGCGGCGATGAGTGGGTGCACTTGCGGCTCTGCCTCGAGTGCGGTCACGTCGGCTGTTGCGACGACTCGATCAACCGGCACGCCACAAAGCATTTTCACAAAACCAAACATCCGATTATGCGCAGCTTCGAGCCGGGTGAGGACTGGGGATTCTGTTTTGTCGACCAGCTCATGTTCGAGCCCGCGCCGCGGCCGCACTAATCAGTCGGGGCGCCGTGGATGGCGCCGCAGGTCGTTCGCGGCACCATCGATCCGTATGATGTAAGCCCGGATCGATTCGCCGTGATCGCGGCGCGGCAGGACGAAATGCCGGTCGTCCGGCTGCGGGCTCTTGAGATCATCCACCATGAGATCGCCGCCGTGCGCCTCGACCGCCTTCTCGAAGCGCTCGACGGCCGACAGCAGATCCGCGAGATCATCCGAACGCTCGGCTCCGGTCACGGCGACGCCGCGGCGCCGCAGCCGGTCGGCAACCTCGGCGGCGGCGGTGGCGCGCGCGTCTTGTTCTTTTGCTTCGCGATTCTTGTCAGCCATGGGCTCTTGAGTCTAACCCGATGGCGCAGGAATGCGAGCGCGAACGTCACGCTTAGGCGGAGCTTTGCACCAGCGCCAGGATATTGCCCTCGCTGTCCTTGAACCACGCGGCCTTGTTGCCCCGAGTGGTCGCGATGCCGTCCTTCGTCTTTAGCCCCGGCATATCGTATTCCTCGAACCGCACGCCCCGAGCCTTCAGGTCGGCGACCTCGCGCTCGAGATCGTCAACCTGCCAGAATGCTTGACTCGCTTGGGATGTGCCGGCATTGGGCGTTGGATAGAGGAAGCACCCGGTGCCCCCGCCGAACTCGTACATGACGCCGCCCGCGATCTCGCGCGCCGGTTTGAAGCCGAGCGTCCCTTCGTAGAATCGCCGCGCTCGGGCAACGTCCTTCGCTGGTATGTAGGCGTACATGGGCGATTGCTGGAGCATGTGTCGATGTCTTATCGCGGCGCGCGGCGCGCGAGCTGCTCCCGGCGGCGAAACGTGCCCGGACCCACGCCTTGCGTCCGCGCGAATGCCTTGCTGAAAGCGACGGGATTGGCGTAGCCGACCGCCTGCGCCACGTCGGCGATCACCGCGTGGTCTTCGCGCAGGCGCTGAGCAGCCATCGTCATGCGCCAGTGCGCGAGGTACTGCAACGGTGGCTCGCCCACCAGCTCCGTGAATCGCGCCGCGAACGCAGAGCGCGACATCGCGACCGACGTCGCCAGCCGCTCCACAGTCCACGGCTCGGCGGGACGCGCATGGATCAGGCGCAGCGCACCACCAATCGCTGGATCGGCGACTGCGCCCAGCCCGCATGCCGATGCGTCCACCGTCGAGCTCCAGAAGCGCAGCGCATGCACGAACAGCAAGTCGGCCAGACGCGCGAGCACGATAGAGCTCCCGGCACCGGGCGATCCACTCTCGCTGAGAATGAGCGGCACGAGGCCGGCGAGCTGCGGGCTGGCTGACACGGCACCTGCGGGCAGATGGATGGCCGCCGGGAGCGACGCGAGCAGTGCGTTGCGCGGCGCACTTCCCAGCGCGAAATGTCCGATGATGATGGAGGTCACGGGTCCGTCGCCACCCGCCCGCGCCGCGTGCGGCTCGCGCGGACAGGCGTCGAAGTCGAAGCTCAAGGGGGCCACATCACTGCGGACGACGTCACGCAGCTCGTGTGCGGAGCCGAGTGGCAGGATCACAGCGTCACCAGTGGAGAGCGCGATCTCGGCCGGCGTGCGCGAACGGGGGCGTACGCCCTGCAGCTCGAGCCAGGCGCTGCCGCGCGCGACCACGTAGAAGCTCAAGTACTCGCGTTCGGGAATCCGCAGCCGCCACGGCGCCCCGAAATCGATCTTCCCGAAGATGACCGTGCGCAGGTGAACTGCTTCGATGACTTCCCCAATGACGTCCACTGGCATGTCCGGTGCGGCTGGACGCGCGGTAATGTTTTTCGGCTTCGTAGGCATAGATAATCCATAACGACGTAGCCATCATGCGGCAAGTATGGAAATCGGCATCGATAGCTTCGCCGCCGCCTACGACGACTCGAGCCTCGCCGTCAGCGCGTCGGACCGTCTGCGCAACTTGGTCGAACAGATCGAACATGCCGATCAGGTTGGGTTGGATGTCTTTGGAATCGGCGAACATCACCGCAGGGAATACCTCGACTCCGCTCCCGCCGTGATTCTCGGAGCCGCGGCGGCACGAACGCAGCGCATCCGGCTCACGAGTGCCGTCACCGTCCTGAGCTCGGCCGATCCGGTCCGGGTGTTTCAAAACTTCGCCACGCTCGACCTGCTGTCGCAGGGACGAGCAGAGATGGTCGTTGGCCGCGGGTCCTTCATCGAGTCGTTTCCACTATTCGGCCTGCGCCTCGAGGATTACGACTCCCTGTTTGCCGAAAAGCTCGATCTGTTGCTCAAGATCCGTGACAACGAGCACGTGCACTGGGCCGGTAGATATCGGCCGTCGCTGACAGGTCAGGGCATCTATCCGCGACCGGTGCAGAATCCGTTGCCGATCTGGCTGGGTGTGGGCGGCACTCCGGAATCGTTCATCCGCGCGGGCACGCTGGGACTTCCGTTGATGGTCGCCATCATCGGCGGGGAGACGCGGCGCTTCCGGCCGCTCATCGATCTCTATCGGGAGGCCGGCCGTCAGGCAGGTCACTCGGCCGATCGGCTCAAGGTCGGCGTCCACTCACTCGGCTACGTCGCCCGCACGTCCCAAGAGGCCGCCGACGCCTTCTTCCCCGGCTACGCGCGCGCAGTCGCGAGTGTTGCGAAGGAGCGCGGTTGGCCTCCCGTCACGCGCGCGGGATTCGACGCGCAGCTCGGGCCCTATGGCGCGCTACTGATCGGCAGTCCCGATGAGGTGGTCGAGAAAATCCTGCGGCACAGCGAGGCGCTGGGCGGCATTTCTCGCATCACGTTCCAGATGAACGCCTCTTCCCTGCCACACGCCAAGCTCATGCACGCGATCGAACTACTCGGCGGCCGAGTCGCGACCGCGTTGCGCGGAGAACCGGTAGCCGCGTTGGCTTAGACAACTCAGCATCTAGACATGGGAGGGAATGTGACATACGCCTCGATCGGACTGCTCATCGCGCGCCTCGTCTTTGGGCTCAGCATCAGCGCCCACGGCGCGCAGAAACTCCTGGGCTGGTTCGGCGGCTACGGACTCGCCCGAACTGGCGGGTTCTTCGAACAGCTCGGCTTCCGTCCAGGTCGCCTGTTCGCCGCGCTCGCCGGGTCGGCGGAGATCATTGCCGGTCTCCTTATGGCGCTCGGTCTCCTCGGCCCGGTCGGTCCGGCATTGCTGCTCTCCGTCATGATCGTTGCGGTGGTGACGGTACACCGGGGGAAGGGATTCTTCGCGTCGAACAACGGCATCGAGCTCCCGCTGCTCTACGCGGCAGTCGGTGTCGTCCTCGCCCTGACCGGCCCGGGCCCCTACTCGTTCGATCCGCTCCTCGGCCTGGAGGCGCTGTGGTCACCGACGGTCGCCGCCGTCGCGCTGGCCGCGGGTGTCGTTGGCGCCGTCGGCAACCTTGCGGTGCGCCGCCGCGCGCCTTCCGCTAGCAGCGTCGGTGTCGGGGCGACTTAAGATGCTCATCCCTCTCTCGCTCTTGATCGGGAGCATGATCGGGCCAGCGTCGGCGCCCTCGGCGTATCGCGCCTACGTCGCCGCAGCGAACATACCGGCCTTCGCGCGCAAATACGGCATGAAGTGCTCGGCCTGCCACCTCGCGGTGCCGGCGCTCAACCCCTACGGGCAGGCCTTCAAGGACAACGGGTACCGAATGAAGAACGGCACCGACGATCTGCGGGCGAATGAGCCGGGCTATTGGCCCGTCTTTGCTTGGCTGTGGAAGAACTACGAGTACGACCTCGAGCGGGTCGGCGGGCAGACGGTGCAGCGTCGCGGCCGCATCCGCGACGGTGCGCTGGTCTTCGGAGGGATGGGCTCCGTCAGCGACAGAGTCTCGTTCCGCTTCCTTCCGAGCGTCTACGAGGACGGGTTCACCTTTACTGATGCCGGCTGGATCCGATATAACCAAGCGTTCGGCACCGATTGGGTCAACATCAAAGTAGGATCCAACGAATTCGATTTGCCAATCAACGGTGGGCGCGAATACAACATGAGTAACTCGCGATTCGCCGTGTTATACGCGTACGCGGTGCCGGGGACCGTATCGCGCTTCACCATGCTGTTTCCGCAGCCCGGCATTGAGGTCATGGGGCACGATCGCGGGAGCCGGAATCGCTACTCGGTGAACGTGTTCACCGCGGGCGGAGCGCCGGCCGCGCATTGCTCGTTTTGCTCCCCCGGCGTCTTTGGCCGGGTGACCCACCGCCACGAGTTCGCGAGCGGATTCCTCCGCAGCGTGCGGGCCGGAGTCTTCGGTGCATACGTGACCTGGCCGGCCGGCGCCGACAGCTCGGATCTGAAGGCACAGCGGCGGCTCGGCGGCGACGTGGAGTTCGGACTGGGGTCGGATGTGCTCCCGCTCCGAGTCACGGTGATGGCCATGACGGGGCGGGACGATCGGGCACTGGTTCCGACGGCGACCCAGGACCCCACGTTCGACGCCGGCATGCTGCAGCTTGAATACGTGCCCACGCTCCCCCTGGTGTTCTACGGCCGCCTCCAGGTCATTCGTAACCAGCGCCAAGCCATCGCGGGGCGCCCCGACGACTTCGGCGACCAGGACTTCCAGCTCGTCGGCGTGCGCCGTGCGCTCGAGCTGACTTCCCGCTTCGCGTGGGTGCTGGAGCTCACGTACTGGCGGCAAAAGATCAAGTCGGTCGGACCGGGCGGCGCGGACGCGACGCTCAACTCCCTGTGGCTCGGGAGCCACCTGCTCTTCTGAAGGGGGAGCGCATGTCAACCAGACGACGCGCGGCGGCGGTTGCTGCCCTCTTGGTCGGCGCACTCACGATCCGTGCGGCGCAACTGCCGGCACAAGCAGCCGACGCGGGGCGCGGCCGTCAGGTGTACGAACGCTACTGCGTCCAGTGCCACGGTGCGCGCGCCGACGGCGCTGGCGAAGTGGCGCGCTGGTCACAGCCGAAGCCGCGTGACTTCCGACAAGGCGTCTTCAAATTCAGCTCGACGCCTTACGGCTTTCTGCCCACGACCGCCGACCTCGACCGGGTGATCCAGAGCGGTCTGTACGGCACACGCATGCCTCCCTTCGCCGCATTGAGCACGCCCGAGCGGCGGGACGTGATCGCGTATCTGCAAACGTTGTCGCCACGCTGGAAAACCGAGGGGCCGGGGACACCGATCGCCGTCACCGACGAGCCGGCGCCCACGCGGGAGTCGGTCACACAAGGACGGGAGCTGTTCCAGGCGAATTGCTCGAAGTGTCACGGCGACGGCACCGGCAACGGGCCGTCGGCCGTCAAGGGAATGGTGGACGATTGGGGTTTCGCCATCACGCCGGCCAACCTCACGCTGGGCCGCGCAAAATGGGCGCGCAACACACGTGACATCTATCTGCGGATCATGGCGGGAATCAATGGCACGCCGATGCCCGAGTCCTCTGGTTCGCTGACGCCTGAGCAAGTGTGGCAAATCGCGCATTACGTCCAGGCCTTGGGCGCCTGGGCCGGATCAATGGAGGAGCTGCGGAGGTTCGTTGCGGAGCTGCCACCGCCGAGCGCGGTCGCGCCATGAAAGCGGCGAGCCCGACCTTGAACGTCGACAATGAGGACCATGTGCGCGGTCCTGAGAGTGCTCCGGTGACGCTACTCGTCTACGGCGACTACGAATGTCCATACACGCGCGCGCTGGAGCTCGTCATCGCGCAGCTTCGAGACCGGAACGGCGATTCCTTCCGGTATGTGTTTCGCTACTTCCCGCTGCGCGAGATTCATCCGCACGCGGAGATGGCTGCGGAGGCGGCGGAGGCAGTCTTCGCGCTCGCGGGCGCGGACGCCTTTTGGGTCATGCACGACGCCCTATTCGCCAACCAGTATGACCTCGAGCCCGGCAGTCTCGAGCGGTATGCCACGGCAGCCGGTGTTGACGCGCGTGCCTACCGGAAGGCCATCGCCACGCACCAATTTGCCGGCCGTGTGGAACGCGACGTTCAGAGCGGCGAGGCGAACGGCGTCGAGGGAACGCCGTCGATTTTCATCAATGGCGAGCGCTATCACGGCAACCGGGCGGTGAGCAGCCTGCGGGAGGCGATCGCGACCTATACCTGAGTCAACCCGCCGGGCGTTTGGGTGCACCCGGACCGGCGTAGATTCGTGTTCATGACCGCGCCCTCCGCCTGGAGCCCACTCCGCCGGCCACTGTTCCGCGGTCTCTGGATCGCCGACGTCGCCTCCAACATCGGCACCTGGATGCACGACTCGGCGGCCGCGTGGCTGATGACGCTGCTTGCGCCGTCGCCGCTGATGGTCTCGCTGGTCCAGGCCGCCACTACGCTCCCGCTGTTCCTGCTCGCGCTCCCCGCCGGTGCCCTCGCGGACATCTTCGACCGGCGACGGATCCTGCTCATCGCGCAGGTGTGGTGGTTCCTGACGACCGCGTTGCTGGGCGTCCTCACAATCACCGGCGTCGTCCAGCCGTGGATGCTGCTCCTGATCACTCTCGCCATCGGCACCGGCAGCGCCGTCGATTTACCCGCCTGGCAGGCCATCATTCCCGAGACCGTTCCGCGCGAGGAATTGCCCGCGGCCGTCGGACTCGGCAGCGTTGCGATCAACATCGCGCGCGCGATCGGACCGGCCCTCGCGGGCGTGATCATCGTCGCCGGCGGACCGGGGCCGGTTTTCTTCATCAATGCCGTGTCGGTGGTGGGCGTTTTCATAGTCCTCTTGCGCTGGCGGCGGGAACCGAGCCTGGCCGTGCTGCCGGCGGAGCGCCTGGCGTCGGCGATGCGCGCCGGTGTCCGGTATGTGCGGCATGCGCCCGCCCTCCGAAGTGTCATCGTCCGCACGCCGGCTTTCGTGGGGTTCGCGAGCGCGCTCTGGGCCCTGCTTCCGGTCGTCGTGAAGACATCGCTGGGCCGGGGCGCGGTCTCCTACGGCGTGCTCGTAGGCAGCCTGGGCCTCGGTGGCCTGATCGGCGCGGCGCTATTGCCCGGCTGGCGCAAACGCTGGTCAACGGACGCGATCACGGCGGTCGCCACCGCCGTCTTCGCACTCGAATGTGCCGCGCTGGCGTGGGTCAGCAATTTCGGCGTTCTGGCCGCAGCGATGGTCATCGCGGGCATTGGCTGGCTCACCACAGTCTCGAGCTTGCTGCTCGCGGCCCAACGCGGAGCCGCCGGCTGGGTACGCGGCCGCGCGCTCGCGATATCGACGCTGACGTTATTCGGTTCACTCGCCGTCGGTGCCGTACTTTGGGGCCTGGTGGCGAACCGCGTGGGGGTCGCGTGGGCGCTCACAGCGGCGGCAGGCTGCATGCTGCTCGGACTTGGTCTCATCCCCCGATTTCGTCTGGCCGCGGGCGAGGCCCTCGATCTCGAGCCCTCGCGCAACTGGCCGGATCCGGTCGTCGCTGAAGAGCTCGCCGACGAAGCGGGCCCGGTGCTCGTCATGGTGGAGTATACGATCGAACCGGCTCAGCGGGCCGCGTTTGCCTCCGCCGCGCGGCGTCTGCTTCGGCCGATGCGCCGGCGTGACGGCGCGGTATTTTGGGAGCTGTTCGTCGACTCCGCGAACCCGCAGCGCTGTGTGGAATGCTGGCTCGTGGAGTCGTGGGCGGAGCACCTCCGTCAACACGAGCGGACGACCCACGCGGACCGCGAGGTCCAGGAGCGCGTTCGCGCGCTGACTGTCGGCCACGAACGCACGACGCACTACGTCGCGTTGTCCTTCGCAACCGAGCCTACCCAGTGAGCGCCGACACCTCCCGAATGTCGATCTCGGACATTAGCGTCCGATGCACCGGACACTTGTGAGCTACCTCCATCAGCTTGCCCTGTTGCTCCGCCGTGAGCGCGCCCGAGAGCTGAACCTGAGTATTGATTCGATCGAGCATGGTATCGTCCCTGACCACGCAGTCGAGGCAGTCTTTGGCGTAAACCCGCGAGTGAGTCAAGCGGATAACGACGGTCTCGAGCGGCCACTGTTTCGTTCGCGCATAGAGTGCGATGGTCATGGACATGCAGGAGCCGAGTGCGGCCATGAGCAGATCGTAAGGACCGGGCCCACGGTCCGTGCCACCGGAGGAAACCGGCTCATCCGCGATGAGATGATGACGGCCGGCATTGATCTCCTGGACAAACCCTTGCGCCCCACCTCGAACGACAACGACACCCTCTGCCTCGGCCATCGGAAACCTCCGTTAGGGTACCCGCTCCGCCAACCACGCCCGCGCGATTTCGGCGATGTCCTTGTGCTCCACATCGGCCAGCGCGTTCAGCCGTCGCATCTCCACATCTGATATCTTGCCACCCAGCGCCGCCAGCGCTGCTCGAACGGCCGGATATTTGTCGAGCACTGCGGCTCTGACTACCGGAGCCGCCTGATACGGCGGGAAGTAGCCGCGATCGTCGGTCAACGCAACCAGATCGAGCGCGGCGATCTGTCCGTCGGTCGAGTTCCCGGCGATGACGTCCACGCGATGCTCGGCCAGAGCGCGGTAGGTGAGCCCCAAGTCCATCGCCGTCGGCGGCCGTGAGAATCTCAAACCGTATATCCTGGCGAGACCCGCGAACCCGTCCGCGCGTTCCAAAAATTCGTACCCGAATCCGGCCTTCCAGCGCGGTGCAACGCGGGCAAGGTCGGCAATCGAGCGCAAGCCGTATCGTTCTGCGTCGGCGCGTCGCACCAGAATCGCGAACGTATTGTTGAAGCCCAGCGGTGCGGTCCATTGCAGTTGGAAATCGCGGGCGTACACCGCGGCGACGAAGCGATACACGCTGTCCGGGTTTGCGATGGGCGGCTGCTTCAGGATCGCGGTGAACGCTGTGCCCGTGTACTCGACGTAGATGTCGATGTCGCCGGCCGTGATCGCGCGATGACAGACGAACGTTCCCCCCAGATGCAGGCGCCGCTCCACCGGCAGCGACGTACGCCGCTCGATTTGCTGCGCCACTATTTCCGCCAAGAGATCGGACTCGGTAAAATTTTTCGCGCCGACGACGATACGGTCTCGCTTCGCACAACCCGACAAAACGAGAGCCAGCAACAACGCGCGCTTCATCGTTGCCGCCAGACGAGCCTTCGCTCCACAAACCCGAGCAGTGCATCAGCGAGGAGGGCGAGCAGGGCGGCGGGAATCGCGCCCGCAAGGATCAGGGTGTTGTCCACGGTCGCGACGCCGCGAAAGATGTAGACGCCGAGCCCGCCCGCTCCGATCGCCGCCGCAATCGTCGCAATCCCGACGCTCACGACAGTCGCGATGCGCACACCCGCCAGGATGACGCCGGCGGCGAGCGGCAGCTCGACGAGCCGTAGCAGCTCGCCCTCCGTCATTCCCATCCCTCGGCCGGCTTCGCGCACAGCCGGGTCAACGCCGGTAATCCCCACATACGTGTTGCGGACGATCGGCAGGAGCCCATAGACGACGAGCGCGCTGATCGCGGTCCACGCGCCGATCCCGAACACCGGTATCAGAAGACCAAACAATGCCAGGCTGGGGATCGTCTGGAACACGTTCGCCAGGCCCAGCACTGGCCGGCGCCAGGCGGGACGGCGAGCGACCAGGACACCCAGCGGCAGTCCGATGAGCGCGGCAATAGCGGTCGAGATCGCCACGAGACCGATGTGTTGGCCCAGGAGCAACCACACTTCGCCCGCGTGGCGGGCGTAAAAGTCGAATAGCCTCAGGCGGCTTCCATGAATTGTCGGACCTCGGGCAGCGTGCTGACGCGAAACTCCTCCGGCGATCCGAGGAACACGAGCCGGCCAGCGTCGAGCAGCCCGATGCGCGTGCCGAGCAACAACCCCTCGCGCACGTCGTGCGTGACGAACAGCATCCCCTTGCCGAGTCTGCCTTGGAGAGCGCGGAATTCGCGCTGCAGCTCCAGGCGCGTGATGGCGTCGAGGGCCCCGAACGGTTCGTCGAGCAGCAGCAGCGGTGGATCGAGGGCCAGTGCGCGGGCCACCCCGATGCGCTGGCGCTGACCGCCCGAGAGTTGGTGAGGGGAGCGCGCTGCAAAAGTATCGGGGTCCAGCCCCACCAGCGTGAGCAGCTCGCTCACGCGCCGCTCGATGCGATCCGTGGGCCACTGCTCGAGACGGGGCAACAGTCCCACGTTGCCCGCGACGGTGAAATGGGGAAAGAGTCCGACCTCCTGAATCACATATCCAATGCCGCGCCGCAGCGCAGTCGCAGGGACGGCTGCTGCCGGTTCTCCCGCGATCAGCACGGCACCGCCCGTCGGTATGAGGAGGCGGTTCACGAGCTTCAGCGTCGTCGTCTTCCCGGCGCCACTGCGTCCCAGCAGGACGAGCGTCTCGCCGGCTCCCACGGAGAACGAGATCCCGTCGATCAGGGGTCTCCCGTTTCCGGGCAAGTGATAGCGCAAGTCCTTTACATCCAGCACCATGGCCACCGAGCGCCTAATCTACTTATGTTGTTCCAACCATGACCCAGCCCGGCGCCCCCCCCCCGCAGCCGCTCGGCATGTCGGACTTCTTCGCCCTCGAGGCGGGGGAGTATCTCGACCGGCTCGATGCCCTGCTCCAGCCCCTGGCGCCGCCGGCGGCCGAGGAGCTGGTGCGCCTGGCGCGCGCGCTGCGCGGCAGCGCCCTGATG
>WNFB01001149.1_pt1 | contig 22876 bp, 24 predicted proteins | sample 5400501 | NCBI WGS metagenome assembly WNFB01 (sample SAMN13153341, study PRJNA577476) | soil metagenome | isolation source: 200 cm saprolite under Douglas fir tree site 2 hole 1 | place: USA:California | collected 2015-04-18 | reverse complement strand
TGGTAAGCGATGGGGTTTGATTTGCGAAAGTCATAAAAGAGCCAGCCATCAAGATTTTCGTTGCGTAAGGCCTGTTGAATTTGTTCGAGGTTCATGAATAAATAGCTCCTCCACAGTTATGTATAGATGTGGGTATTGTATCACGCGGGCATTTGTCTTTTGGTATGAGAGAGAGTATAGTAAGCAGAGGATGAGAAGAAAGAGGAAATGCAGGGAGAAGGACAGCAACCGCACGGGCTTGCTAGCTCCATGCAGATTGAAAAAGGTGGGTATCTTCTATGGCAACCAATCCGGTATCGATAGAATCATCGTGGAACTGGCCGAGCAGAGGCGGAGCAATGTCAGAGGCAGCGTTTCACGAACTCGAACATCTCTCGCCCGACCGCAAATATGAATACCTCAATGGGATGGCATATCTCATGAGTGGGGGCAGCGTCGCGCACGATCGCATCATGCGCAATGTTGGCTACGCCCTGGACAGCCAGCTTCGATCGGGACCCTGTAGAGCCTTTGGCGTGGATGTGCAAGTGCTTCTGGGGACGAAAAAAGACGGCAAGAAGCACTATGCCTATCCCGATGCGACCGTTTCCTGTGATGCCGCAGATTGGCGCCCGGAGAACATCCTGATTGAATCACCACGAGTGGTTATTGAAGTGTTGTCACCTGGCACTGAGGCTCGCGATCGTGGCGTGAAGTTCAAAGCCTACCAGAAATGCCCAACCATGCAAGAAATCGTGCTTATGAGTCAATTTGCGCAATACGTGGAAATATGGCAACGTGACGATCAGGATATTGCTGCCTGGAACTATCGTCATTATGGTCCTGGGGAGATGGTTGAGATCAACAGCATTGATGTGCAGATTGACATCGCAGACGTGTATCAAGGACTGGATTTCGCGGAAGCCGAGCCAGGAGAAGAGTAGCGTTCTATGGGCAATGAACTCCCTCGGAAGCGACCATTAACAAGTATACCCCCTGGAAAATTACCCTCCGACCGGCGAGGACGCAGCCGCTATTCAAGCAGGATGCGTATCGCTATCTACGTCTTCCTGCTCCTTATCATGCTACTGGGCGGCGCTTTTGCTTACGGCTACTCTTACTTCGTAAACAACATACAAACCCCGCTAGGGAAATTCTTTCATTCTGTCAGCCGCAGCAGCGACGAACCTGCACCCAATGACAGCGCTATTACAGGGCGACCATGGAATATCTTGCTGCTCGGCAGCGACGACGATAATAAATATAGTTACCCCGCCTTGCTGACGCAGGTCATGATGATTGTGCATGTCGATCCTGACAACAACAGGGTATCTATGGTCTCTATCCCACGTGACTCGTGGGTATATGTACCAGAAAACGGCGGCATGCACAAAATTGACCAGGCTTTTTTCCTTGGGGCTGTGCAGCACAACAGCTTCGATGATGGTGTCCGTTTGGCGCGATCGACCGTTGAGCAGGATTATGGCATCACGATCGACCGCTACGCCTGGGTGGGTTTAAGTGGCTTTGCCAGTGTTATCGATACACTTGGGGGAGTCGATATCGATGTGACGCATCCTATTGTAGATGATGCCTATCCCGATGACACGCGAGCCAACCCCAATGATCCATATGCCATTGAACGCCTCTATATTGCGCCCGGCCCCCACCACCTGAACGGGCTGGAAGCGTTAGAGTACGTGCGTTCGCGACACGCCGATCTCGTGGGCGATATCGGACGCACTAACCGGCAGCAAGAGATATTGGAGGCGCTGAAGAAGAAGCTGACTGTGCCAAACATCATCAGTCATTTCCAGCAACTGATTACAGATTTATCAGGCAAGATTTACACGGACCTGAGCGCGCAGGAAATGCTGGCGTTCGCTAATTTTGGCCGCACTCTTCCCAGTTCAGCTCTACACCGCGTTACCCTGGGGCCGGGAAGTGGCAATCAGGATTATGGAAACTTCGCAACTGTTTATGATTCATCGCTGAAAGCTAAGCAGAGTGTGGTCATACCACACTGCGATACTATTCAGCCCCTCTTCAACTCAATCTTCGGCATAGGGGTTTGCAATGTCACCGGCGGTTTGTAGCATAGATTCTGCCATGGATGAGGCAAGAGGATCTGCCTCATCCAGCTCCACCCGGGGCGATGCTGGCACCTATCCGTCTCGGCAACGCGACTGCGTCGCTACCGCTGCGCGGTCAGCCGAGACGCAAGGAGACGCATCCCCACCCTACCTCACACCACTCCCGCCCCTACGTGACGGGAGCGTGGTGTGCTACAATACTCCCTGACAATACGTTTAGAGGAGCTAACTTGATCGAACAACAGCAGGGCGAAGTGCGCTATATGCAATTTAGCCATTACCTGCAATTTCCTGAAATTACACATGGCAGCTTTACGCGGCTGGGAGGGTATAGCAAAACACCTTACTGGGGATTGAATGTCTCGTATAGTATCGGTGATGACTTTGAGAACGTGCTACGTAATCGCTTGCGCGCGCTCCAGGCGCTCCACATAGAAACATACCCATGCGCTACGCTCTGGCTGATACATGGCGCCGAGGTTGCTACGCTGAGTGCCGATGCCTGGGACGACTGGGGCACTGATTGGGCGCATCGCTCTTATCAAGTTGACCGGCACGAATTAATCTGGACGACGAAGCCAAGACGCAAAGCCGATGCGATCATTACCAGGCAACGTGGTGTGGCGCTCACCATGTCTTCTGCCGACTGCGTTCCCTTGATGTTCTATGATCCTGTAGAGGGTGTGATAGGGATGGCTCATGCAGGATGGCGTGGCACTGCTCGGGGCATCGCTGCCGCGACTATTGACGCGATGCGCGAACAGTTTGGCAGTCAGCCACGAAACATCTACGCCTGTCTCGGCCCATCCATCGGGTCATGCTGCTACGAGGTAACCGAGGAGGTACAACGGCTGTTCCTGGGGAAAAAAGAATTTGATACTTTGCCCACAGATGTGAAGTATCGCAACCTGGTACGGGAGTCAGCCGTATTTGTTGTAAGACAACTATCTGACCATAATAGCCTGCGTCTTGACCTCTGGGAGACGAATCGTAACCAGTTGCTCATGGCAGGTGTGTTACAGGAACATATCGAGTTGCCAGGCGCGTGTACAAGCTGCGAAAAAACGCGCTTTTTCTCACACCGGGGCGAACATGGCAAGGCCGGCCGCTTTCCATCCATACTGGCGCTACGTAATGAGACAGGATAAGATATGCTGGATGACCAACCGAGAATAACCCGGGAGCAATTAGCTGCCAATATCGCTCATGTGCGTTCTGCCATCGCAGAAGCTGCGCAGCGAGCCGGGCGCTCTGCTGATGAGATCACGCTCGTTGCTGTTTCAAAAACGATGCCTGTCGAACTTGTGCAAATGGCGTATAATTTGGGGGTGACCGATTTTGGCGAGAACCGTGTGCAGGAGGCGCTGCCCAAAATTGAGGCGTTCCATCCGCAGGGTGTACGCTGGCATATGATCGGTCATTTGCAAAGCAACAAAGCAGCTAAGGTAATTGGGCAGTTCAGTTGCGTGCAAAGTGTAGATAGCCTGCACCTGGCGCAGGTGCTCAACCAGCATGCAGGAGAGCATGGAATACGCCTGCCTGTACTGCTCCAGGTAAATGTTTCGGGTGAAGCAAGCAAGGAGGGCATGCCGCCAGTGCAAACACTTGAACTGGCTCGCCAGGTTGTGGAACTGCCTGCTATCCAGGTAGAGGGACTGATGACCATAGCGCCGCTGGTGGAGGACCTGGAAACGGTACGGCCCATATTTCGCGAGTTACGTTTGCTCAGGGATCGATTGCGTACTACGTTGCCTGCCAGCTCATGGCGACATCTATCTATGGGTATGACAGATGATTATGCTGTAGCCATTGAAGAAGGTGCCACGATTGTACGTATTGGACGGGCAATCTTTGGCGAACGTGTGAAAAAATAAAGGGAGTAGTTTTAAATGGGTCATGCCAACGCCGGTTCTTGCCCGTCTCGGCAACGCGACTGCGTCGCTACCGCTGCGCGGTCAGCCGAGACGAAAGGCACTGCGTGGCTACTGCTACGCAGTCAGGCATGACCAAAGGAAGTAGAAAAAATGGACACTGATAATATGTTCTTTGGCCGTCGTATCCGTCAAAACCATGCTCTAGAGCATGCAACGATAACCATACTCAGTGGGATGGTCCCTGATTTACGCGTTAGCGCCCGTTCAAGTTCCAGCGGCTTTATCATCCTGGGTGCCGTGGACCTTGGCCTGCTGCGCCGGGCGCTGGATGAAGCGCTGCGCCGCCTGCAGGCTGGCGAGGCGGAACTTGCCATTCACCCGAATTGCGGCACGAACCTGGTTGTTGGCATCTCACTGATCACGGCTGGTACCTTGCTTGGCATGGCCTCCAGCCATACGCGCACGCGCATCGCTTCAACCGCCGTCTCTTCTGTCGCCGGATTAATGGCTGCCCGCCCCCTTGGTGAGCTTGTACAAAAGCACTTCACGACGCTGCCTGATCTTGTAGGGGTACGTGTAACCGATATCTTCCGGCGCACTATCCTGGGTTTTACCGTCATTGAAGTACGCACTGTTCAGGAGTAAAAAAGGATGTTAGGTGTACCTGAGAATCACGGAATCATATACGCGATTATACTCTATGGCACAGGCGCTATCATTATTGCGATGCTGGTGCGAGCAATAGCTTCGTGGTTTCGCATCGACGAGCGATACGCTTTTATACGTTTTCTGGCACGCCTGACAGACCCTTTCATCGTGCCAATACGCCGTATTATTCGTCCCGTGGGCATGTTCGACATAGCATTTTTCATCGGCTGGTTTCTGGTTGCCACGATACAACAACTACTGCTCCAGGCGCTTCCCATCGGGTGGTAGATGCCATGCGCGTCAGTGTACGTGTGATACCTCGCAGCAGCAAGAACACGCTAGAGTGGGAAGATAGGGCGCTTAAAGTGCGCCTGACGGCCCCACCCGTCGATGGCGCAGCCAACGAAGCACTGCTCATCTTGCTCGCCCAGCGTCTTGACCTGCCTAAGCGCGACATACAGATCGTACAAGGCGCAGCAGGCAGGCATAAGATTGTAGAGATCGCGGGTATGACGTTGGAGGAGCTAGAGCAGAAAATCAGGGGGTAATATGTGGCGCACAGGGCGGGGGCACGCTTGCAGGGCGGGGGCAAGCCCCGCCCCTACGATATACGAAACGCTGCCTCAGCCTTTCTTATTTAATCGCACCGTTGTGGGCATCAACAGGTGCCTTTCTGGAAACAGCCCTGGACTGAATCTTCGACATAGAAACCGGGATTAACTACTTTCAGAATGACAAATGCCTTCTTGATTGGATTGCCATCAGGCCCAAGCGCTATTTGCCCGCTCACACCCTGGATCGCCTGGGCCCCGTGAATCTGCTTTAAGGCTTGCAGGAGGTCCTTTGGTGTGATGGCCGTTTTTGTACCGGTGAGAGCATTACCGCTCGCAGTTAACATCACAAACATAGCATCATAGGAGAGCATAACGTCGGCATCGGTACGTCTATAGCCATAACTACCCGCAGTGTGCTGATTGCTGGGATCGTACGCTGAGCCGTAGTCCACAAAGAAAGGAGGCGGAGTACAGGCAAACGATTTCCCGGACGAGCACAGGTTTTGCCACTCATCAGGATAGGCAAACGTGGTAAAGTGCAGGCGAGCTGCAGCACCGTGAGCGCTACTGGTGTACCCCCCCAACTCGTAGAGAGCATCGCCCCCCATGATCTGCAAATTGAGAGGCTGTCCCGGCGCCTGTATATCTGTAAGGAGCACGCTGGCATCGCTGGCATAGCCAGAAAAGTAGATCAGGTCGGGATTATGGCTCTCCGCATCGTTCAAGAGCTGGGGGAAGTTAACTGGCTTGCCAACAGTATATTTCTCTTGAACGACAATCTGGTTGCCATCATTTGTGAATTGCGTACTGAAAGCGTTTTGCAGGCTCTGGCTATACGCGTCAGTAGGATCTAAGAAGAGTGCTACTTTCTTTGCATGCAGCACCTGTTCAGCATACTTAGCGCCAATACTCCCCTGGTCCTTATCAGGAGGAGCCACTCTGAAGAAGTAGGGTGATCTTCCGGTCAACTCATCACTGGATGCAGTTTGCGAGACCATTGGTATCTTCGCAGCTTTAAGGGTATTGATCACCTCAAGTGCACGTGAACTGAATGGCCAACCCATTACGCCCACAAATGTATTGTCTTTCTGGGCTAACTGCACAATCTGCCGGGCTACCGCCTGCGCATAGGCCGTCTGACTGCCGGAGTTTGCAATGAGAAGGCGAACCTGGACGCCATTGCGGAGTTTGGCACCATCATTGAACTCCTTTTGGGCGACATAAGCTCCCTGAAGATCATCACGTCCAATAGGATATGTACCACTACCCCCGGTAAGCATTGTAGCTACAACGATCGTGATATGAGGACTGCCTGAAACGACCAGGTCTTCGAGGTAGATCTGAGCTTCGGCATCGCTTGTATCGGTCGAAGCAGCCTGGCTCAGTAATGTCTCAGCGCCACTGCTGTCGCCCGCTGCAAGTTTTTGAGCAGCTTGCTGCTTGAGACTGGCATCGGTGCGACCAGGATTCGTATCAAAGGCAAATGTACCGTCGCTAATGCCAATATACTCGCCGTTCGGCGCTTTGGTAACGCCTATACCGCTGGCCGCCGGTCCTGCCGTCGGGGTTGATGCATTACCGCTTGAAGCAGTCCCTCGATTGCGTAAGAGGTTCAACGCGCCAAAAGCAAGCGCCCCAAGCAACACAATAACCAGGACGAACAACAGTAAGTTGCGTCCCACATTGTTGCCGCCGCTCTGCCTGGGTGGTGGTGAATAGATAGCCCCGGGCTGGTAAGGCGGGGGAGGCGGCACAGGAGTTATAGGCGATTGTTGAACTCGCGTCGGCTGGTTTGCAAACACGTTTGCCGCGCCTGTAGCACCTGCGGCCCCGATTGGCCCTGATGTACTAAGAGTATAGCTGCTGATATTGCCCGAGACCCCAAAGCGTTTCAGCAAGATGTCATCGACATCACGCTTCATAGCTGCCGCGCTCTGGTAACGCTGGGTAACATCGTTATTGACTGCGCGAGCAACAACACGCTCGACTTCAGGTGAGAGCTGCGCGTTCAGCGTGCGTACGGGCACGTATGTGAAAGGCGGATAATTGCGAGGGTCGCGATTAGTTAAAAGATGGTGCATGGTCGCGCCCAGTGCATACAGGTCAGAGCGAGGGTCAGCATTGCCCTGATATTGTTCGGGCGGAGCATAACCAGGGGTACCCAAAGCCGAGGTTTGTTTGCGCCTGACGTTGCGAGCAACATCGGCGCGTGCGATGCCAAAATCAACCAGGTGCGCCCGCTTATCCTTAGAACTGATGATGATGTTAGCAGGTTTAATGTCGCGGTGCACAATAGGCGGCGTCTGTTGCGACAGGTAGTCCAGGATGTCCAATACTTCTGAGGCAATGAGCAGTACTTCGCGTTCTTTCATCGGCTGATTGAGGCGATCCATACGATCTTCCAGGTTTTCCCCTTCCACGTATTCCTGCACCATGAAGTAGCGAGACCCCTCTTCAAAGTTATCCATCACGTTCGGAATCAAGGGGTGATCGAGGTGAGCCAGGGTCACTACTTCCTGTTTGAAGTTGTGCTCATCTTCCTTAAATTTTTCGGGATCGGTGTTGTCTGAGATTAACTCTTTGATAACGACCAGTTTATTATCCAGGCGCTTGTCGGTTGCCAGCAACGCTGCTCCCATTCCACCCTCGCCGAGTATCTGTTTAACGACATAGCGGCCACCTTGCAAGTTTGTGCCAACGTTTAGCGCACGAGAGATGCCTCCTATAGTCGTGCCGGTAAATGTAGTGCTGGTAGACGTAACGTTAGTAGAAGGCAAGGGTTTGCCGCAGTTGCTGCAATAGCGGACGCCATCGCGGTTTTCATACTTACAGTAGGGACATTCCATAGTTCGTACCTACTTTCTCCGATATCGGAATAGATGAGTGTCTCGAGCAAGGCCACCCTCAAGGTAGATTATACTTTGTTTCTGCATGAGAGTCGAGAGCCATATAAGATAAACAATACTCATTGAATATATACGTAATCATTTTGCAAAAGTTCAGCGGATCCTCACTCCCTTGAACGATTAGCGCAAAAGCGCATATAAAAAGGACTGGCGCCTGAGACACCAGTCTTTTTTAAGAAACGATTCTGTGTTATTTTTGGGAATGCATGTGCCGGACCCCTACAGGTGTTGGCAGCGAAGGGAGATGATACCGGGGGCAAAATGATTTGCTTTTTGCAAATACTCTTCTTCATTGGCCTCGATCATCAGCTTGTGCATCACTACTACATCACCGTCTGGTAAAGGTTCTGCAGGCTGGAGGCAAAGCTCCATGACTGCACAACCCCTTTCGTAGACCTTCACCAGCCCCCCAGAGCCTGGGATTCGATAGATACGATTATCTATTGATGGGCTAATCACCTCGAGGTAGCCAAACTTGATAAGTTGCTGGTACTGGTTCTCCGACAGCATTTCTCTAAGCAAGGCCTTCGCGCGGCTTTCGGCTGAGAGGTGCTCACTCACCGACTCGCGGAAACGCCCAACGCGGCCATCAGGAGCCTGTGAGAGGTAATAAATTGCCAGGAGTAAGAACAGCAGCCAGATACCAAGGAACAGGCTAAGGGTTTGTAACATGCCGTTTACTCTTTCTCCTTAGCCACCTACTACACGCGGCACCATCACGATCTGCTCGGCTGTCCGGTCAAACTTTTCGATACGTTCTACGGTTTTACCAGACTCCACTCGAAATGCGGTTGCGCCGCGAGTGCGTTCCTCGTTAAAGATACGCTCCGCTTCCCGGATTGCCGCTACGGCTTCGGAATCGCTAGTTTCTACTTTCTCGAGATCCCAAACTACTCGCTCGTCACCGCGCCGGGACATAATCCGCAGCAAACCCATGATCAGTCTCCTTTTCTGTACAAGTTTACACGTCAGGCCTGATCCCTGCATTATACTCGCTGTTTAACCCTACCGGCCGACCGACTTACCCCAAATATCAGGGATAGAATGAGCATAGCACGCATTACCCGATCGCGTCAAGGGCAAGAACCTCTTCCGAATTCAAGAAAGCCAGGTGGGGAGCGTGATTTTGAATGTACTCCCCTCGCCAGGTTTGCTCATGACAGTGACCTGCCCACCATGTAACTCTATGATCATTTTCACGATAGCCAGCCCTAAACCCTGGCCGCTGGAGCGGCCCGCTTCAAGCGGAATCTGATAGAAGCGTTCAAAAATGCGCTGCTGGTGTTCAGGAGCGATGCCACAACCAGTATCTCGCACCTGTATCTCTACCAACTGCTGATCTTGATTGTTTGCACCAGGTTGCGCGGACACGCTCATGTTGATTACACGTGCAGAAATTGTTACTTCTCCACGCGGTGGCGTAAAGCTCACGGCATTGCTGATAAGATTACGCAGTACCTGCTGGATACGATCTGTGTCAGCATAAATGGGGGGAACATCACCGGCGATATCAACCCTCATGTTGATGCCACTATCCATCGCTACCAGTTCAAGTTCTTCAACGGCGCAGGCTACAATCTCCGGAAAACTGACCGGCTCCCGGTTCAAACGCAATTGCCCGGCGTCGGCACGTGAGACTAGCAGAAGGTCTTCGATAAGGGCGTACAGGTGTTCGCTGCCGCCACGGGCACGCTGCACGAATTCGCGCTGCTGCTTATTCAGCTCACCCGCGATGTCCGTCAGGGCAAGGTCAAGGTAGCCATTGATCGTATTGATTGGCGAACGCAGTTCATGGGTAATCATGGACAGGAAATGCGCCTTCATGCGCGCAGCATCTCGCCGGGCCAATTCTGCCTGGCATACGCTGGTGATCGCCAGTACTGCCTGTTCAGCAAAAATGGTCAGTACTTGCACTTTCTGTGAGCAAAAGGCGCCTGTTATGGGGCTACTGGCGGTCAGTGTGCCAATGAAATGCTCTTTATCGATCAATGGCACGCATGCCAGCGAGCCGGCAGGCGTTTCGCCTGGGCGCTTGAGGCGAGGATCACGGCTCACATCGTTGATAACGAGTGCTTCGCGATGTTCAGCAACCCAACCCGTCACGCCTTCATTCTCTTGCAAACGGTCAACAAGAGGGTTACTTGCTTGTCCTTGTGGGACAGCGTACGTTACCAATGTGGTTCCCCGAGCATCTTGCAATGCGATCACGCAATCTTGCATTTCGAGGAGAACGGCTGTATTGCGCACGATTTTTTGCAGCACTTCAACCAATTCCGGCGATTCGCTTACTAGAGGAGCCGCGTTATTATTCATAGGTTGGCAATCATACGTACAAGAAGATCTATTGGCAGTCATGAACGTCCTTCCCCCGAAACGACATTATATGATGCGCTTTCGATATTGATTACCGGCATAACATGGATTAAATAGAGTAGCAAGGGAGATATGGTGCAACTAGCGCTCATTTTGCGCGGTAATTTGTCGGGCACCCCTTCTATATTTCCTGTCGATATTGTTCCCAATGTCTAAAGCCAAGTTGCTATAACTAGTATACCATTGTCTTTATAAGGGAGACGGGAAAGTAAGTAAGATGGGCTATCGGACGGGTATCGTCGTATAACTCCAAATAGGGGCCTGCTCGGCTGCCGGCAGCATGAATATGATGCGCGCTCCACCCTGCGGCACATTTTCTGCCCGGATTCTGCCGCCATGCGCCTCTACAATAGCTTGCACAATTGCTAACCCCAGGCCGCTGCCACCGGTATTAACCTGGCGTGAGGCGTCAGCGCGATAGAAGCGATCAAAGACACGCGACAAAGCCTCGGCCGGGATACCCTTACCAGTATCGGTGATGGCAATTTCGAGCATATTCTCCTGCTGCCTCGCATCGACCATGATGGCGCCGCCTGGTGGAGTGTGACGCAGCGCATTATCGCAGAGATTTGAGAAAACGCGCATGAGCATATCTGGGTCAGCCCACACAGGCGGGAGATCATAAGGCACATTATTACGCGGCTCCACATTGGCACGCTCAAACTCAGGGGTCAGCACAGCAAGGGCCTCGTCAACCACTGCTGCCAGGCGCAGCACTTTTGGCTGGGGCTGCATTGCGCCCGCTTCAACCTTCGCCATCAAGTGCAGGTCTTTGACGAGCCGGCGCAAGCGCAGCGTTTCGCGCACAATGATACGTCCCGTCGCTTCATAATCTTCACGATTCTGGTTCACGCCGTCCACCAGGGATTCGCCCAAACCGGCAATAGCGGTCAAGGGGGTTGCCAGGTCATGGGTGATATTCATGATGAGTTCGCGGCGCAAGTATTCCTGCTGGCGCAGTTCATCCACATCTTTCTCGAGCCTCCCCGCCATCTCATTAAATGTATTGGCCAGCTCACCCAGTTCACTCTGTGCATTCGTTTTGACCCGCGCACTGTAATCGCCAGAGGCAAGGACATGCGCCGTATTCGTCAATCGCGCTAGAGGACGTGTGATGGTGCGCGAGAAGAGGATGGCTACAATTGCTGCCAGCACTACTACAACGACAGAAGCAAGCAAGATGGCTGCACGTATCGTCTCTAAGAATGGGGGAACAGTATTCTCTGCTGCTGAACGCGGCATCATGATCAACACACCAACTATGGTGCTGCCACTTTGCCCGCCCGCGAAAATCGGCTCTGTAACAAAGAGGCGAGGAGGGGTGCCCGGGCCACTGGTACCGATTTGATCAATAGTAGTAGTTCCTTGCCGGGCTTGTATGAGTGCCGTGGTTAATTTGGTATAGTCACCCTTCCGCGCGGTTGGATCGGTGGCTGCTATCAGAAGGTTGGCGAAGGAGGCAGGTCGCTGCCGAAGGCTGCCATAATGTGGGTAAACAACCACTGGGGGGCGGTGAACACTGAGGATGATCAGCAGATTGTCCTGGTTCTGTGCGCTTTGCGCCGGTGTATCAGGCAATACGCTATTTACAGCCTTGATGAGACTACCGCTCTGCGCGTAGCTCACGCCGACTCGCTGCCCGGTGACGTTGGCTATGTCCGTGAGCCGCTGGTGCAGGTCTACGCTATAGTAGTAATTAATCGCTACTATGAGGGTTATGGCCAGGAGTGTCGTCGCCAGCAAGGCCACCAGGATTGAGACGAGGGCAAATCGCCAGCGAATACTGTGCCACCAATGTACGCGCATATCCGAATACCTCTGCGTGAAAACGAGCGACGAAGGACAAGCACAAGGCCCCCACGCCTGCTCCACCCCACCCCTTGTCCCTGCGAATTTATGTTCCTACACGGCGCTTGAGCGCGCCCCGATCTCAAATTTGTAGCCTACGCGCCAGACAGTTTTAATGTAGCGATACTCCGAGTTGGCCTCTATTTTCTTGCGCAGCGCACTGATATGGACATCAATGATGTGCCCATCGCCATAGTAATCGTAGCCCCAGATTTTATTCATCAGCATTTCACGCGTGTATACGCGGTCAGGCGACTGTGCCAGCAGCGCCAGTAGATCAAACTCGGTCGGCGTTAATGTGACTTCAGAGTTATTGACTTCAACACGACGCGCCGGCAAATCGACGGTGAGACTCGGAAAGCGCAACACTGGCTTGCCTGCTCCTGATAGAGAGCCGGTTGAGGTTTGTCCACTTCCGGCCTCCTGGTTCTCAACGCGTCGTAAAATCGCCCGCACCCTGCTCACCAGCTCGCGCGGGCTGAAAGGTTTCACGAGATAGTCATCGGCACCAAGTTCAAGACCCTGGATGCGGTCCTCCTCGTCACCGCGCGCCGTCAACATCAAGATGGGTGTTTTTGACCAGGCGCGAATACGGCGGCAGACCTCAAAGCCGTCGAGCGCCGGCAGCATGATATCTAAGATGACGAGGTCGGGGCGTGCACGCGCATGCAGCGCCAGCCCATCCGCGCCATCTTTGGCAACAAGAACCTCATAACCGGCATCTTTTAAATACAAATTGAGCAGGTGAACTATACCTTCTTCGTCTTCAATAATAAGAAGTTTCTGGGACATATACTATACTCCTATATCTACCTCTCGTCCGTATAGTACCATACTGTTTCAGCGAATACATACCACTTATGCCGCCTTCAAGACACTTTTCAGAATCTTGACCAAATCTTGAACTTTAGCTCACACATTGTTGATCTTTGAGCAGTATGATATAGGTATCACGCAGGTGGTGTGGCAATTAATGGGCCGGTAAGAAAGTGTCTATGTACCGGCAAACATCAATAGTCCACCGTAGGAGAGAAACACACAGATATACTCCTTCCTTCTCTCCCCCGTCACATAGAGAGGGCTGGACGGTTTAGACCGTGCCAGCCCTCTCTATGCATGCAGTTGGCCTTAGCGAACCTGAGATGTTTGGGGCAACTGGCTCTGAATCCAGCGCTGCAAAGCTTCGCCGCTCTCGAAGGAGACGATGAGGGCATAGCGAGGCTCCGGCCCCGGATGCCACGCGGCATGCCAGAGGCGTTGTGAGTCGATGACCACTTGGCGGTTACGCGGCAACGAGATGCGCGATTCTGTCGAGGGGTCGTCCTTGTCCTCGCGCAGGATCATGTATGAGTTGGGATCATCGGTGAGCTGCAGCCAGGTGCGCACAACCCAGCCTTCGCCATCGGGATTGAGACGGTTGTTGTCGTCGAGGTGCAGGTTGTGGATGGCCTCGGCCTCGGTATTGGGATTGAGTTTGATAATGCGCACGCGCCCGAAATTGGCCCCTACATTGTTAGACCATTGCACCAGGGTGGGGCATACCTCAGCATTCTTGGTCCAGATGCCGTCCTTATCGGGCTTACCGTGATCCCAGAAGCCCGCGCACTCCATTTCACCTCGGGCCGAGGCAATGGGCGCGAAGTTAGTGTCGCCACCACTTTTCCAGTCCATATATTCGAGGCTCATCCATTCCTCTTTAGGAGCAGGAGGGCCACCGTAATCGCGCAAGACAACAAAACCCTTTTCGGCAAGGGTATCGAGTTTAAGGTGCATTCAGTAACTCCTCACTTGGTTATATCAGTAGCAGATCTGGCAGCCGCTCGTCTCTCCAGAAAGTTTATTGTAAGAGACAAACGATGCTCATTAATAAATAACGTTCCAGTTTATCAGGTAGTATCTTCTTATACGAACATGATCAATTTATCGTAGGGTTGGGTTAGACATTTGGAGAGCATGCCTGTCACCCTGAGCGCAGCGAGGGTCTGGCTCGCCGGACGCAGAGATCCTTCGCTGCGCTCAGGATGACAACCAGGACACCGCTCCAGTCCGCTCATGGGAAGCCTTCTCTCCAAATGTCTAGGGTTGGGTCGCTATACTTGACATGATAGCAGCCAAATAGATTGATTATGGTGGGGACGAACGGCGCCTTGTAAGTTGTAACGCATTGCGTTACAATTGGAGGGTAGGTGAGAGCACATGACAACACAAAATGAGCACTATGACAAGCATAGGGAAAGTCGCATACCAAAGTTCGCTAATCGTGAGGAAGAAGCGGCGTTTTGGGATAATCACGACATAAGCGACTATTGGGATGAACTAAAACCGGTCAAATTGAAAGTTGCTAAAAATCTCTCGAAGGGCATTACCATACGTTTTGATGAAGAGACGCTAGGGGAGCTTCGCCGACAAGCGCATCGGAGAGGTATTGGGCCAACAACATTAGCACGCATGTGGATTTTAGAGCGTTTACGAGGCACCTCTTCCCCTCACCCTAAGCAAAGTGAATAAAAATGGCGTGACAAGACAGCTGCATTATTCCTGGCAAAAGGTAGTATCAATTAAGCAGGAGAAACTAACATGATCTGGCAAAAGCTACGTAAGCTGTGCAATAGCCACGTTGTCACCATCCCAATAGAGGAAGTGGAACGCCAAAATCTAGAGGAAGATCAATTATTGACTATCGAGGTCCATGCAGCAGAGATACGGCCAGCGATGTCACCTGAGCTACATCAAGCTTTTGAGGAAAGCTGGCGCCGCAACGAGCCAGGCTATCGTTATCTGGCCGAGCATTAGTAGTGTGCCTTCTCGACGCTCCCTTTACCTGTGCGATATACTAAGGTCAGGCTATCGTCTCTCGAATAAAAGGAGCGTTGAGGAATGACCCAGACAAGAACTCCACATATGACCGACTACGAGGCTGAACGCCGCAATTTCCACCTGGAAGTCCCCGAATATTTTAATTTTGCTACCGATGTGATTGGCAAGTGGGCGAGCGACCCAAATAAACTGGCGATGCTCTGGATCGGCCAGAATGGTGAAGAACAACAACTCACCTTCGCCCATTTTGCTGAACGCTCCAGCCGTGCCGCCAATGCTTTTGCCAGGCTGGGTATTCAGAAGGGCGACCGCGTGCTGGTGATGCTGCCGCGTATCCCGGAATGGTGGGAGAGCGTGCTGGGTTTGATGAAGATTGGCGCTATCCCCATTCCCAGCACAACCCTGCTGACACCCAAAGATATCCAGTTCCGCGCCGAGGTCGCGGAAGTCGCGGCATTCATTACCGACAGCGAGGGCGCAGAAAAATTTGACCAGGTGCGCAGCGAGTGTCCAACGGTTAAAGTGGCGATACTGGTCGAGCCTAATGCAGATGTTGGCGGGCGCGAGGGATGGACGAGCTATCAGCAGATCGTCGACGAGGCATCGTCAGAATTCACAGGCCCCAAAACGCGCAGCGATGACGCTTGCCTGGTCTATTTCACATCAGGCACCGTGGGTTACCCCAAAATGGTGCTGCACACACACGCGAGCTACCCCATAGGTCACACCATCACCGGCAGATACTGGCTTGACCTGCACGAGGATGATCTGGTCTGGAACCTCTCGGAAATGGGCTGGGCCAAGGCAGCATACAGCAATCTCTTCGGCCCCTGGATCATGGGCGCAGCCATGTTTATACAGGATGCGCGCGGCAAATTCAACGCCCTCGAGACGCTGGAGATGCTGCATAAGTACCCTATTACTACGCTTTGCGCGCCGCCGACCGCCTATCGTATGATGGTGCTCGACGAGCCGATGGCCTATCTGAAAGCCAACCCTCCAAAGGCGCTGCGCTACTGCACCGGCGCAGGCGAGCCACTCAACCCCGAAGTCATCAAAATCTGGCGAGATGTAACGGGCATGACCATCCGCGACGGCTATGGACAGACAGAGACGGTAATACTATGCGCCAACTTCCCGCCCTTAGAGGTGAAACCAGGTTCGATGGGCAAACCGTCGCCCGGCTTCGATGTGAGTGTGATTGACCACGACGGCAGCGAACTGCCGCCCAATAAAGAGGGAGACATTGCTGTGAGGGTCAAGCCGCAGCGTCCAATATGGTTGTTTAAGGAATACTGGCGCAACCCGGATGCGACCAGCGCCTGCATTCGCGGTGACTGGTACATCACCGGCGACCGTGCCTACAAGGACGAAGATGGCTACTTCTGGTTTGTGGGACGAGCCGATGATGTGATTATCAGCGCGGGCTATCGTATCGGGCCTTTCGAGGTGGAGAGCGCATTGAAGGAGCACCCTGCCGTTGCCGAGTCGGCGGTGGTGGCCAGCCCCGATGAGATGCGTGGTGAAATCGTTAAAGCGTACGTCATTCTCGCACCTGGCTATACACGGTCGCCAGAACTGGCAAGCGAATTGCAGGAGCATGTCAAGCGTGTGACGGCCCCCTATAAATACCCACGCGAGGTCGAGTTCGTAGATAATTTGCCCAAGACGATTTCAGGCAAGATCAGAAGAGTAGAGTTGAGGGAGATGGAGAGGAAGAAGAAGTCAGGAAAATAATTTGTATTTGAACGTCTTCTTTACGCCCTCTGCGATTGTTGCGCCTGAAACAAGTACGAATGACATCTACATCGTGATAGATGTCATTCGCGCTACTACAACGCTTGCTGTCATGTTCGACCAGGGCGCGGCACGCGTCTTCGTAGCCGGAACTGTTGAGCAGGCGCAGGAAGCTGCACAGAAGATCCCAGGACGGCTATTGTGCGGCGAACGCAACGTCCAGCCGCTTCCGGGGTTTGATTACGGGAACTCGCCCGTCCAGTTCTCCCATGTTGATTTGAGCGGGCGGGAGCTGATTCTGACGACAACCAATGGGACACGCGCTTTCTATGCCTGTCCAGAAGGTTCCACAATACTGGCGGGATGCTTCTATAATGCAGGGGCAGTGACAGCAAGGGCGCTGGCGCTCGCCCGGGAGCACGAGAGCAATATCAGCCTCGTATGCTCGGGTGAACTCAATTATTTTGCGCTCGACGATGCGGTGTGCGCAGGGTATCTCGCCCTGGAACTGCAAAGGCAGCACGGGTCAGAGAAACCCCCACATCTCGATGAGAGTGTCCTGGCAGCTATGGCGCTCTACGAGGCGTATGGGCCACCTAAAGTGCTTGATTACTGCAATTCGGCACGCTCAGTTATAGAGGGCGGCCTGCCGGACGATCCGCCTTTTTGCATGCGGACGAGCGTGAGTCAGAGCGTGCCGGGGGTCGTGGGGACAGAGAGCGAGACGGGATTGCTGGTGATCGAGAGGATTCATTAAGCGCCAACTACAACATTTGTTGACAGATGAGGCAATAGAATATAGAATATTGATAGGTACCAAAACAGCGGCAATGTAGTTATCTCAAATCCTGCTAAGTAGTTCGTCATGAACTTCACCGTAAACTTGTCAGAGATCCTGTACTCGAAAAAATCAGGCTGTCCGCGTTTTAACAGTGATTAACCGGATTTGGTATTACACAGCTCTAACCTCTATAAGCTCCTTTATAGTTCGAGAGCAGGAATGAGATCATCATGGACCCGATCACACTTACCACAGTTGCCACCCAGGTCGTAGCGATATTAGCTTCTCTCTTCAGCAAAGCAGGTGAATCTATCGCCACTAAATTTGGCGAAGATGCCTACGAAAAAAGCAAACACCTCTATGAAGTTGTGCGGGATCGCTTTGCAAAAAAAGACGATGGCGGCAGGGCAAACAAAGCATTACAGAATTTTGCAGATGACCCTCAATTATATGGCAATGTCTTCAAGGAAATGCTCCTTCCCTTGTTACAGGCTGACCCAAATTTTGCCGAAACACTCAGCGTGATACTTCACTCAGGCCCGATTCAACGCATCAAAGTTGGATCGAAAGCCAAGGTTGAAAAGACCCATATAACCAATAAGTCTGGTCGAGGCGAGCAGATAATCATAGGAGGAGATGAAGCAACATTCTTGGATGTCTCCATGGACATAGATCCTGGTTAGGAAAGAGGAAGAGAGAGGACCATGTCTCCAAGAGAATAATTTGTAGACAGATCTATATTCTTCAAATGTACGGTAATGGATACATATAGAATAGTCCGCGCTGCGGGAGGAGCCTACCATGTTACTGAATCTATTCGTTGGACGTGAGCGCGAGCAAGAACTGTATCAGGAATTTCTCATTCGAGGAACTCCCTGGGTGATGGTTATCGCCGGACGCATAGGCAGTGGCAAAAGCAGACTTTTGCGCCACCTGTCTGAGCAAACTCCATCTAATATCCTTGTGGTCGAACTCGATTTTACTGCGGAAACGCTGCAAACTGATCCCTTAACGCTTCTGAGAGACCTTGCAGACCAGGTTAAAGATTCCTGCAACCTACGAGAGTTCAACGAGTTCAGGAACAAGTTAGAGGAGGGGCGACACAAACTCCTGAACAGTAAAAGCAGCAGAATCACGCGGATAAGCCAGACTCTTCGTTTGGGTGATGCAGCGAAGGTAGAGGGGGTGAAATTGGACATCGGTGCGGCCAAAGACGTTTCCAGGCAAGATATACATCATCAAGTACAGGAAATGGTGACAGAAGCATTCTACGGGATGATAGATACGTTTGGGTTGATGGATACGTCTAGTCAGAACCAACTGGTTATTATGCTCGATGCCTGTGAATGGCTGAGTGAACCAGCAGGTGTAGAAGTCGGCAAGTGGGTGATGGATGTACTTATTCCAGGCTTGCATCGTCATATGAGAGGTAGACATCGACAGTGTTTCGTTGTAATCGCCAGCCGTGTGCAGCCTCAATTAGATGCCCTGGATGAGCAAGATATACAATACCTTGACCTTCTCACCTTAGATAAGGGCGCAGTAGACGAATATCTAAAGAACGTCGGCATGGAGAAGTCCGAGATGCGTGAGTGTGTCTATGAGATCACTCGTGGCAATGCCCTTTGCGTTTCGATTATCGGTGGTATGTGGCAGAAGCCGGGAGAAAAGCCATCAGACCTTTCTGCATTACAAGAAGAGTTCAATCAGCTTGCATTGAACAAATTTATTGAAGAACGAATACTGAAACGCTTGAACCCACCTTTTAAGGAATTGACCCGCTATGGAGTACTCTTACGCAGTTTCGATCTACCCTTATTGCAGGCAGTCTTCCCTGATCTATTCTCAGAAGAAGCGCACGAGCTGTTTTATCGATTTACTCATTACCCTTACATAGATGAGCTTCCAAGAAAACAACGCTTTGCTTTGCAAGAACTGCTGCGTCTGATTCTGGTCAAGTCTATTTTTGCACAAGAGCCGAAAAAATGGCTAGACTATCACAAGCGTGCAATATCGAAGTTGTCCGAAGAAGCATCATACTCACCAGACTGGTATTATCACATGCTTGCCTATTATCTCATCAGTGATAAAAAAAAGAATAAATCATATTGGGAGCAGGAGGCTCAAGGAAAAGCCGAATATCTTCGCGCCCTGGATGAGGCGGCCAGCGATACAACATTGAAGCGCCTGTTTGTAGCATTTGAATAGGCCACCATTAATAGGTCTGACTTGGAGGTAGCATGTCGCAGGATCTATTTGTTGGGCGCGAGAAAGAACAACAATTATACAAAGAATTCCTCACTCGAGAGACTCCGTGGGTACTCATTATCACTGGATTGGCAGGTATTGGCAAAAGTACACTTCTTGATCACCTTGATGAATATACCCGAAACATCCTTGATATGTGGGTCATTCCACTTAATTTTGATGAAGGTCCGCTGCGAACCGATAAGTTGCAGCTTCTAGAAACGCTGGCAGAGGAGGTTGAGCCCTATTGCAACACACAACAGATATCCGCATTCAAGGATGTCCTGAAGCAGGAGCGTGACCTACTCGAGCAGCTTGGCATACCGACGAACCTGGAAAAGCAAGAGGGTTCTGATGATAGCCAGCACGAAACGCAACCTCATACCCGTGAGGTTGAAGAAGTTGCCGCGCACGAAATACGCAAGGCTAAGCAGGAAATACGTCACCAGGTGCGAGAACTGATAACAGAAGCATTCTACGCGCTGATGGACACGTTTGAACCGAACCAACTGGTTATTATGCTCGATACCTGTGAATGGTTTAACGAGCCAGAAGGTGTAGAGGTTGGCCAGTGGGTGATGAATGAACTTATTCCAGATTTGCATCGTCGTATGCGGCGCAAACATCGACAGTGTTTCGTTGTAATCGCCAGCCGTGTGCAGCTTCAATTAGATGTTCTCGACGACCAAGATATATATTACCTTGATCTACCGATGCTGGATAAGGAGGCTGTAGACGCATACCTCAAGCTCATGGGGATGGAAAAACCCGAGATCCACCAGCGTGTCTTTGACATCACGCATGGTCATGCGCTCTCTGTTTCGATAATCGGCACGATCTGCCAGGAACTGCAGAAGCAGGGGAAAGAGCCTCTTAGCGAGAAAGACTTCCCTGCACTGCAGGAAAAGTTCAATGAACGTGCGTCGATAAAATTCGTTAACGAACGCATACTGGAACGCCTCGACTGGCCCTATCGTGAGTTAACCCGCTATGGAGTACTCCTTCGCACTTTCAACTTGCCCTTATTACAAGCAGTATTTCACGATTTACGTTCAGAGCAAGGCGAGTTGCTTTCAGAGCAAGAAGGGCCAAAGTGGTTTGATAAACTTATCCGCTATCCATACATCGAATCCCTGGGAAATTATCGCTATGCGTTCCACGAACTGCTACGTGAGGTACAGGCCGAAAAGCTGCAAAATGAAGGACCTGAAAAATGGAACTTCTATCATAATCTGGCATTAGAGTATTTTAAACAGGTATCACCGCAATCGCCGGAGAGGTATTATCACACAATTGCCTGCGACGAAAAACAGGGCATGGCGGACTGGATGCAGGTCATCCAAGAGGCCATGCCTAATCAGATCAGCGCACTACTACAGGTAACCTACGATAAAATACTGAAGCTTACACCAGCTTCACTTGCAGTGCGTGATTATGAACAGGGGCGCTTCGACTACGTGAGCGCAGGATGGTTGACTACGACGGGCAATATGCAGCAAGCGCGTACTAAGCGAGAGGCTGCGTCGAAGAGTTTTAAGGAGGCCCTCCGACTTTTCGAGCAGGCTGGAGACACCTGTGGAAAGGATCTCATACAGGAAGCGATAGACGCATTACAGCAACCTGGCACTGCAGCTCGAACAGCGCTAAAAAGCTATTGGCAGGCCTGCCAGTCAACTGAACGCCAGCAGCAGGAGGCATTGCAGCGCAAGCGTTATACACGGCGGACCGTGTTGGTGGGCCTGGCAGGAGGAGGGTTGACCGTGGCTGCTCTCGGAGTGAGTGCATTGCTATTGCGAGGGAAGCCTCAAGTACAAACGCGAGTGATCACCCTACCACTCCCGCTGCCCTATAGCTATCAAGGGCATACTGCTGCTGTGTCCAGTGTGGCCTGGTCGCCCGATGGCAAGCACATCGCCTCGGCCAGCGCTGACGGGACCGTGCAGGTGTGGGACGCCACGAGCGGGCACATCTTGCTCACCTACAAAGGGCATACGAATGCTGTCACCGGGCATACGAATGCTGTGTCCAGCGTGGCCTGGTCGCCCGACGGCAAACGCCTCGCCTCGGCCAGCTCCGATACGACCGTGCAGGTGTGGGATGCCACCAGCGGGCACACCCTGCTCACCTACCGCGGACATACGGCTGCTGTTGTTGTGAACAGCGTGGCCTGGTCGCCCGATGGCAAACGCCTTGCCTCGGCCAGCTCCGATACGACCGTGCAGGTGTGGGATGCCACCAGCGGGCACACCTTGCTCACCTACCGCGGACATACGAATGCTGTGTACAGCGTGGCGTGGTCGCCCGATGGTAAACGCCTTGCCTCGGCCAGCTCCGATCAAACCGTGCAGGTGTGGGATGCCACAAAAGGAAAGACGCTATTCACCTACAGCGAGCGCCCGATGGCAAGCGCCTCGCCTCGGCTAGCGTGGATAAGACCGTGCAGGTGTGGGATACCAGTCTCAGCAGTGGAAAGACCGCTCTCACCTACAGAGGGCATACGGCTGCTGTATCCAGCGTAGTATGGTCGCCCGATGGCAAACGCCTCGCCTCGGCCAGCTCCGATCAAACCGTGCAGGTGTGGGACGCCACGAGCGGGCACACCCTGCTCACCTACAAGGGCCATACTGCTGTTGTGAACAGCGTGGCCTGGTCGCCCGATAGCACGCACCTTGCCTCGGCCAGCTCCGATCAGACCGTGCAGGTGTGGGATGCCACCAGCGGGCACACCTTGCTCACCTACAAAGGCCATACTGCTGTTGTGAACAGCGTGGCCTGGTCGCCCGATAGCACGCACCTTGCCTCAGCAAGCTCCGATCAAACCGTGCGGGTGTGGGATGCCACCAGCGGGCAGACTCTGCTCACCTACAAAGGCCATACTGCTGTTGTGAACAGCGTGGCCTGGTCGCCCGATGGCAAACGCCTTGCCTCGGCCAGCTCCGATACGACCGTGCAGGTGTGGGATGCCACCAGCGGGCACACCTTGCTCACCTACCGCGGACATACGAATGCTGTGTACAGC
>WNFB01007107.1_pt1 | contig 22915 bp, 17 predicted proteins | sample 5400501 | NCBI WGS metagenome assembly WNFB01 (sample SAMN13153341, study PRJNA577476) | soil metagenome | isolation source: 200 cm saprolite under Douglas fir tree site 2 hole 1 | place: USA:California | collected 2015-04-18 | reverse complement strand
AGGTCACCTGAACCCCATTCAGGAAAAGATCGCCGATGGCAATGGTTCGCAGTGTGGATACTGTACGCCAGGATGGGTGATGACGATGTATGGGCTGCTGAGAAACAATCGCCGGCCGACCTCACAGGAAGTAGAAGACTACTTCAGCGGCAACCTGTGCCGCTGCACAGGGTACAGGTCTATTCTCAACGCTATGCAGTTATTCGTGGGCGACATAGCACTGCAGGACCAGGCAGCCGGTGAATCCATCGATCCCAACGCTTTCCCGGAATCCCGGCGCCTCTACTTTCATAGGAGCGGCTACGAATTCTACCGACCCCTCGAACTGCGCGAGGTGCTGGAACTGCTCCAACGCTATCACGCCACGCCTTCCACCGTGAAACTCGTCAACGGTAATACTTCCATCGCTATCTATAAGCGAGAAGTGTATGATCCCAAGGTGCTGATCGACGTTTCACAAATCGTCGAACTGACCGAACTCGACTATCGTCATGCTGATGCTAGGATTGTGATTGGTGGCGGGATTACACTGACGACACTCAAGAGCTTTCTCGCGGAAGTGATTCAGAGCCAGGACCCCGTGCATACCAAGGGGCTCGTCGAGATGGAAGCCCGCCTGGCGCGCCTCGCCGGTGAGCAAGTGCGTGGGGTGGGAACTGTCGCCGGCAACATTATGCTAGTCAAGAATCACGAGGCAGAAGGCGTGCCGTTCACGTCGGACCTCTTCACTGTGCTGGCGACACTTGGTGCTGTAGTGGTGCTGCGAGCGGCCGACGATCCTGAGCAGGAACAGCACTTTCCGATTTTGGAGATGCCACCCGTAGACAGCTTTCCCAGCGGCTTCGTCATCACCAAAGTGCTCATTCCATTCACCAGCGAACGGAGTATGGTCCAGACGTACAAGGTCTCCCGGCGGCTCCAGAACGCTCACGCTCTCGTGAACGCGGGCTTCCATTGCGAGTTTGGTCTATCGACAGAGGTTGAACGGGCAACACTCATATTCGGCGGCATTGGTCGCCTGCCCATCAGTGCTGAAAGAACTGCTGCCTTCCTACGGGAAAAGCCGTGGACGCGGGCGACATACGAAGCTGCCGTCCAGGTACTGCGCGAGGAGATTGCGGCGCATATCGTTCCGAGGCTGGAAGATAGGGTTTCCACCGAGTACCGGGAGGCCCTGGCGGAAGCACTCTTCTACAAGTATTTCGTCTACGTCGCCAGTCAGATCGCACCACAGGAGATACCACATAACGAGAAGTCCGCCGGGGAACCGTGGGAGCGGAAGATATCAAGTGGAATACATGGCTACGTCGAGGCACCCTACTATGCAAGGGAGCCGCTGCAGTCCAGAATGTCGCCGGTGACCATGAATCCAGGAACACCGAGCTATGCGATTGTACGCAGCATGAAAGCAGCCTTCGACCTGGCTGCTGAATATGGGAATCCAGGAACACCGAGCTACGCGGTTGCACGCAGCGCTCTGATTCCCGGCGCCCTGACGTCCAGCATCCAGGCCCCGGGTGCCGAAGCAGTCAGGATCAGGCCGGATGTCATCGCCGTCAATCAACTCGAGCCAGCTCCTGGGGACCAGCCGCCGGTGAATATTTCGGCCAGGATTCAGGCTACTGGCGAGGCAGGCTATACTCAGGATGAGCCGGGGCCGCCGGGTATGTTGCACGCTGCCTATGTCTACAGCACGTGCCAGAACGGCTTGTTCAGTTATGGCTCGCTGACTCTCGAAGAGCTCAATGCCAAACTCCGATCGGAGTGGCCAGGCTTCCATGCCTACATTACAGAGGCTGATGTTCCGCAGAAGTCCAAAGGCGATACTTACAACGATGATGATCCTGGGGGCTACGATCCCATCTTCGCAAGTGGTCGTGTCACTGCTTACGGGCAGCCGATCGGGCTGGTGGTAGCGGACACGCTGCGTACTGCGCAGCGGATTGCCGCACAGGTGCAGGGACTGATCCAGTACAACACGGAGGGCATGCGCATTGTCGAGACGATTGAACAGGCGTTGGCGGAGCCGGGTGGCAAGGGCATCCTACACGGAAAATACAACCTTGAGTGCATTGAGCGAAAAGGGAGTGTCGAGGCCTGGCTCGCAAATCCGCAGCCTGAGTCAGGCAAGGTCTTCATTACAGGCACACAGCGGACCAGCGCACAAGCGCACTTCTACTTCGAGACCCAGACTACCCTGGCCATCCCGGGCGAAATGGATCGCATGACCCTCTACAGCTCGGCACAGCACATAGCTGCCTGCCAGAACGTGGTAGCGGCAGCGCTCAAGCTGCCTGCAAGCAAGGTGGAAGTCAAGGCCACACGGATCGGCGGGGGATATGGGGGCAAAGAGACGCGGCCGCCGACAATTGCAGCAGCGGCGGCAGTGGCCGCCTGCAAACTCAACCGTCCTGTGCGTCTTGCCCTGGACCGCAATACCGATATGATCATGATCGGCAAGCGGCACCCCTTTAAAGGCACCTACTACCTCTCGGCTGATAGCAAGGGCAGGATCGAGAAACTGCGCATCGACTTCTGGTCGAACGCGGGCTTCTCCTATGACTGCTCGCTGTCAATTATGGACCTGGTGCTGCTCTCGGCCGATGGTGCCTACAATGTGCCCACCTTCCAGGCAAACGGCACGGTCTGCCGCACCAATCTTGCCACCAACACCGCCTTCCGTTCCTTCGGAGTCATCCAGTGTAGTCTGATCCTTGAGGAGGCGATCGAGCATCTGGCATGCCAGTTGGGCATGACACCAGAAGCGGTGCGCGAGCGGAACTTCTATCAAGATGCCACCATTGACTCCTTTGATTGCACTCCCTACGGGCAGGAGCTGCGCGACTGCCGCATTAACCAGGTCTGGGCGGACTTGTGCGAAAAGGCGCACTTCGACGCGCGCTGGAGGGATGTACAGGCCTTCAACGCTTCAAATCGCTGGCGCAAACGCGGCATCGCGATGACACCGATCAAGTATGGCGTCTCCTATACGTACTTGCCGATGAATCAAGCCAGCGCCCAGGTGCTGGTCTACAACGATGGTAGCGTGCTGGTCCATCATGGCGGAACAGAGATGGGCCAGGGTATAGATACCAAAATCCTGCAGATTACGGCTAACACCCTGGGTATCCCATATGACCTGATTCAGATTGCCTACGGGGACACCTCAGCAGTGCCCAACGCGAGTTCAACTGGAGCTTCGACGGGTGCCGACTTACAGGGGGGAGCAGTGCTGGCCGCAGCCAGGCAACTGCGCGAGCGATTGGTCGACTTCTGCAAGTGTAACCAAGATGATCCCAACTCCGGCATCCCTACCAACTGGCAGCAGGATTGGGCTGGCTCCTGGAAAGCCGTGGTTCGGGCCGCATACAAAAAGAGGGTGGACTTGTCGAGCGAAGCGAGCTTCGATAGCCCCAACCTGGAGCAACTCGGGCCTGACCATATTCAGCTGACGCCCGGAAAGCAGGCGTTCTATTACTTCACGTACTCGGCGGCGGTGTCGGAAGTCGAGATCGATGTTCTCACCGGGGAATTCACGATTCGCCGCTCCGACATCATCTACGATGCTGGCCAGTCCATCAACCCTGAACTGGACTTCGGCCAGGTCGAGGGTGGCTTCATCCAGGGTGTAGGTAACGTTACCACCGAGGAGATGTACTACGCCCCGGACGGCAGACCCTATTCAGACGGAACGTGGCATTACAAACCGCCGTGCAGCAAGACCATACCGATCGAGTTCAATGCGAACCTGCTGGAGTACGTGAGAACGGATCATCGCACGGATACGCCCATGGATAAATATGGGATCATGTCATCCAAGTCCACGGGTGAGCCGCCATTCGTGCTTGCCAACTCGGTTTTCTTCGCCATCAAGCACGCAATTATGGCTGCCCGCCAGGCGGCTGAACGGTACGAGTGGTTCGAACTGGAATCGCCGGCAACAGTCGAGCGGATCCGGCAGTCCTGCTGGTCCCTCGAGTCGCCGCCGCCTACCACCTAAGGGTATGACGATGATTGATCCATAAGAGAGGGCCTCACCCCAGCCCTCTCCACTGCGTGGAGAGGGAGCAGAGGGTGAGGCAGGAGCGGGTTAAGCGACTTTTGCGAAGCCCTGGAACGTGAACCCGGAATCTTGAATTTCTGCTCACAGAAGAGTATCATTACTGTGGCGGCACATAGTGGAGGATGTCAACTGCACCTTTGTGCGTAGCCTCTCTGCTTATGCATTAGTCTTATTGCGTACCGGCGTGGTGGTTTGCGTATCATTACCTTTCTATGAGGAGAGCCGAGCATGGCCGACCGCTTAATCGAAGCCCGGCGAATTGCCAAACAGGATCTGCCAGCGCAGCTTACTCCATTGATTGGGCGCGAGCAGGAGGTGGCTGCGGTCTGTACGCTCCTGCGGCGACCAGAAGTACGTCTCGTGACCCTCACCGGCACGGGTGGAGTCGGTAAAACCCGCCTCGCCCTTCAAGTAGCCACCGACTTGATGGATGACTTCGCCAACGGCGTCTGCTTCATTCCACTGGCCTCCATCGGCGACCCTGAACTGGTCGTGCCCACTATCGCCCGGACACTCGAACTCAAAGAAATTGGACAACAATCACTGCCTGACCTCCTGAAAGCCTATCTCCAGGACGAGCACCTGCTGCTCTTACTCGACAACTTTGAGCAGGTTGTGACGGCAGCGCCGAAACTTTTGGAACTCCTGGCTAACTGCCCGTACCTCAAGCTGCTGGTAACCAGCCGCGCTGTTCTGCACGTTAGTATTGAATACGATTTCCCCATCCCGCCATTGGAGCTGCCAGACCTGGCCCATCTCCCCGGGCGTGAGCAGCTGACCGAGTACGCGGCGGTGGCCCTCTTCATTCAGCGGGCGCAAGCCATCAAGCCCGATTTCCATATAACAGATGCCAACGCTAGCTGCATAGCAGCCATTTGCACTCGCCTGGATGGGTTACCACTGGCCATCGAGCTGGCGGCAGCCCGCATCAACCTGCTCCCACCACATGCCCTCCTGGCACGTTTGGAGCATCGATTGCACCTATTGACGAGTGGAGCGCGGGATGTCCCGGCTCGCCAACGGACACTACGGAACACACTAGAGTGGAGTTATACCTTGTTAGATGCAGCGGAACAGCGCCTCTTCCGGCGGCTCTCGGTCTTTGCCGGCGGCTGCACTCTGGATGCGCTAGAAGCTATTTACACTGCTCTTGGCGATGCTTCGGGACAAATACTGGACGGGGTGGCGTCACTTATCGACAACAGCCTATTGCAACAAACGGAGCAAGAGGGGGAGGAGCCGCGTTTAGTAATGCTGGAGACTATCCGTGAGTATGGGCTGGAGGCGCTCGCTACAAGTGGGGAGATGGAAGTCACTTTGCAAGCTCATGCTATATATTACCTGCAGCTTGCAGAGCAGGGAGGGCCGAACCTGATTGGTGTCGAGCAGCAGAGATGGTGCAATCGTTTGGAGCGGGAACATGCGAATCTGCAGGCGGCCTTGCATTGGTCGATAGAGCGAAAAGAAGCGGAACTGACCTTGCGGCTGAGCGACGCCCTCTGGTGGTTCTGGTTGACACATAATCACTTGAGTGAGGGGCGTCAATGGCTGGAGAAAGCGCTCTCTGGAGGCGAGGGAAGGGTGACATCGGTGCGAGCGAACGTGCTCAATGTTCTTGGGCTTCTGCTCCTCAACCAGGGAGACTACGAGCAGGCGGAGAGGCGATGCGCAGAGAGCGTGGCGCTGTACCGGGAACTCGGAGACACGGTCGGCATAGCCTGGCCGCTCCATCACCTGGCGTTGGTGGCGCTCGATCAAGGTGAGTACACGAGAGCCCATTCGCTGTTCGAGGAGTGCCTGACACGTTTCAGCGAAGCGGGAGACAAGATAGGTCGTGCTTATTCGCTCTGTCACCTGGCATTGCTGTACAACGAGCAAGGAGAGTACGAAAAGGCATGCTCCTTTGCGGAGGATGGTCTCAAGCTTTTTAGAGGGTTAGAACATGGTCATGGCATTAGCGAGGCGCTCTTCTGTTTGGTGAAAGTGCTTATTGTTTCGCAAAGTGGGAAAGCGGTAGTGCACCGTCTGCTTGAGGAATGTCTCGCGCTCGCCAGGGAGACGGGCGATGAATCGAGGATGGCTGATGCACTTCACGTCGCGGCGCGAGGTGCTCTCAGTCAGGGCGTTGTTGCCACAGCACGCTCATTCATCGAGGAGAGCCTGGCATTCTCTAAGGCAAAAGGGTATCGAGCAGGAATTATAGGATCGCTGGCCGTTTTCGGACAGGTTACAGCTACTCAGGGTGACTACGCACAAGCGCGGGCTCTCTATGAGGAGAGTCTGACGCTAGCGAGAGAGATGGGCTTCAAGCGGCTTATCCCAGCTAATCTGGAAGGATTAGCAGCCGTATTCGCGGCACAGGGAGAACCTATGCGAGCTACCCGACTCTGGGGCGCGGCGGAAGCTCTGCGCGAAGCCATGGGTATGCCCTTACCACCTATCGAGAATCCTGGCTACAAGCGCTCGGTCGCTGCTGCCCGTATCCAACTGGGTGGGCAGATTTTTACCGCTATCTGGGCTGAAGGGCGCACCATGATACCAGAAGAGGTCCTTGCCGCCTGGGAGCCAGTGAAGCTGCCTCAGCCGGTCCCAAGAGAACCATTATCAATGCTTCCAGCGAAGTCCTCACCCTCCTATCCCGGCGGCCTGACGGCACGAGAGGTCGAGGTACTGCGCCTGATGGCACAAGGACTTACCGATGCCCAGATAGCAGAACAACTGATGATCAGTCCCCGCACCGTCAGTTGGCATCTCTCCACCATTTACAATAAGATCCAGGTTTCCTCGCGCAGCGCCGCTACCCGCTATGCCATAGAGCAGCGTATGGTGTAACGCTCCATTGCTGTTTTTCTGCCGGTCCTCTGAAATGCCTCCATACGCTTGAGCCTAATGAAGTTTACCAAGCAACATCGCTAATGCTCCGTAGGCGCACAATTTATTGGCGCACCGCCGATTTATCGGCCTGGGGAGGGCATTGACAGGCCATTGGCCGATAAATCGGCGATGGGCACGGTAAACCGGCCCCTCATGAATGTTGACGACCGCATGGGGTCCTGTAGGGACAAGGGGCGGATGTGGGGCAGGGTGGGGGCCTGGTGCTTGTCCTGGCGGCAACGCGAGCCAGTGGGGACTGCGTGGAGCACAAAGGTCGCCCCCCAACGAGGACAAGCACAAGGCCCCCTCATCCACTCCACCCCGCCCCTTGTCCCTACAGGACCTTGGGCCGCAAGCACCTCAATGGATAGGATTCCCCGATTCGGTCGTCAACATTCATCAGGTGTCCGGATTATTTCGTCAATGTGCATAAGCTCAATCACCTGTAGGTATAAGCCCCACCCCAGTAATTCTACGGGTATCCCTCGCAATTATCCTTTTTTGATCCCTCAAAGACCGGTAATGACAACAGGTGATTCAACGGATGCGCTGCAAGCCCTGGCCGGGTACACTCTGAGCAAAGGGTCGTCTATGGGCGCGAGACCTTGCTAGACCCATGACAAGACACAAGCATGAGGTGTACCATGACGTACTATCGTGTGGCATTGGAGAGAGATCAAGCTCCCACCTGGCGGTGGGCATCAACCGTGCTGACCTCGCTTGATGGAGTGTTTGGCTTCATCAGCCTGTATCACCTGGTCCCCAGAGACTACCTCCGGGTGTTTTTCTCCTCCTCGGTGGACTACCTGAACGAGATGCTAGCCCGTGAGAATCAAGGCCTGCCGTCCAACTCCCTGACGGCCGACCAACTCTTCAACGGGAGCAAGCACATCGATCCACGTGAGATGCAACGGCTCGAGTCAGCAGGTGACCCTGGCCAGGGCATAGGCATAGCAGGAACTTCCCTCCTCGGAGCGCAAGCCTGGCATGAGCAAGGGCAGCCTGCTCCTGACAAAGGAAGTACGAGCGTGCTGGAGAGAAGCCGGTTAGCAGTAGAGCTGGATGGAAGCGCCGATCACGACACGCCCTACCACTTCAGCTTACCCGTCTCTCTGCCACAGGCGCTCGCCTGGACGAGACTGCTCGCCAGGGTACAGCGCGGGGAGTTAGAGCCGTAGTGCGTGGTTGGGAATCGGTCGAGGAGCAGCGGGTTCAAAGAAGGACCACCCTCGGCAGTTCTTTTGATGAGTTTGGTGGCAAATAGGAAAAGGACGTGAAACCGTGAGTACGCAACTATTCGATCCTGCGCGGTACAAGGCGGGACAACGGCGAGAGTGGAGTATGGCTGCCCCTGCCTGGAAGAACTGGTGGCAGCGCATTGAGCCGGCGCTTCAGCCGATTAGCGATCGCATGATGGATCTGGTCGACATTCGACCGGGTCAGCAGGTGCTGGACGTGGCGACAGGGATAGGCGCACCCGCCGTCGCTGCCGCCCGGCGCGTCGGCCCTACAGGAGGAGTCATCGCTACTGATATCGCCCCGCAAATGCTCGATATTGGTCGCAAGCGGGTCCTGGAACTTGGATTAGACAACATCGACTTCCGTGAGATGGACGCCGAGGCATTGGAACTGCCGGAGAGCAGCTTCGATGCTATGCTCTGCCGGTTTGGCCTGATGTTTCTGCCCAATCTGCAGACGGCTCTGGGGCAGATGCGCAAACTCCTGGTTCCCGGTGGGCACCTCACAGCGGCCGTCTGGGGACCTCCACAAAAGGTTCCTTTCGCCAGCATACCGTTGGCCGTGGCGCTGCGAGAACTTCAAGTGCCACCGCCTCCGCCAGGACTGCCCGGGCCATTTCGCCTGGCGGACGTAGACGCGCTGAAGCAGGTACTCAGGCAGGCGCGTTTTTCGCACATCTACACTGAACCCATGGTTCTGACGTTCGAGTGGTTCTCGCCCGATGAGTTCGTGTCCTTTCACCAGGAGGTCTTGACACAACTGAACGCTCTGCTGGCGAGGTATCCTATCGCGCGGCAGGCAGAAGTCTGGCAGGCAATTGCGGAGGCCGCCGGGCAGTATAGGACGCCAGCCGGTACCCTGCTCATGGAGAACGAAGTGATCCTTGCGGTGGGGCGACGCTGAATACAGGGCCCACCGGAGCACGTTGTACGAGATTGTTTCGAATAGATCAAACCATATTGCAACTATGCAGAAAGGAGGTAACTGCTCAGCAACCCACCGTCGAGTACAGGAGTTAACGTCGCCAAACTCAATCGCCTGAAGGCGTGCGAGTCTCCAGAAAGGAGTTAAAATGAAACGCTTAGCATTAACAATCTCGCTCATACTGGCCGTTGTACTTGCGCTATCTTTTTTGTATGTAAGTCGCGTAGCGGCCGCTAAAGCGCCAACACCATCGGTACAAATGTTGAGCACAAGCTACGGGCAGCCGCCTGTATTTCTAGGAGGTGCACTTCAACCAGTCGAAACGCTCTCATTTAGTGTCGCCGCACCGGCTAAGCTAGAAGTGACAAGCGAAAATACGTCACTTAACTTTCTCGCGGTTTGTCAGATCGTATTAGATGGTACCGTTTTAGTCGCTACACCCAATGGCTTGTTTAGCTCACATCCAGATTTGACAGTCACAGATATTAGTGTCGCGGCAGGCAGCCATACACTTATAGTACTATGTGCAGCCGCCGCCTCATCACAAGCTGATGGCAGTCTAAGCGCCATCATCACAACAGGTTTATAGAGCGTCAAGCGCCCATCCCGTAAAACACGAAATGGCCTAATAGGCCTTAACCGGATTTGGGAGGCGATCCGGGAGGCGGTTGCCTCCCCATTACATTCGTGGCGGGCGTTCGGTTGCCGAAATGCCTGCCCATACGTGCATCAATTGCACAAGGAGAAGAGATCATGAAGAGTTCTGGTTTGCGGTCGCGTCTGGCCGCACTCGTAACAGCCGGTATTGCCTGTGTCTGCCTGCTGAGCCTGAGCAGTGCCACCGCGTGGGCCAAAGTGGGCAGCATCAAGGAGTTCCCCATCCCCACGTCCGGAAGCAGCCCTTTTGGCATCACGGCCGGGCCGGATGGCAACCTCTGGTTCACCGAGAATACTGGGAACAAGATCGGGCGCATCACGCCCAGGGGCACCATCACTGAGTTCCCGACCCCGTCCGGAAGCAGCCCTTTTGGCATCACGGCCGGGCCGGATGGCAACCTCTGGTTCACCGAGTCCTCTGGCTCTGCGAACAAGATCGGGCGCATCACCACCGCTGGGGCCGTTATCAACGAGTTCCCCGTCCCCTCGACCAATAGCTTGCCTGAGGGCATCACAAGCGGGCCGGATGGTAACCTCTGGTTTACCGAGGCGAGTGGCAACAACATCGGGCGCATCACCACCAGTGGCGTCATCACTGAGTTCCCCGTCCCGGAAGGATTCGGAAGCGGTCCTGTCGGCATCACGGCCGGGCCGGATGGTAACCTCTGGTTTACCGAGTTCAATGCGGCCCATGTCGACCGCATCACCACCAGTGGCACCATCACCGAGTTCCCGCTCCCCACGAACACCAGCGAGCCCGAGGGGATCACGGCCGGGCCGGATGGCAACCTCTGGTTTACCGAGTTCAATGGGAACAACATCGGGCGTATCACCACCAGTGGGGTCATCACCGAGTTCGCCGTCCCCACGTCCGGAAGCAGCCCTTTTGGCATCACAAAAGGGCCCGATGGCAACCTCTGGTTCACCGAGTTCTTTGGAGTGGGCAAGATCGGGCGTATCACCACCGCTGGGGTCGTTATCAACGAGTTCCCGATCCCCACGGGCCTCAGCAGGCCCGAGGGCATCACGGCCGGGCCTGCCCGCACGGCCAGCGTCTGGTTCACCGAGGTAATGGGGAACAAGATCGGGAAGATCACCACGTAATGAGGCTCCACTGAGGCTGGTGGGCTGCCGGACGACGGCGCATAGTGGTCCGGCAGACCGTCGTGGTAAGTATCCTTGTAGCGCTCCTGTGTCTTGCCCTTCTGCTGGGAGTTCTCCTGATCCTCAGCAGCTTCACCGGGGCACCTCACTCACCGACCGGGATTATGCTTATCGCTCCTCCTTACCGGGTTGCCTGACCTGGTAAGTGATGGATGGACCGTGCCAGCTCATGGAGAGCTGTATCAGGTCAGTACAACAGAGGTAATTCATCATGTATGATGCCATCGTCGTCGGGGCCCGCTGTGCCGGTTCGCCGACCGCCATGTTACTCGCCCGCATAGGCTACCGGGTGTTACTGGTAGACAAAGCGATGTTCCCGAGTGATACCATGTCCACCCACTTCATCCGCACGCCCGGTGTCGCGCGGCTTAAGCACTGGGGCGTGCTGGACAAGATCATCGCCTCGCAGTGTCCACCCATTGCCACATTTACCATTGATCTCGGCCCATTTGCTCTTGTCGGCACGCCTCCTCCAGTAGAGGATGTCGCCACGATCTACGCTCCCCGGCGGACCGTCCTGGATAAGATACTCGTTGATGCTGCTGTGGCAGCAGGGGCTGAACTGCGCGAAGGATTCTTGGTCGAGGAGCTTCTGAGGGACGGCGACCGTGTGACGGGCATCCGGGGGCGGAGCCCAGGCGGTCGAAGTGTGAAGGAGCAGGCACGTATTGTGATTGGAGCTGATGGCATGCGTTCGCTCGTCGCACGTAGCGTGCAAGCCCCAACCTACCAGGCGAAACCTGCGCTCACGTGCGTCTACTATGGCTATTGGAGCGGCGTACCTCTCGGGGGGGCTGAAATCTATATCCGGCCGCACCGCATGTTTATCACCTTTCCCACCAATGAGAACCTCGCGTGTATCTACGTCGCCTGGCCCATCTCCGAGTTTCATACCGTCCGTGCCGACATTGAAGGAAACTTCCTCAAGACCCTTGACCTTGCGCCACGGCTTGCTGAGCGCATCCGTCAGGGCAAGCAAGAGGGGCGCTTTGTGGGCACGGCTGATTTGCCCAATTTCTTCCGCAAACCCTATGGGTCTGGCTGGGCACTCGTCGGCGACGCCGGGTACCACAAGGACCCCTACGCAGCACAGGGCATCACCGATGCCTTCCGTGATGTGGAACTGGTCGTCGAGGCCATCGACGCAGGATGTTCTGGACGGCGGCCCCTGGAGGAAGCACTGGTCGACTACGAGCGGCAACGCAACACCCTGGCGCTGCCGCTGTATGAGTACGACACGCAGGCGGCGGCGTTTGCGCCTCGCCCACCGGAGATGCAGCAACTCTTGGCGGCCCTGCAAGGGAACCAGGAGCAGACGAATCGCTTCTTTGGCCTCGCCGAGGGGACGACGTCCATTCCAGAGTTTTTCTCGCCCGAGAACATCCAGCGGATCATGGCTGCCGCCGGTGTGGTAGCGGCACCCACGAATCCTGCTGGCCAGGGAAGAAACACTTCCCTAGAGTGAATATCCAGAGAAAGGAGAATATCGCATGTCAACCGAAGAGAACAAGGCAACCGTACGTCGTCTCATTGAGGAGGTCTGGAATCAGGGCAATCTTGCCGTCTTTGATGAGCTCTATGCCCCCAACTTCATCTTCCATGATCCTAACCTTCCCCGCGTTCGCACCCGCGAAGACGACAAACGATGGATCACCGAGACCCTCAACGCCTACCCCGATCTGCATATGACCAGTGAGGACATGATCGCTGAAGGAGACCGGGTGGTTGTGCGCTTGACAGCTCGTGGCACCAACACCGGTGATATCGTGACGCCGATGCCTCGCCCCGCGACCGGCAAGCAAGTAACCATGACAGGAATCGTCATCGCCCGCTTAGCCAACGACAAGTTCGTGGAAATCTGGCACCAGGTGGATTGGCTCGGCGTGCTCCAACAACTCGATTTGATCCCTGCGCCAGGGCAAGCCAGTTAATCACCTCTCTAGCCCTTTGCACCTGAGAGGCAAGGAACTCGGTGGCGAATTGCTGCCGGGTTCCTGAACGAGCCAGAACAGCTGCCTATCCAGGCGAGCAATCGGTAGCTGAAAAATGGAGACCTTAGTCGTTTTCAGTGTGGATGGAGTGGCTACCACCATTCCACCAGGGAAGAAACACCTCCCTTAGTCGACGGACCATCAACCGAGTCATCGCAATGTAAATCGCAGTGTGGGTTCTGGTAAGGATGACCAGGGTACCTGAACACCCCCCGGTAATTCTACGGGGAAATCCTCAACAGCGTCCTGCCAGAACACACAAAGACAGGTAATGACAACAGGTGATTCAACGGATGTGCTAGCGCCTTCTGCCAGGTACATTGTGCGTAGTGAAGAAATCGGCACAAGAGAAGGAGGAGGACACATTCCTATGAGCCAACACAAAACTAACACCTACGCTGAGATCGCGAGCGCTTCGACGGTCGAGGCGTGCCGCCTGGGGCAACTGCTGTATCCCTCGACCAAACAGCTCTTTGTACAGGCGGGCATTACCACGGGGATGAAGGTGCTCGATGTGGGCAGCGGCGCGGGTGATGTCGCCCTGCTGCTTGCCGAACTGGTCGGTCCCACCGGGTCGATTGTCGGCGTGGAAGTCCACGCGACGATCCTGGAGACCGCACGGGCGCGGGTGCAGGCCGCGGGGCTGACGAACGTGTCGTTTATTACCGGGGACATCCGCGACGTGGCACTCGACGAGGAGTTTGATGCGGTCGTCGAGCGCAATGTCTTGATCTATCTCCCCAATCCGGCAGCAGTGCTGCGCCGGTGCCTGGAACATCTGCGTCCGGGCGGGGTCGTCGTCTTCCAGGACCTTGACGTCAGCCTCGGCGAGCTGGTCACTCAGCGAGACGCCATGCCTCCTCTAGCCCGGCAAGTCGCCAGCTGGCTGTACGGCGGCTTTCGCCAGGCCGGGGTAGAGCTGCAGATCAGATGCAAGTTCCCCGACTTGTTTCTGGAGGCGGGCTTGCCGTATCCCACCATGACTCTGGACAGCACGGTGGCTGCGGGCCCTGACTGGACCGGCTATGCCTACCTGGTGGATCTGCTCGTCGACCTCCTGCCCAAGCTGTACGACTATGGCATCCTGAAGGAAGCTGTGGATGCCGAGCGTTGCGTCGAGCAGATGCGCGCCGAGGTCCTCCAGCAGCGCAGCTTCGTGCCTCTGGCCTTTTGGGCCGGGGCCTGGGCGCGCAAGGAGTCATGAGAGGAGTTGATATGACATTTTCAGAGGAGCGGACGCTCGTGTCCTGAAAGAAGACCTCATTGCAGGAGGAAACGTATGGGTATGACCACTGATGGCCTGTCGTACTGGCAGGCCGAAAGCGAGGGGATTGAGCTCCTCGACACGACGATTGATGATCTCTTATACGAAGTCGCGTTTGTAACGCTTTTCGTAACGATTTCGAGACGGGCGCCTAGTAAAATAGGGGTAGACGAAGCTCAGGTATAGCAGAGTGCGTTACATCCGTAGGGCGTATATGTTAAAAGCAACAACAATAAAGAATAGCTTATCAGTATAACAATGAACACAGGAGAAACCATTTATGAAAATCAAGCAAGCAAAACAGAGCAACCAGCATGCCGTGGTGATTGGTGCAAGCATGGCCGGGTTATTGGCGGCACGGGTGCTGTCAGAGCACTTCGAACAGGTAACGATCATTGAACGTGACCGGCTCTCCGAGCAAGTGGAGCCACGTAAAGGAGTACCCCAGGGACAGCACGTACATATCCTATTGATGAAAGGAGAAACTATTCTGAGGGAACTCTTCCCAGCCCTCTATGAGACATTCGCTCAGGACGGAGCCGTCCCACTGACTTCCGCAGACGTGCAGTGGTATGACTTTGGCGTGTGGAAGGCGCCCTCCCCAGACTCGATCAAAGCCTATTGTGGAAGCCGCCCTTTCCTCGAGCAGTATGTGCGACGTTTCCTGGCCGCCAGAGCCAATGTGCGCTTCATCGACGGATGTGAGGTCAACAGGTTGTATGCCAATGAGGATCATACGCGTGTCATGGGTGTGTCATTAGTGCATCACAGTCCAGAGCGGCAGGAGGAAGACTTAGCTGCCGACCTGGTTGTTGATGCCAGCGGACGCGGTTCGCGAGCACCCCAGTGGCTCATGTCTCTTGGGTACGATAGAGTGGAAGAAACCAGCGTCAAAGTAGATGTCGGGTACGCTACGCGTATCTATCGTCGCCCCAGTGATCTCCCTCTCGACTGGAAACTGTTAATCATCTTCCCGACGCCTCCCCATGAGAAACGGAGTGGATTAGTGTTTCCCATCGAAGACGACTGCTGGATGGTGTCGCTGGCGGGCCGGTTGCGCGACTACCCGCCCGCCGACGAGGCAGGCTTTCTGGAATATGCCCGCAGCCTGCCAGATCCGAGCCTGTATGAGGCGATCAAAGAGGCGGAGCCGGTGACACCCATTGTCACATACAAATATGCTGTAAACCGCTGGCGGCACTATGAGCGCATAGCTCGCCTACCCGAAGGCTTCGTGATCCTGGGCGACGCCGTGTGCAGCTTCAACCCGGTGTACGGACAGGGCATGTCGGTGGCGGCCCTCGAAGCCAAGGTGCTGGATGTGTGTTTGCGGGATCAGCAACGCCAGGGTACACGCAACGATCTGGCCGGTTTTCCGCAGCAATTCCAGCAAGCGATCGTCAAGGTGGTGAAGGTTCCCTGGATGCTGGCAACGGGTGAGGATTTCCGCTACCCCGAAACCGAGGGGAAGCGACCGCTGGGCATGAACCTGCTTCACTGGTATACACGCCGGGTGAATGAACTGACGGGGTCCAATCCTATGGTAGCGGGGCTGTTCTATCAAGTCCTGCACCTGCTCAAGCCACCAACGGTACTGTTCAGTCCGCGCGTCGTATGGGCCGTTCTGAGCAAAGAATTGGCATCCCATCGCCAAAAGCCGGCAGCATCGCTGCCGACGGACGAGGCGAGTTCACCAGCCCGCATGATAGATGCAATAGCAAGGTGAAGGAGAGAGGCCATGTCAATGGAAGACAACAAGGCGATCATCCGCCGCTTCTACGATGAAGTGATCAACAGGAGGCACCTGGCCGTCCTGGACGAGATGCTGGCTCCCACTTTTGAGGGATTCAAAGCCGAAGGTGCAGATCATGCCAGCAATTGCGAAGACTTCAAACACATCCTGGCGTTCGCGCTTCGTACCTTCCCTGAGTGCCAGCAGACCATTCACGATTGGCACATTGAAAAGGATGTCGTGGTGACGCGCTGGAGCCTCTGCGGCAAACAGAAAGGTGAGTACCTGGGTTTACCCGGTGTCGAGAAGCAGTTTCGAGCCACAGGGGGTGATACCTTTCGCCTGGTTGGCGGCAAGATCATGGAGCATTGGGTCGAACTGGACACGCTGCACCTGGGGCGACAGATTGCGGCGATTGCCCCTCTTGATGATGAAAGAGAAGAGTGATGGGTATGACCACCGAGATGAAAACAGCGTAACAATTGAGGAGGGGAATAACTATGATACAAAGCACTCTCACCACATCCTACGTGTTTGGACATCCCGGGGAAGAAAGCCAGCGTCTCCTGAGCCAGTCTCGACTGTATAACTCTTGCACGCGGCGGTTCCTGGAACAGGCTGGCATCACCGCGGGGATGAAGGTGTTAGATGTGGGCAGTGGCGCAGGCGATGTGACCTTCCTGGCTGGCGAACTGGTTGGTCCCAGGGGCATGGTGGTGGGAGTGGAACACGATCTGACTATGCTTGAGACTGCTCGAGCCCGAGCGTGTGCGGCTGGCCTGACCCAGGTGTCCTTTGTGGCGGGCGATCTTCGCAACGTCGCTCTCGCCAGCGAATTTGATGCTGTGATCGGGCGCGATATTCTATTGTATCTCATTGACCCGGTCGCCCTGCTACGGGTCGGCGTCCAGCATCTGCGTCCCGGAGGGATCGTGGCCTTTCAAGAGTTCGATTTCAGCGTGATCGAGCGTCTTGTTGCAGCAGAGGGTGCTCCTGCCTTCTCTCAGCAGCTGGTACGCTGGATGAGCGCGGGCTTCCGCCGCGTAGGAGCGTCTGTGCAGCTGGGCACCCAGCTGTCTGCGGCGTTTGTCGAGGCGGGCTTACCGTTTCCGCAGATGCGTCTGGGGAGCCTCATCGGCACCGGACCAGACTGGGCAGGCTGGTAGAGTATGGGATCGTACAGGCGGGGGAAGTGGATATCGACATGTGGAGCGAGCGTCTGCGGGCTGAGGTCAGCCAGCAGACGCTGTTCATCGCTTCAGGCATACTAGTGGGAGCCTGGACCCGTGTCGGCCAGATCGTGGATATTCCACTTCACGCATAGGTCGTCTACAACTACTAATTAAGTGTAAGGTTGCTGTCATACAGCCGATAAAGAACACAGAGGAGAGAGTCAAAATGACAGAAACAACAGTTATTATGCAGAGTAACTTTTTAATGCGGACATCATCACGTCCGCAGAGGGCCGATAAAGAAGTTTAACGACCAAAACAGGTCATTTCGTAGGCGGCGCATTTATGCCCGCATCGCCGATTTATCGGCCTGGGGAGCGCATCGACGGGCCATTGGCCGATAAATCGGCGGTGCGCCAATAAATTGTGCGCCTACCGGGTATTACCGATCTTGGTTGGTAAAAATCATAATCGGCCCCCTACGATGGCCGGAGTATTCGGTTCCTTTTTGTGGAGGGAAAACATATGCATACCAGCCGATTACAGCGCTACTTGCTCACCTTTGTATGTTGTGCTCTGCTCGGGCTGGGTGCTGCCTGTGGCCCAGGTGCCCAGCTATCTCCAGTGCCTACCCCCGGTAAGAGCACAACCGCGACTTCAGGTACCACGCCAAAGAGTACTCCTACCCCCTCCGGGAAGCCGGCAACGCCCGTCTCTGGTGGCACTTCGACGGTGCCCATGCCGCCAACGCAGACCAGTTGCCCTGCGTCTATAGACGAGGGACGAGCCGCCGTGATGCGACCGCTGGCCCTGGGCAGCCATCCCAGCATCGCCTACATCTTTAATGAAGGGACAGTAGACAACGCCAGCTTTGCGGAGTTGAAACGCTACGACGTGACGACCGGCAGCAAGACGGTGATTGTGCATCTGCCACAGACGAACATCACCGAGGCGCAGGTCTCAGCGGATGGGCAATGGCTGCTCTTCGTTAGTAATGATCTTGTAGGCTCAAAGCTCCAACTGGTGCGCCTGGATGGACAGGGCCTGCAGACCTTATTCTGTCCATCTGACATCGTAAACCATGTGCAATGGTCTCCCGATCAGAAACTGGTCATGTTTTCTGCCGTTACCATCACAGGAAGGTCCGTGCCGTTCCTGCTCACGCTGTCCACTGGCGCTGTTCAACGAGAACTCCTGTTGCCGGACACGGGTTTCGGCTTTGAGGCGCGCACCTGGGTGGATAACACGCGAGTGTACCTGGTGAGCCTTCCTGCGGGGCCAGGGGGAGCGGAGAACCTGTATATCCTGGATACGAAGCAAGGCGCACAGCAGCAGGTGTCGAATCTCACCCTGGTGGGACAAGGCTCACAGCCACAGTCCTGCTGGGACTTTGATAGCGACTATGAGGCGACCCGCCTAGTCACGAGTTCGTGTACCGTCTCCTTCCCACCCGGCTCAACGGATCGGGGCATCCAGCAGGGTCCCAGTAGCATCACCATTCAATCCATCACCGGTGGCTCGGCGCATACGACCTTCACCACCCCGACGCTGGCCATCACCCAGGTGCGCTTGCTCGGCTATAAAAGCTCCAAGCTGCTGCTGCTTATGGAGAATCAAAACTTTGGCGCCAGCATCAGCGTTGACACCAGCCAGAACGGGTTATGGAAGATGAACACGGACGGCTCCGGTCTCACCCGCCTCACCACTGAGGGAGCGAATACTACGAGCAACTTCAACCAGTTTACCCAGTATCCCTGGTCGAACGTCTCGGTCGATGGCAGCCTCTATGCTTTGCAAGTGACCGATATCCAGAGCAAAAACCCAATCACGAACCTGGTCTTTGGCTCCCTGGATGGAGGCCCCACAACGACCTTTGCCTTTGCCAACGTCAACGCCGGGACGGTGGAGGTCGCTGGCTGGACGATGATGTAAACGTGTTTTTGTCGAGGAGCAAGACAAGGAGGTGGAATCAAGATAACAGCAGGAATCCCTGAGTAGCTAGCAGACGGTCTTACTCAAGTTGCAAAAACAAGAAGGAAGGAACAAACCATGAACATTCAGATTACCTCTTTAGATGGAGGCGTGACTAAGACACCTTCAGCTTCAAGTATCAAAATGGCTTCGGGTTCAGGTGTTGTTACATCTCGCGCCTTACAGGCTTCCCAGGACGTGCTCGCGACTACTGCTGGCGCTGGGATGGTAAATTTTGTTGATAATGGTGGTCCTGTGCTGACAAATGTGGACCTGCTATTGATCTTCTGGGGATCAGCGTGGGCAGGCATGGCTACACCATCCGCACAAGATGTTGCCAATGCTGTTGTAAACATCCTGTCCGGCCCATATATGTCAGCACTTTCCCAATACCGAGGGATTGGCCAGGGAAAGCTGTCTGGAGCCGGAATCTTCTCAAGCTTTGATCCTCCAAGCACCTTCGGTGACTCGGATGTAATTAACTTGATTAGCCAGCTGATCAGTGGAGGAGCAGTGCCAGCACCTGGCTCTGACAGTCAGCTGCTTTACTGCGTGTTTATGCCTGTGGGCGCGAGTTTTGGCACGAATTCGAATGTCATTGGTGAGCATGCCTACTTCACTCTCTCGGATGGCTCCAAGGGCCATTTCGGCTGGGTGACGAACGATGGAACGCTCAACTCCATCACAAGCATATTCTCCCATGAACTGGTAGAGGCATGCACGGATCCCGAGGGGACTGCTATACAAGGCATGCCTGGCACATGTGACCAGGGAGGAGGATGGTGCGAGATAGGTGATGTCTGTGAAGGGAGCAATACGGTCGTAAATGGCGTCGTTGTCCAGACATACTGGTCACAAAACAGCCAGGGTTGCGTCATCTGAGGGTCTTGAGAGAAGGGACAGTAGCTAAAAAATGTTAGTCCCATACCATCTCCACAATGGATGGAGATGAGAACAATGCACGGGGCAAGGACTTCTTGCCCTGGGTGAACATTCAAAGAAAGGATAGGCAACAGGAGGCAAACTATGAGTACACAACAATTTGATCCAACGAGATATAAGGCTGGACAACAGAAAGAGTGGGGCGCCGCTGCCCCTGGCTGGAAGGACTGGGGGCATGTTATTGGGCCAGAACTGCAGCCGATCAGTGATCGCATGATGGAACTGGCCGAAATACGGCCTGGCCAGCAGGTGTTGGATGTAGCTACAGGCCTAGGCGAGCCCGCTGTCACTGCCGCTCACCTGGTTGGACCCTCGGGCCGGGTCATAGCCATTGATATCGCCCCGCAAATGCTTGATATAGCTCGAATGCGAGTAAATGAGCTAGGATTACACAACATCGACTTCCGGGAGATGGATGCAGAGGAGCTTGACTTGCCAGAACAGAGCTTCGATGTCATCCTTTGCCGGCTCGGCCTGATGTACCTGCCCAATCTGCAGACCTCACTGGAAAGGATGCGCAACCTGTTGGTACCTGGCGGGCGACTCACCGCGGCCGTCTGGGGCCCGGCACAAAAGGTTCCATTTGTCAGCATACCGATGGCAGTGGCGATGCGAGAACTTCAAGTACCGCCGCCGACGCCAGGAATGCCCGGTCCGTTTAGCCTGGCCGACACAGATCGTGTGGCGCAAGTACTCACGCAGGCTGGCTTCACACAAGTGTACACTGAACCCATGACGCTGACACTTGATTGGACTTCTATCGATGAGTACGTACGCTTTCTCCAGGAAGTATTGGTTTTAATGCCCTGCTGGCCAGGTACCCAGTCGAGCGGCAGGCAGAGGTCTGGCGGGCAATCGCGGAGGCTGCGCAGCAATTTATCACGCCGGATGGCACGTGCCGCACAGAGAACGAATTGATCCTGATAGTCGGACGGCGGGGAATGGAAGACAACCTGTTGTAGCGCGTTTCATGAGATTGGTTCGAATAGATCAAACCACATTGTACCTATTCAGAAAGGATAACATCCGCCATGTCCACCGAAGATAAGATCGTCGAAGGCTGGGAAAACGCGGACGCTTTGGGTTTGGTGCAACAGTTGGGGCTCATCCCAGCGTAAGGCTAGGCTTATCAGTTTCCTCCGCCGCGCCGGGATGGAGATGCAGAATGGCAGACCTATACTATTGCTCTCGCATAGTGCGAAGAAAACGGAAACGTACCGAAAGAAAAAAAGTTGAAGACTTCGTAACGCGTTCCGTAACGATCTCGTAACACTTCCCCGGTACTATGAAAAGTAGAGAGACGTAATGGTGTGAGCAAAGCCGAGGCTGAAGTCACGCTGGCGCATTGAGAAGCGAACAGCAACGGGAGGAGAACAGTATGAATAATATAGTGGTCCGGCAGACCGTCGTGGTAAGTATCCTTGTAGCACTCCTGTGTCTTGTCCTTCTGCTGGGAGTTCTCCTGATCCTCAGCAGCTTCACCGGGGCACCTCACTCACCGACCGGGATTATGCTTATCGCTCCTCCTTACCGAGTTGCCTGACCTGGTAAGTGATGGATGGACCGTGCCAGCTCTAGGATAATTGAATCTAGTAAGTAAGCTGGAAGTTCTGATGACTTCCTGCGTCACCAAACATAGAGTATTGAGCACCACGAAAGGACGGAAAATGTTAATGAAAGCAGTACTCAACGGACCATTTGGGCAAGTTGAGCTGGGACCAACTCCATTGACCATCGGTCGCACGCCCGGTAATCAGTTGGTCCTGGCTGAGCCTAAAGTGTCATCACTTCATGCCGAAATTCGCCCGCAAGGACAGGACTATGCCATTTATGCCATTGTTGACCTGGGAAGCACGAATGGCACCTTTGTCAATGGCCAGCGGCTTACGAGTAATGTGCCGAGCCTGCTTCATGCAGGTGATATCGTAGGCATAGGTGATACGCGGTTCACTTATGATGTGCCTGGCATGTCTGAAATCGACCCAACTGTCTATGCTGGCTCCAAGCAGGGAAATGATTCCTCCTATGCTCCTACGGCTACGGCTCCTTTAACTCCTTACACCGGTTATGGCGCAGATATTCAACAACCAGGAGCCTATCAGGTACCCCCATCGCCTGTTTCACCTGGCTACGAACAAGCAAGCTATCCGCAAGCTTCTCCCTATTACGGCGCTCCTGTCTCCGGTTATGGTGCAGATGTCCAACCAGGAGCCTATCAGGCACCACCCCCACCTCCAGCTTATGTTGGTTCTCAGCCATACGGCTATCCGCAAGGTCCGTCCTACCCTGGTGCACCTGTCGCCGCCCCAACGCATCGACCGAATCGTCGTGGACTCTGGATCATCCTGGGCGCTCTCGGTGGGTTAGTGGTGATCGGCCTCGTTCTCTTCGGGGTCATTGCCTATGTGAATCGTTCGACGCCGACCAAGTCCCTAAACGCCTTCTGTAACGCCCTTAAGAGCAGCGATTACCAGAGCGCCTATAATCAGCTCTCCAGTGGTCTGCAAAGCAAGTTTGGCGCTGAAGCCCAGTTTGCTGCTGGATACGCTTCCAATGAGGGTATGGGTAAGATAACTGACTGTACGGTGACGAGTGTCGATGATGGGGCAGGCACTGGCACGATTAACTATACCCTTGGTCAAGGGAGTAAATTGATCGTTGACTATAAGTTGGCTGATGAGAATGGCGGCTCAAAGATTACCAGTCAACAACCACGCTCTACTCCAACGCTTACCCTGAGTACCTATTGTACTGATCTCAAGGCTGGAGATTACCAGGGCGCCTACAATGAGCTCTCCAGTGCTGCCCAAAGCCAGGAAACGGAAGCCCAGTTTGCGAGCAATTTCGGTACGAATAAAGTGAGCAACTGCACGGTGAACAATGTCAACGATACGGCAGGTACCGGAACCATTAGCTATACCT
>WNFB01001067.1_pt1 | contig 22916 bp, 26 predicted proteins | sample 5400501 | NCBI WGS metagenome assembly WNFB01 (sample SAMN13153341, study PRJNA577476) | soil metagenome | isolation source: 200 cm saprolite under Douglas fir tree site 2 hole 1 | place: USA:California | collected 2015-04-18 | reverse complement strand
GGAGGTCCCCCGCTCATCGAAGAAGCTTCCGGCGGCCTCCCGGTCACCGTAGCGTTAGGGTTGCCCGATGCCACTTCCACCCCTCCGCCACCACCGCGGCAGCGCCGACGACCGGCACTACTTCCGCGTGGTCGTCTACGCCGTCGACGACGGTGAGGAGCGCATCGTGATGGAGGGCACCGGCACGGGCCACCATGCCGCAGTCGGCTACTTCGACGGCGAGAAGGTCGTCAGCAAGCACTCGGTCGGCGGCGACGCCAAGGTCCTCAAGTCCCTGGCCCAAATCATCACCGACTACCCGACCGGCTGACCTGGGAGCGCGCTAACCCAATACCACCTATGGCCATCTGTGGCTCTCCCTGGGGGCACAGCTCGACGCCAAGATCGACCTCGTTTTCCGCCAGGCTGCGACCGGTCCAAATTTGCTTTGATCGGTATCCCCTCACGGCACGGTCCCAGTGGCTCTCTTACCGGCCAGGATGACGGCGCTGTTGGCGTGTCGGTGCTCGAGGGGGGTTGGTTCCCTGGCGAGCCGGCGGGGAAAGTGGCGGAGGCTGGCCGCCCATCAGGTCCGGAGTTACCCAGTTCTTGAGCCATCGGCCTCCGCTTGTGCTCTCAATCAGCTTTGTCACGGGGCTGTGTTGAAAGGTGATGCTCATCAAGTGATAAAGGGTTAGGACGGCATCCTGGAATGGTTGCTCATCCTCAAGGGCAGATGCCCGGACCCCCTGCATTTGGACTTCTTGTAGGTCGATGCGGCGTCCATGACTTTTGTGTTCCGCGGCGTCGTTGAAGTATCGAGCTACCGTCTGTCCTTTGGTTCCGGCCTCTGGATCGTCGTGGAACATGTAGTCGGCTAACCACCCAGCGACCATCCGCTCGGAATAATCCAAAGCGTTCTGCGCCTCCTGTAGCAAAGCGGGCCCAATCGAAGCCAGGACCGGTGCCCAGACGTGGGCCATTAGAAGATCTCCCGCTACCTGCTTGGAGGGATTACCCACGATCTCCTGGCGGGCCCGCTCGAACTGATCGACGACGGCCCTGGCTGAGATGGCTCTTCCCCCCACGGGCAGCTGCGGATCAATCGGGCCTAGCTGGCTCTGGCGCCCCATGACGATAGAGTCCGCCGCCAGGCTGATCATGGTCCCCGCCGACATGGCAAGCGTCGGGACGACGACCTCAATGTGGTTGAACTTAGACCGAAGGTAGGCGACGAAAGTCTCTGCGGCGTTCGTTACTCCTCCGGGCGTGTGCAGCACAAGCACTAGGCCTTTTGAGGGATTTGTGCCGTGAACCGCGGCCATCAGGCCGTCAAGATCTTCATGGGTTATTGAAATCAGTGGTGGTGGGGCCTGCGGCTTCTGAAGAAACGCCGACCCATAGAGGATCACGTTTTGTTCGTCGCGTAGCCTTCCTATAGTGGCCAATGCCGGTTGTGTCTGCTTGTTGAGCCACTCGCTTCTGGCTGCGTCATCGGGTTGACTGCCGAACTCGTTCAGAAGCTTGTTCCACGTTGGCACCTAGAAATTGGTCCTTATTTCCAATGTCGTGGGGACGTGACTAAATGGAGGCATTGCAACCTCATCCTGCCCCTCACTCGCCAGCAAACCTAGATCAGAAACTTCGACCACGGCCAGGTATTGCTCATACAGTTTCTGGGCTTCGCTCAGGGCCCGATTGAACTCGACATTTTCGCCTTGTCGGTTCTCCGTTTCCACAGACTGCACCTCCTTGGGCGATGAAGCCCCATGATAGCCGTTGGCTCCAGATCGAGAAAGTGTTACAAGCCTCTCAAATAGATTCGGCTTCCGACGGGCTCCGGAGCAGCCCCCCGCTGTCGCCGGCCCCCCAGGGGGCCGTTGGCCCCTTTTTAAGACGTGAGCGCGTCGACCTGCTCCGGCGACCGGTCTTGCTCGAAACCGAGTCGAGTTGGGGGATTTTCGGCGATCCCAGGGCTGTCGATGTGGTGAGAATGTGGTGCAACCGACCATTTCAACGCTGACTGAGGCCCTTCTCGGTGACTCCGCCTCTGACCTAAAATTGTCTCTGACCTGCGCCTTTGGCTTGCTGTGCCCCCAACGGGATTCGAACCCGTGCTGCCACCTTGAAAGCGTGGACCAGGGAGGTAACGGGCAGGCGTCGAAGTCCCGTTTCCGCAGGTAGAGGGCTGTTTCGAGTTCTCATGATTTTGTGTCACTTCGTGCTGTTCGGCGCTCAAATGGGGCCTGAATGGGGCCTGCGAGGGCCATCTCACCAACGGGAGGATTTTGCATTGTCCTGTTCCCTGCAATTAGTCTGCGGCCGTCGAATCGGGCGGAAAGCGGGAGGGGGACAGAGTGCGACGACTGACACTGCTGGTGGGTGTGGTCCTGGTCCTTGGGGCTTGTTCGAGCAGCAAGACCAGCTCCTCCCCACCGCCATCCCCGGCGGCATCAACGCCTACGATCGTCAGTCCGTCCGCCTCGGCATCGAGTCCGGCAATCTCGGCGACGACACCGACTCCTGCCCGCACCACGCCAGCCGCCGTGCGAACGACGCCAGCCGTAGTGCGTACCACGGCTGCGCCTGTCGTAACCACGCCAGCACCGGTCGCAAGTACGCCAGCACCGGCTCCAACCACGGCGGCAGCTCCGGCAGCGAGTTGCGGTGCCAGCATGTCGGATCCGGCGCCCGGCACGGGTGGAAGCGAGACGGTCAGCGTGACGAGCAACCAGCCCAGTACTGCGATCACCGTGAAGGCCCATTACAAGTCCACAACGTCAACGTTCACGGGCTTCACGGATGCCTCCGGAGCTGGCGCCGTCACGTTCAGCATCGGGCATCCCACCTCGGGTTACACGGTGTCCGTCTATGTCACGGCCGGGCAAGCGGCATGCTCAACGAGCTTTACGCCTCAATAGGAGCGGTTAGACACACTAGTTTTGAAGGCCATCGGCCGGGCTCTGCGGCCGTGGACGGAAGTGACGGAAAAGGCCCTCTGAGCAGCCTAACTGGTGTTCTGTCGTCCCACGTGGTCCCGGTCCGGCGGGGTTGGTTTTGAAGTGTCCTGTGCCCAAATCCGTGACCATCGTGCCCGGGACGGAGGTAGGCCCGAGCGAAGCGATCCCTTGACAGTGGGCCGGCCCCCCGCAAGCTGGCTGCTGCACCGCCGCTCGTCGTCGGCCGAATTCGGGGGGCCAGGGGGGCCGGGGCGCTCCGCTGTCAAGGGCGGGCCGGGGATCCGTGATGGCGGCTGGGGGGAACGACTGGGCGCTCCACGTTTCGTCGGCGCATGATGTCCTGGGGCAGCAGGAGGGAATGCGCGCGCTGGCAGCCACGACCGGGGGAGTTTGACGGTGGCGAGGACTCACAGAAAGACGATCCCGGCCTCCAAGGTGAAGGGCGGCTCTGCCGGAACGCCTCGGCTCTTCAAGCGCCGAGGGCCTCGGATCTTCATTGCTGGGGTGGTTGGATTCGTCGCCTTGGACCTGGCATCGGGCATCCAACGCTCTTTGCAAGCGCCAAGACAGTTGGTGAGTGGTCGTTACGAGTGTTCAGATCCTGGGGATCCCAACGGGCCAAGCGTGCAGGTGACTGCGAAAGACACCCGCGTTGGCCTTCCTGGGTTCTATATCTACCGAACAGTGGACTACGAGGGATGGGGGAGCGTGCCGCCGCCGTTCGAGGTCCAGAGATCGCTAGCGGAGCAGATCAAGACGGGCAGATTGACGAGCGTTACGTTGCGGGGAGTCCAGCTGTCTTGTCGGCGTCTACGGTAGCGGGGGTCCGAGGACGGCCGACGAAGGAGGCCGCCCGCAGGCACGCCCGGCGGCCGAAGGCCGCCCTTGAGTTCGTAGAGAAAGTCTTCACGAGCGCTCGTTTGGGGCTGGGATTGGGGCCCGGATCAGCTTCGCCTCCTTACTGAGCCTGCTGCGAACACTGCCGGTTTTCTTGCCGTATACGCAGCCGTGCCAGGGCTCGGCTTCGGTAGGCTCCTTGATCACGCCGAGGTTGAGTTGGCGCAACAAACCGACTGATAATGAGACGAGGCCGTATCCCGGGTGATTCGCCAGGACGACGTCCGGAGTTAACTCCAGTTCGAGTAGCACCACTTCGAGTGCCACTGAAAGTGAACCCTGCTTGTCCTGAAAAGCGGCGCTCGTAACGCGTTTGGTCTCTTCACCGGGGGGCCCATACCATTCTGGGCTGATTCGTCGATAGACGACTGTTGACGGGGGGATGGACGAGTCGTTCGGGAGCTCGCCATCCACTTGGTCTGGAGGGCCGGGCCGTTAGGAGCGGTGGGAGATATGCCGAAGAAATGCTTCGAGGCGCCAACGACTATTGGCCAAGGGGCCTTCCCATGTTTGGTTGTTCGGCATGCTCAAAAAGACTTCCACAGCTCCATTGGGGTGTACGTCTAACTCCAGTTCAGCCTCATCCTGGTGCCACTCCAGTTGCAGGCCACCGCTAGACGTGGGGACCAGCGTGGGTGTGGGGACATCGAAAGTTAGGATCTGTGCAAGAAGGCGCATTGCTTCCACTGCTGCTGTCCCTTGCACGGGTACTGCGTCGTAGGAATCCCAGTTAGGAGCGAGGGAACCCAAGTGGTGTAGCCGGTCGATGAGGGTCGACATTCGATCGTAAATCGGTTGGGTGACCGTAATAGTCACTGGCTCGGTTCCATTCCATGCGCTGTCCGATGCGAATATTTCCTCGTCCGCTATCGATGCTGCGCTTGGGCCTTGGTATGGAGTTGGCTGTGCTGTGCCCTGCTCCCCAGTGAGGCCAGATCGCAGATCTTCAAATAGCGTTTGATTGGGACTCATTTTTCCCCCAGACAACGTGGAGTTCATCGGAAGTGATCTTTTCAAACGCCCGGACGATGGTTTCATGACCTAGGTCGAAGAAGTTCATGACGCCATCGAAGCCCTCTCCCAGGGGGTTGCCTCTGGTTGAAAGGTTTAAGAGGTATATCGGCACCTGATCTTCCAAACTAAAGGCGGGTTGCAAGGTTATTCGGAGTCTTCCAATGGGTTCCTGTGCCTGCATGAGTACATAACTCACGTTGAACTGCGCTTCTTCGGGTTTGACCAAATCTCCGACACTCGTACTACTCCACGGACGTATTATAGCAGAGATATCAGCATGATCCTCCCAAATGCCTTTTACTGGTTGTAAGGCATTTACATATGTAACCTCGCACTGTGTTGGTTTGACAGTGCCCAACGTCTCCTCGGCAAGGAACCGTTCCAAATGGCCTGCGTCCTGTTCGAAGGCCTCTCGAATGTATGTATACCTTGGGTATTCGGCTCCCTTCGGGATTTTGCGCCAGTTTCGAGCGAACCAGTCTTGCTGTACTTGGACCAGGTTGGTACCCGGTTGATCGACGAACCAGTAGAGAGTGGGGGCCCTGGGACCGAGGATTAGATGGATCTCCGGCATGTGGGGTCCGCGGCCAAAGCGTTCCTGCCCAACGAGATTGAATGGGCGCTCCTCGATACGAGGGAAGCGCTCTCTGTAGCATCGGTCATACAGCCTTATCGTTTGAACCGAAGCAAGACCATCTATGGGCTCAAAGCTAATAGAAAGACCAACCTCTGAGACAGGAGGTCTGGCGAAGGTAGGGAGATCCCCCCTACCGGCGATGCTGCCGCTCTCAGCTACCGTGGGCCTCCAGTAGGTCGTGGCTGGCTTCGAATCTTACGATCAACGCTGTGAGTGTGCTTTTTCGCGTTCAGCTGGGCCACAGGTGTGGTTTTGTGAATGTTAGCCCTCATCGCCGCCTGCGATGGATCGTGAAGGGCCTGGGTCCCTGGTCTCGGCATTGACCCATTCAATGTAGGCGGGGTTACCCCCAACAACTGGCAAAGCAATGATGCAGGGGACCTCGTACGAGTGGAGGACCTTGATGCGCTCGACGAGCTCGGGAACAAGGGTGGCCCTGGTATGCAAGCCGACGCGAGCCTCCGGCTCATCCTGGACGGCGCCGTCCCAGCGGTAGATCGAGCGGATCGAAGCAATGTTCTGTCCGCAGGATGCGAGGCGCTCCTCGACGAGGGTCCGGGTTAGCTTGGCGAGCGTCTCTGCATCCCCGGCCGTAACGACGACTTCGCAGATATCGGTGTTCATGCTGGGGGGGCTCCCTTCTCCTTGAGCTGCTCCAACAGGTTAAGGGCCTCGTGTTCGGAGCGGGCGATGGTGGCCCAGCCAGTGACGATGGGGCCATCGTAACTGAGGCCCACCCATCGCCCGAGCATGTGGATGCCGTGCTGGTGCACGACGAAATACATGACGCCCTTGGATCTCACGGCGGGAGTCCGGGGATCCGGTTGACCCCGAGCGGCAAGTGGCAGGCCCGGTACTACGACCCAAGGGGCCGTCGCATTGGCAAGACGTTTGATCGCAAGACGGATGCCCGGGCCTTCCTCGCTGCGATCAAGACCGACATCGTCCGGGGCACTTGGATCGAACCCACTCGGGCGGCTCTGCCCCTCGACGACTGGGCTCGGCAGTGGTGGGACGGCAAGCTCAACCTCCGCCGGTCCACGCAGGCCACCGACGAGGGCTGTCTGCGGAATCACATCCTCCCGGAGTTCGGCGACACCCCCATCGGCCGGATCAGTCGGGCCGACGTACAGGCATGGGTGCGGGTGATGACCGAGGCGGGGATCGGGCCGGACACGGTGCGACGCTCAAGTCGGATCCTCAAAGCGATCCTCGGAGAGGCCGTGGAAGCCCGGATGATCTCCGAGTCTCCATGCCGGCGAATCTCACTGCCTCGCCTGACGCAGCGCGAGCAGCGCTACCTGACAGCGGAGGAGGTCGAACAGCTCGTGGCCGCAACGGACGATCGCTACCAGGCGCTTGTCTGCTCGGCGGCGTATCTGGGGTGTCGTTGGGGCGAGCTGGCCGGGCTCAAGCGGCAGAACCTGGATCTGGTGCGGCGCCAGGTCCGCATCGTCGGGACCCTGGAGGAGGTCGGGGGTCAACCGATGAGGTACATGGAGGAAACCAAGACCCGGACGAGTCGGCGGGCATTGTCCCTGCCGGGCTTCCTGGTCGAACTGCTCAAGGAGCACCTGGCGGAGGCCCCGGCGGGGGAGTTCGTGTTCCTCGGCCCGCAAGGGGGATGGCTGCGGCGGTCGGTGTTCCGGCGGAGTTGGTTCAAACCTGCACTCGTTGCGGCCGTTTCCATGATCTCCGCCACACCGCCGCCGGATTGCTCATCGCCCAGGGCGCCCACCCCAAGGAGATCCAGGCCCGGTTGGGGCACGCCAGCATCACGACGACGCTGAACGTCTACGGCCATTTGTGGCCGTCGCTGGGCGCTCAGCTCGACGACAAGATCGAGGCCGTCCACCGTCAGGCCAAGGAAAAGCTGGGGCTCAATGGGGCCTGTACGGGGCCTGGGGGCGGTCCAGAGGCCGGTCCGCTCAAGGGGAGGGAGGACGAAAGTGGCGTCTGACCTGCGGAAACTTCCCTGTGCCCCCAACGGGATTCGAACCCGTGCTGCCACCTTGAAAGGGTGGTGACCTGGGCCGCTAGTCGATGGGGGCGGCGCCCAACAGTATTACCCGAGCCTCGACGGGCATGCCCACTGCGCGTATTGGGTCGCCGCCCCGCCTGTGGTGCATCAACGGCTCGGTCGCCACGCTGCGTGGTCGGATTTCAGTGGAGACCACTGGGGCAGGACTATCAGCGAGGTTCTTTGTGTAACCAGGTGTTATTATCGCACCTAATCACACAAAGAAGGGATGGGATACCCGGTCGGCAATGCTTGGTCGTCACACTCAGTGGCGGACCGCTCCGGAGCCCCCCGGCCCCCGCCCCGGAGCCCCTCGGCCCCCGCCCCCCCGGCCCCCGGGCCCCCCACCCCTACGGGGCCCCCAGGGCCGCCACGAGTTCGTCGTGGATCCGGCCGTTCGTCGTCAGGCAGCTCCCACGGGCCCGGAAGGGCGCCCCGGAGAAGTCGGTCAGGCGGCCCCCTGCCTCCGTGACGATCACCGACAGGGCGGCCACGTCCCAGGGCTGGAGATCGGGCTCTGCCATGGCTTCGGCCGCCCCCCGGGCGACCAGCATGTGGCCCCAGAAGTCCCCGAAGCCCCGGGACCGCCGGCAGCGGGTCAGGATCGAGGCCCATTGACGGTCGAGGCCCGCATCGACCCAGCCCTTCCAGGAGGCGAAGCCGATGCGGGCCTCGCCGATGGTCGCCGCGGTCGATACGGAAAGAGGTGAGCCGTTCATGCGGGCGCCGAGCCCGACCGCTGCGTCGTAGCGCTCGCCGAGGGCCGGGGCGCTGACGACCCCCACCTGGGTCTCGCCATCCAGCTGCAGCGCGATCAGGGTGGCGAAAATCGGGATGCCCCAGGCGAAGTTGTTCGTCCCGTCGATGGGGTCGATGACCCAGAGGGGTCGGGCGGCCCCAAAAACCCCCTCCCCGGAAAACCCCCCCTCCTCACCCAGCACGGCGTGGCCCGGGAATCTCTCCGCAAGGCGCTGGCGCAGCACCGACTCGATGTCACGGTCGGCCTGGGTCACGAGCGTGCCGTCCTGCTTCGTGAAGACCTCCGGCGAGCGCGAGAAGTACCGCATCGAGATCTCGTCGGCCACGCCGGCCAGTTCCAGGGCAAAGTCCAGCTCGTCACGCACCATGGGTTGCCGGAGGCTTCGCGGCAGCAGCGGTTAGTGCGTCGCCGATGCCGAAGCCTTGGGGGTCGCGGTGGCCTTGGGCGATGCCGTCGCCTTCGGCGACGTCGTGGCGGTAGACGTCGGGGAGGACGCGTTCGGGTTCGGCGGCAGGGTGAGCTTCTGGCCCGGCCGGATCGTGGCATCCGTCATGCCGTTGGCCTGCTCGACCAGCACCACGAGGTCGTGGTTGGTGTGGCCGTAGTAGTGCGAAATGATCGCACTGAGCGTGTCGCCGGACTTGACCGTGACCGTCACGCCCGACCCCCCCGTCCCCCCCGTTCCGGCCGGAGCGGCGACAGTCGACGTCGGCGTCGTCGAGGTGGTTGGCGGCGGGGTCGTGCCGGCCCCCAGGCTCGTCGTCGGGTTGGGTGTCGTCGTCGGCCCAGCGCTCGCGGCTGCGAGGCTCTGCTGCAGCTGGGCGATGGTGGTCTTGTCCTGGTCCACTTGCCGCTGCAGCGCCCTGGCATCGGTGGACGGGCCGCCGCCGGTCTGGTGCCCGATGAGGAACGCCAGGATCACGCCGCCGCTCAGCGCGGCGACGCGGCCCCAGAGCACACGGGGTCCGCGTGGGAAGGGGTCCTCTCGTTCGTAGGACGGTTCTATTTCGAAGGCTTCCACCCGGTCATCCATTGCACGGTGCGCCTTCTCCGCTCTCATGGGTCGCAAAAGCCTATCCGGAACGCGCGAAAAATTCATATCCGGACTCGCGGCCCTGCCGACCCGACCGGCGACGACGGGAATAATGCCCAGGAAGGCGCTGTTTTAGTCTCGGCAGGACAATGGAGCTCCCGAGAGGAGGAAGGGCGCCGGCCGCCCGATGACATCATGAATGGGATCACCGAGATCAACGACGACAACTTCGACGCCGAGGTTGCCGGATCCGACGCACCGGTGCTGCTGGACTTCTGGGCTGAGTGGTGCCACCCCTGCCACATGATCGCCCCCGAGGTCGAGGCGATCGCCGAGGCGGAGTCGACCCGGCTCAAGGTCGGCAAGCTGAATGTCGACAATAGTCCCAACACCGCGGGGCGGTATGGAGTCTTCTCGATCCCGACCCTGCTGCTGTTCGTGGATGGTGAGGAGAAGGCCCGGATGGTGGGAGTTCGTCGCCGGGAAGCGATCCTGGCGGAGATCCAGCCGTTCCTGGCAGCACCGGCCACGGCGTGAGGTTGACAACCGTATAGACCACAGCTCTTGGACCATCGGCCCGCCCCCGAGGCGGGTCGATGTGTCTCCGGGCACGATTCGGTGGCAACGGACAAAAGCTGACAAACGTGGTGGGAGGGGGAACGAGGTGAGAGTCGCGGCGGCCTCGCTGATGGCGGGTCTGCTGTTTCTCTTGGGGGCTCTCACGGGCTTCGGCAGCGCGCGGGTCGGACCCCGGGACGCCCCTCAGGCGATCATGCTCTCCGGCCTGAACGGCCCCCCGGCCACCCCGCAGGCCCGCGCCGCACCGGCCGCGCCGACCGACCCGGCAGCCTCGCCCAGCCCGACCCCGGTCGTGGCCATCGGCCACAATGTCGTCAACCTTCCCCTCACCTCGAGCGGCACTCCCTACGTCAATGCCGTCCCACATTCAACGTCCGGGACGCCCTCGACCCCCAGCACGCCATCGAATGGCGCAGGGCCGATCGAGCTGCCGGGAACGATCGTCACCATGGGGCCGGTCAGCCCGGCAGTGACCACGGACATCTCACCCACGCCGACGTCGCCGAGCCCGACCCCAATAACAACGCCAAGCCCCACCCCGACCCCAACACCCACACCAAGCCCCGTCCCGACGCCCACCCCAACACCCACGCCCACGCCCTCCCCGTCGCCCACCGGGGGCCTCCTGCGGAGGATTCTCGGCGCCTACTGACGTCGCAGGCCGCGGGCCTCGTACGGTAGGCTTCCGCCGGTACGAAGCGCCGAGCTGGCCGGAGGGCACGAGCGGTGGCCGCTGAGGAAACCAAGTTCCTTCTTCCTGAGAACCGGATCCCCACCGCCTGGTTCAACGTCGTTCCGTCGATGCCGACGCCGCCCTCGCCGCCGCTGCATCCCGGCACCATGCAACCCGTCGGCCCCGACGACCTGGCCCCGCTCTTCCCCATGGCCCTCATCGGCCAGGAGGTCACCACCGAGGAGTGGGTCGACATCCCCGGCCCCGTCCTCGACGCCTACCGCCTCTACCGGCCGAGCCCGCTGCACCGGGCCCGGAGGCTCGAGGAGCACCTCGGCACCCCGGCCCGGATCTACTACAAGTACGAGGGAGTCTCGCCCGCGGGATCGCACAAGCCCAACACGGCTATCGCGCAGGCCTACTACAACAAGGCTGAGGGCGTTCGCCGCCTCGCCACCGAGACCGGCGCCGGCCAGTGGGGGAGCGCCCTCGCCATGGCAAGCTCGTTCTTCGGCCTCGAATGCCAGGTCTACATGGTCGCCTCGTCCTACCGCCAGAAGCCGGGCCGCCGGGTCATGATGCAGACGTGGGGGGCGCAGGTCGTCTCGTCGCCCTCCACCCGGACCGACGCCGGCCGCAGGATCCTGGCCGGTTCCCCCGACTCCCCGGGCTCGCTCGGCATCGCTATCTCCGAGGCGGTCGAGGACGCGGCCAAGCGGGACGACACCAAGTACGCCCTCGGCAGCGTCCTCAACCACGTGCTGCTGCACCAGACCGTCATCGGCCTGGAGGCCAAGGAGCAGATGGCGATGGCCGGCGACGAGCCCGACCTCGTGATCGGCTGCGTCGGCGGCGGCTCGAACTACGCGGGCCTGGCATTCCCCTTCATCCCGGACAAGACCCGAGGTGGCCGGGACATCCGGTTCCTCGCCGTCGAACCGACCGCGTGCCCGACCCTCACCAAGGGGACCTTCGAGTACGACTTCGGCGACACCGCCGAGACGACGCCCCTCATCGAGATGTTCACCCTCGGCCACGCCTTCATCCCCCCGCCGATCCATGCCGGCGGCCTCCGCTACCACGGCGACGCCCCGGCACTCTGCCGCCTCGTCAAGGACGGGGTCATCGAGGCCCTCGCCTATCCCCAGAGCAAGGTCTTCGAGGCAGCCGTCGAGTTCGCCCGGGTCGAAGGCATCATCCCGGCCCCCGAATCGGCGCACGCCGTCAGGGCGGCCATGGACGAGGCACGGGCCTGCAAGGAGAGCGGCGATGCCAAGGCGATTCTCTTCGGCCTCTCGGGCCACGGCCTGCTCGACCTGACCGCCTACGAGGACTTCCTCGGCGGCAACCTCATCGACGGCTGAGGCCGCCACGGCCGGCCTCCGCATCACCCCTGCCGGCGAAGGCCGTTTCCGTGTCAGCGTGACGGACGCATCCTCGACCTCGGCACACGACGTCGCGGTGCCGGCTGCCACCCTCGCCCGGCTGGGGTGGACCGGGACACCGGAAGACCTCCTCCGCCACTCGTTCGAGTTCCTGCTCGCCCGCGAGCGGAAGGAATCCATCCTGCCGAGCTTCAGCATCGAGGTGATCGGCTCCTACTTCCCGGAGTGGAAGGCGGCGGTCCGACGAGGCTTCCGGGACTAGTCGCGCCGGGCCCCGCACCCTGAGGCGAACCTCAGTGGTACTGGAACCAGACCTTCCACCCGCCGGCGAAGCGGCTGAGGAACAGCTGCCCCGACGAGAGGTCGATGCTCGGCAGCATCTTCGGGAACGAAAGCTCCACGACCCACGTCCGTTGCCCGACGTCGTTCCCGCACAGGCCGTAGGCGATCGCCCCGTAGCCGGCGGCGGGGTCGGCCGGGTAGGCGTTCGTGACCTGGAACCCCGTGATGTCGATGCGCGGCGGGTAGCGCTGCGGTACGGCCGCGGTGGCAGCGGCGGTGGCCATCGACATGGGGTCGGCGCCGGGGTCGAGCGGCGCCTCGGCCGGGCAATGATCCCCAGCCGAGGACGTCGGGCCCCCCGCCGACGGCGACAACGTGGACGCCACCGCAGGGGGGCTGACCTCCTGGGTGGCCCCCGCGCTCGCGGGGCCGCCCTGCGGATGAGCCCCGCGCGCGCACGCGGCAAGCGCCATGAGCGCCGCAAGGCTGAGGAGGAAGGGCCCGAAACCAACCTTCATCACGTTCCAAATCAGTATGGCCCGTTGCTCTGGTCGCCCAAAATGGCTGCCGCACAATTTCTTCCCGCCGCCCCCATCACGCAGCCACCTGGCCGGGCCCCCGAGCCGCCGAGGTAGAGCCCGGGCACGGGTGTCCGGTAGCCGAAGCGGGCACCGAAGGACTGGTCGGGGAGCATCGAGCCGTGGAAGATGTCGCCCCCGCTCAGCCCGAAGCGGCGCTCGAGGTCGGCGGGGCCGAGCACCTGCGAGCCCACGACGGCGCCGGGCAGGTTCGGTGCGTACCCACCGAGCGTCCCCAGGGCCGAGGCGAGCGCCTGCCCATGGTCGAGGTCGGCGGATGCGGGTGCCCACTGGGTGAACGCCGACGCGACGTGGCAGCCCGGTGGGGCCAGCGACGCATCGACCGCGCTCTGGAGGAACACCTCCATGAACGGGTGCGAGGACATGGCCCCCGCGGCCGACTCCTCCCATGCTCGGTGCAGGTAGTCGATGGAGGGCGAGATCTCCAGCGTCCCAACGTGGTGAGGTCCTCGTCCCGGCCGGGCTGCATAGTCGGGCAGCTCCGACAGGGCAAGGTTGACCTTCACGACCGCGCCGTCCATCCGCCACGCTCGCACCTTGGCCTCGAAGTCGCCGTCCAGCGTGCCGGCGGGGACCAGGGAGAGGAACGTCCGGCGCGGATCGGCGTTGGAGACCACCACCGGGGCCCGCAGCTCCTCCCCGCCGGCCAGCGCCACCCCCGCGGCCCGGCTCCCCTCGACCAGCACCGAGGCGACCTCGGCGCCTGTCCGGATCGTGACCCCCGATGCGGCGGCCGCCTCGGCGAGGCTGGCGGTCACCGACCCCATCCCGCCTTCCACGTACGCCCACGTGCCGTCGGCCCCCACGAGCTCCCCGCCGAGCTGGTGGTACGTCATGATCCATGCCGTCCCCGGATGCCGCGGGGAGGCGGCGGTGCCGATGATGCCCTGCGACGCGAAGGCACCCCGGACCTCGTCCGACTCGAAGAACGCCGACACACACTCGGCCGCGCTGCCCGCCACGGCAAGGCGCCACAGCTCGGAGCGGCCGCGCCGGGCGAGCGCTGCCTCGATCTCCCGCGGCGCCGGAGGATCCGGGGTTTCCACGAGTGGGCGGAAGACCGCCACGACCTCCTCCCAGAAGGCGCTCCAGCGTGGATAGGCGTCGCCGTCCGGGCGATGCAGCCTGGCCAGCTCGCCGGCGGTGCGGGCGGCATCCCGCCAGACGAAGAACGAGCGGGTGTCGGGCAGCGGGACGAAGAGTTGCGGGTCCTTGGGACGCAGCCGCAGGCCGAGGCCCCGCAGGCCCAGATCCGCCGCGATGTCCGGCCGCAGCAGGCTGAGCGAGTACGAGGCGGTGGAGACGGAGAACCCGGGGGTGAACTCCTCGGTGACGGCGGCCCCCCCGACGACCGGGGACCGCTCCAGCACCATCACCCGGAGGCCGGCCCGGGCCAGGTAGCACGCAGCGATGAGGCCGTTGTGGCCAGCCCCGATCACGACGGCGTCCGCGGTGTCCATGTCCATAGTCTTCTCCACCCCCCGAACCCCAACGGTATATATACAGGACCTCCCCCAGCCCCAAGGAGCGGCCATGGCGATCCGGGCACCCGCACTCCCGACCAACGCGGTCTGGCTCAACGTCGAGCGGCCGCTGACGACCGAGGACCTCCGCAGCAGGATCGTCCTCCTCGACTTCTGGACCTTCGGCTGAATCAACTGCATCCACACGCTGCCCGTGCTGGCGGCCATCGACCGGGAGCTCGACGACGAGGCGTTCGCCGTCGTCGGCGTCCACTCCCCGAAGTTCCCCGCCCAGCGGGACCCGCAGCTGGTGGCGGCCGCGGTCCAGCGGCTCGGCGTCACCCATCCGCAGATCCTTGACCCCGAGATGGCGATCACCAGCAGCTACGGCGTCCGGGGCTGGCCGACGATGGTCGTGGTCGGCCCTGACGGGTACGTCCTGGCCACGCTCCCCGGTGAGCCGGAACCCCAGGGCCTCCTCCTCGCACTCCGGCAGGTGCTCGGCCAGGCAAGGGCGCAGGGTCTGCTCAACCCCCGCCCGCTCCCGCTGCGCCCGGTGTCCCAGGACCCGCACCGGTTCCGCTTCCCGGGTGCGGTCGCCGCAGGGGCGGGGCGGCTCTTCGTCGCGGACACCGGCCACAACGAGGTGGCCGCCCTGGAATCGGATGGGGCGGGCCCGGAGCGGCTTGGCGCCGGCCTGCTGGACCACCCCAACGGGATGGCGGTGGCCGGTAGGACGCTCTACGTCGCCAGCACCGGCGACCATTCCATCCGGGCAGTGGACCTCCCCACCGCAGCGGTCACGACGGTGGCCGGGCCCGCGTTGCGGTCCCCCTGGGGCCTGGCCTGGGACGGGCGCCGGCTCTTCATCGCCAATGCCGGCACGCACGAGATCTGGACCTGGGACCCGGCCACGGGGCACGCCACTCCCTTTGCCGGCATCGGCGTCGAGGGAGGCCGGGACGGCGATGCCCGGGAGGCGTTATTCGCCCAGCCGAGCGGCCTCGCCCTCATGGACGGCGTCCTCTACGTCGCCGACGCCGAGACGTCCAGCATCCGTGCTATCTCCGACCTCGATGGCACCCCCCGGGTCCGCACCGTCTGCGGCGCCGGCGACCTGTTCGGCTTCGGCGACCGGGACGGAGCGGGTCCGGGGGCGGAGCTCCAGCACCCCATTGGTCTCGCCGCCGGCGACGCCGTCCTGTACGTGGCGGACACCTTCAACCACAAGATCCGTCGGGTGGACCCGGTGAGCGGCAGCTGCCGGACCACATTCGGCGGTGGCGGCTCCGAACTCGACCCCGATCCCTACCCGGGCAGTGTGCTGGCTCCGGCCGAGCCGGACCGGCCGGCGTTCCTCGAACCGGAAGGGCTTGCCTACCGGCGCGGCGAGTTGATCGTCGCGGACACCGGCAACCACCGGGTCCTCGCCGTCCGAGTCGAGACCGGCGAGCGCCGCGTCCTGTAGCGCAGGCCGCTAGTCCGCCGAGCCATTCGGCGACGCAGACCCGTTGCCCCCCGGGAACGTGCTGATCACCTTGCCGTCCGACTGGACGATCAGCATCGAGGCGGGGCTGGAGATGGGGATCTTGGAGCGCTCCAGGACGTCCTTCACCTGGTGGCGGTATGCCCGGGCCACGGTCGCCCGGCCCCCCGGGACGGTCTTGATCGCCACGCGGATGGTCACCTGCGATTCGGTCATCGCCTGCGCGCCGAGGATCGAGGGTGCCTCGAGCACGAGACTGGAAACCTCCTCGTCGGCCATGAGGGCCTCGCCGGCGACCGTGAAAGCCTCGCGCACCTGGGTCAGGTCGGCCTCCAGGGCGACCCCCACGTCCACCACGGCCCTGGCCCACCCGGCCGAGGAGTTGGAGACGCGCTGGATCGTCCCGTTGGCGATGTTGTGCAACGTCCCGTCTTCCGAGCGCAGCGAGGTCATCCGCAGCGTGAAGCGCTCGACCGTGCCCGTGACCTGGCCGATCTCGACGACGTCACCGATCGCGTACTGGTCCTCGAACAGGACGAAGAAACCGGTGAGGAAGTCCCGCACCAGGCTCTGCGCCCCGAACCCCAGGGCCACGCCCACGACGCTGGCGCTGGCGATGAGCGGTGTCAGGTTGAGCCCCAGTTCGCCCAGGACGAGCATGGCGGCGATGACCCACGCCACCATGGTGACGACGCTGCGACTCACCTCCGCGAGCGTCTTCGAGCGGGCGGGGCTGCGCCCCGCCTGGGCGTCCTCGGTGCGCAACCGCTGCTCGAGGCGCGCGAGCAGCCTGTGCCCCGCTCTCGACAGCAGGTACGTGCTGACCACGATGATGACGATGCGAACGCCGTGCGAAAGGCTCCAGCGCAGCGCCGACTCGCCCAGGCCGTGTGGTCCGAGCAGCCTCGGGATCGTCAGCGCAAGGAAGCCGTGGGGCCCCCCTGGGTAGGCACTGGGGTAGGAGGTTGGGGATTGTGCTCGGTGCATTGCGGGCACCCCCTCTCGCCGACCACTCTAGGCGAGCCTCCCCCCCAGGCGTCAATTCGGGGCGTCAATTCGGGGCGTCAATTCGGGGCGTCAACTCGGGGTCAGGCCGCAGGACGTAGCACCGACAGGGCGTCCGAAAGCGACGCAACGCCTTTCACGTCCGGAACGAGACCCCGAGCCGCGCCCACTTCGTCCGCAGGGACGATGAACAGCCGCGCCCCCCGGGAACGGGCTCCGACCGCCTTCAGGTCGACGCCGGAAACGTCGCCGACGGTGCCCACCCGGTCGATCGTCCCGGTGGCGGCGACCGTCCCCGACGGGGAGGGGCTGCCGGTCGAGAGGGCGTCGGTGATGGCGAGGGCGTAGGCGAGGCCGGCCGACGGCCCGCCGATGTCGCGCGCGACGAAGGTGATCTTGAAGGGCGACGCCACGTCGATGCCCTTCGTGACACCCACGATGCCGATGGCGGTCCCCTCCGAGGTCTTGGTGCTGCCGGTCGTGACGGAGAGGGTCCTGCCCTCCCGCTGGACGGTCAGCGCGAACCGCGTGCCCGCGGGCTTGGGCCGCACCGCATCATCCTGGTCGAACTCGGTGTGGACGGCGGCGCCGTCGACCGCCGTGATGATGTCCCCGGCCCGGAGCACAGCGGCCGCCGGGGAGCCCCCTACCAGGCCGATGACCTCGACGCCCTGGCCCGTCAGCGTCACCTCCAGGCCACTGGCCTTGCCGGCGGCCGCCGCAGCCAGCACCCGGCTCTCCCGGAACATCTCGTCCTGGAAGGCGATGGACCCGACGGCCGCGGTCGTGACCACCTCGCGGTGCGGCCGGAACATCTCGACGAGGTCGACGAGCGCGGTGTGCTGGTCCGCCCGCACCGTCGTGAGGAGGTAGACGGTGGCCGGCGTCCTGGACGGTACCCCGGTGATGGTCATGTCGTGGGAGACGTTGGTCGCCGGGCCCGGGGACAGGATGTAGATGGGGGGATGCCAGACGATCCCGAGCCCCACCAGCACCGCCAGTGCGATTCCTCCTCCCGCCAGACGGCGCCTTCTCGGCCGTGCGTGCCCGCCCTTGCGCCGCAGATGCCCCCGAAGCGTCCGTGCCACGTCGAGCATGGAGACGATGCCGGTGATCCGGTCCCCGTCGGTGACCACGGCAGGCCCGGCGGCCGCCTGGATCGTCCCGAGGGCCTCGCGCATTGGCGTGTCGGCTCCGAGGACGGCCACCTTGTCGCGCGGCGTCATGGCCCCTGCGACGGTTCGGGTCGACCGGTCGGCAGGGGGGACCGAGCCGGCCTGCTCCAGGGAGATGAGCCCCACGAGCACGCCACCGTCCAGTACCGGGTAGGCGACGAGCGGTGCGTCCTCGGCCGCCACCCGCACGATGAGGTCGTCGATCGTCGTCTCGGGTGAGACGGCCGCCATGGCCCCGGGCGACCCGCCCGCCGGGCTGGGCGTCATCAGGTCCCGCACCCTCGTCCGGGCCAGCACGTCGTCGACGGCACCGTAGGAGCTCTCCGAACGCGCGGCGTTGACAATGAACACGCCGACCAGGGCGACCCAGATCCCGTTCGCCATCTTGTGCCGTGACAACAGGACGATCCCGATGGCCCCCAGCGTGAAGCCGAAGGCCTGCCCGAGGGTGGCGGCCGCCCGCGTGGCGGCCCCGAAGTCCCCCCGGCGTTTCCACATGATTGCCCGGAGGATGCGGCCACCGTCGAGGGGTAACGCCGGGAGGAGGTTGAAGAGAACCACCAACCCGTTGATCGCCGCCAGGTAGTCGAGGACGCCGCGCACCGGCACGGGGACCCCCAGCGGCCGGGACAGGACGGACAGGGCCCCGAACGCAACTGCCAGGCCCACCGAGACGAGCGGCCCGGCGACGGCGATCCGCAACTCCGCCCCCGCCGAGGGGAACATGCCGAGGAACCTGGCGACGCCGCCGAGGAGCCACAGCGTGATCCCCTCGATCCTCATCCCCTCCTTCAGCGCCCGGAAGGCGTGGCCCAACTCGTGGAGCACGATCGAAACGAAGAAGAGCAGGGCCGACGCCAGCGCCATGGCGAGGTACGTGGAGGAACTGAGGTGCTCGTAGCCCCTCGGGAATACCTGGGTGCTCAGCCACCAGGTGAGGAAGGCGGCGATGGGCAGCCAGGACCAGCCGACGCCGATGGGGATGCCGCGGACTCGAAGCAAGGTGAGCCGGGACTCGTGCACCGGCCCATCCTACGATCCGCTCTTGCACGCCCCGACGCGCCGCAGGGCCCTCCTCCGAGGGCCCTGCGGGTTTTCCTCTCGTGGGACGCTCCGGAGGTGGCTACCGGTTCGTGATCGCCTCCTTGCCCTTCTCGAGGGCGTCCTTGGCGTCGCCCAGCGCCTCCTTGCCCTTGCCCTTCGCCTGGTCCATGTACCCCCCGGCCTCGGTGGAGCGATCACCGGTGGTCTTGCCGACCTCCTCCTTGACCTTGCCCTTCACCTGGTCGAGCTTGCCTTCGATCTCGTCGTCCAGCGCCATTGCTGTCTCCTTTCGCCGTCGGGTGTGGTTGTGGTGGCGGTCCCTCCCCACGCGTTCAGCAGGTTCTCCCCTGGTTCTACCCGCTGGCGTCCTGCGGCATTCGTGCCAAAAAGGCGTCCCTGATGGTGGCTATTTTTGGCACAACGGTTACCAATGTGCGACAAAACCCAACAAACGGGACCGAATTGGGTAAGCTACCGCCCAAGCCGCAAACAGCGCTTGGTTCGCTCATGTAACTCCGGCGCTGGCACGTGTTCGCCACGGGGGGCGTGACAACGAGTGGGCGCGACGCCCGGCCCGTGACTAGGGGAGGATTTGGGAATGGCTTCAGCTCGCGGAGCCGCGCAGCGGCATTCTTGGTATGTCGTTTTTCCGAAGTTCGTCGCGTGGCTGCTGGCTGCTGGGATGGCACTCGCGGTACTCCTCCTCGCCCCGACTCCGGTCGCGGCGGACCAGAACCCCCCCACCTGCACCCAGAACAACCTCGCCCTCGATATTGGGCGGGACAAGACGATCGTCCGCAACGGCGACACGATCCTCTACACTATCTCTGCCGCCAACCTCGACTCGCCGCAGGGTTCCGCCTGCAACCTCACCGGCACCACATTCACGTTCGTGGCTCCCGCCGCTGACGGGACCCCGACGGGGCCGAGAACGATCCTCCGCTCCAACATCGACTTTCCGGCGGGCACCACGAGGACGGTCCTCGGCCAGGTCCCCTACCTGGTCGCCGTCAATCCCGGTGTGACCGACACCGTGGCCGAGGCGACCGCGAACGGCACCCTTCACGACGCCCCGATCAACGACCAGGCCAACGTCATGAAGACCCTAGGGTCCACCGTGACGCAACCGCACACGACCCTGTCCGCTTCGGTGACCCTCACCGGCACCGTCCCGCCGCTGACCGCGGTCTACGTCTACGTGGAGAAGAACGATTCTTCGACGCCGGCGTCGATGTCCTCCGTGACCCTCACCGACGACGGCTGCTCCCCGATCGTCTCCGCCGGTGGGGATGCCAACGCCAACAGGCTGCTCGACCCCGGTGAGAGCTGGGGGTACGTCTGCAGCCGGCCGATCACCAAGCCGGGCATCTACGTGAGCCACATCGCGGCGACGGGTGTCAACAGCGAAGATCGCCTGGCCGGACCACCCGAGTCGACGAAGGTCTCGCTCGACGTCAAGGCCGCCAAAGCCCTGCCGGCCACGAGCACCTTCAAGGGGGCGCTCCCGGTCACGGGGCCGGGGGTGCCGGTAGCCCCGCTCGGTGTGGTGGGCGTCGTCATGATCTGTGCCGGCGGTTTCCTCCTGCGACGGCGAGCCTCGGGCTCCTGAAGAAGTCCAGGACTTAAGGCTGGGCCTATGTCCGAGGTCGGGTCCCCCCCCGAAGGGATGCCCGAAGAGCAGCCCGAAGAGATGCCCGAAGAGAAGCCGGGGTAGGCAGTGACCGACGCCATCGAGATCGAGCTCGACGGGCGAGACGTCCGCGTCACCAACCCTGGGAAGGTCTTCTTCCCGGAGTCACCCGCCGGCCCCCTGACCAAGCTGGACCTCGTCCAGTACTACCTCGCGGTGGCGCCGGGCGCGCTCGTGGGGTGCCGAGACCGTCCCAACATGCTCCACCGGTACCCCGACGGGGTCGCGGGTGAGGAGATCTACCAGAAGCGGGTCCCCTCGCACCGCCCGCCGTGGATCCAGACCACGACGGTGCGGTTCCCCAGCGGCAGGTCGGCCGAGTTCCTGGCGATCCAGGACGCCGCCCACCTGGCCTGGGCCATCAACCTGGGCTGCCTCGACCTGAACCCCTGGCCGGTGCGCTGCGGCGACGTCGATCATCCGGACGAGTTGCGCGTCGACATCGACCCGACGCCGGAGGCCCCGTTCGACGACGCCCGCCACGTGGCGCTCGTGGTGCGGGACGTGCTGGAGGAGCACGGCCTCAGGGGCTTCCCCAAGACATCGGGGAAGCGGGGCATCCACGTCAACGTCCGCATCGAGCCCCGCTGGGACTTCACCGAGGTCCGCCGGGCCGCCCTGGCCCTGGCCCGGGAGGTCGAGCGGCGGGTCCCCGACCTGGCGACGACCGCCTGGTGGAAGGAGCAGCGCCACGGCATCTTCATCGACTACAACCAGAACGCCAGGGACCGCACGGTGGCGTCGGCCTACTCGGTCCGCCCCGTGCCCGACGCCAGGGTGTCCTGCCCGCTGGCCTGGGACGAGGTGGAGGGGACCGACCCGGCCACGCTCCGTCTCGACACCGTCCCGCGGCGCTTCGCCGAGATCGGGGACCCCGGCGCCGCCATCGACGACCACCCCGGCAGCCTCGATTCCCTGCTGGACCTGGCCCGCCGGGACGAGGAGGGAGGCCTGGGCGACGCACCGTGGCCGCCGCACTTCCCGAAGGCCCAGGGCGAGCCCCGCCGGGTGGCTCCCTCCCGCCGGCGCAAAAATCCCGCCGCGGAGCCCTAGGCCCCAACCTAGCTGAGAGCCGACAGGACATCGTTCCGCACTAAACGACAGGACATCGTTCCGCTCGGCAAGGGTCGCAAACGACAGGGCATCGTTCCTGCCTGAGTTGTTTCTGCAACTCCCTCCCCCACGGGATTCGACCATCGAAGCTGGGATGTCTGCTGGGCTGCGAGACTTCCTTCTTGCTTCCCCGTGAGCGAGTCCGAAGGGGGGAAGCTGCTGTGGGGAACGGGGAGGAGACGGCGCGCCGACAGGCGGTCGCCAGGGTGCTTCAGGGCGAGCCAGCCCGGAAGGTTGCCGCAGATTTCGGTCGGACGGATCGGTGGGTGAGGAAGTGGGTCGCCCGCTACGATCCGGCGGATGAGGGCTGGGCTCTGGATCGGCCTCGGGCTCCCGAGACCGTGGCCAATCGGATTCCATCCGAGACCGAGCGAATCGTGCTCGAGATCCGGGATCGCCTCATGGCCAATCCCTGGGCCCAGGTGGGGTCGGGGGCCATCGCCTGGGAGATGACCAAGCTCGGGCTCGAACCTCCGCAGAGCCGGACCACCGAGCGGATCCTTGCCCGGGCCAAGGTGACCAAGCGCCGAACCCGCCCCGAGCGCTACGTGCCCAAAGGGACTCCCTACCCCACGGGGCCGGTCCTGGTACGTCCCAGCGCCTGGCAGGAGGCGGATCTGGTAGGCCCAAGGCATCTGGAGGGGGCGCTTCCGTTCTACGCCCTCAACGCCGTCGACCTTGGCCGTAGAAGGGTTGCGATTGAGATCCTGGTCTCCAAGGAAGAGCGGCAGATCGCCTCGGGCCTGGTGGCCATCTGGAGCCGGCTGGGCATCCCCGGAGGAATCCAGCTCGACAACGGCCAGACACTCCAGGGGCGGGGCGGTCACCTTGCTCTCCCCGTCCGCCTCGCGCTCACCCAGGGCATACGGGTGCGTTTCATCCCCTTCTCCGAACCCTGGAGGAACGGCGTCATCGAACATTTCAACGACGTCTTCGACAAGCGCCTCTTCCGCACGCAGCGCTTCCCTGACCTGGACCACTTGAAGCAGCAAGCGAGCATCTTCGAGGCATTCCACAATGGCCACCACCGCTACTCGGCCCTGCGAGGAGCGACCCCTGATGAGTGGCAGGAGCGACAGCGATTTAGCCCCCGACTCCTGGACCCCGCGACCACCATCCCGA
>WNFB01001063.1_pt1 | contig 22961 bp, 21 predicted proteins | sample 5400501 | NCBI WGS metagenome assembly WNFB01 (sample SAMN13153341, study PRJNA577476) | soil metagenome | isolation source: 200 cm saprolite under Douglas fir tree site 2 hole 1 | place: USA:California | collected 2015-04-18 | reverse complement strand
AGGTGGTTCTCCGGCGGCGCCAGCGGGCACGCCCAGCGTGGGCTGTAGGCGCACGACGCGTTGTAGGCGAAGTTGAAATCGATCGTCACCTCGCTCAACCCCGCCTTGACCTCGAGAACAAGGCCGTCGGTGTCCTTGGCGGTGTCGAACAGGTAGCGGCCGCCGCCGTACGTCTCGTGGCCTGATGTCCTGTCGCGAAACGGGACAAAGAGCCCGCCGGCGTACTGGACCAGGCTCAGCACGGTCAGCGTGCATTCCTGACCGCCGAGGTTGAAGACAAGTTTTCCGATACGCCGATACCTGACCGCACCGTCCTCGCCCCCGGTGTCGATGACGAGCTCGCTGCCGTCAGCGGCCTCGACCCGCGCCTTCACGCGATAGGCGGGGTCGTGGTCGAAGTAGCGGCATCCCTGAAACGTTCCCCGTTCCTCGATCTCGATGGGTGACTGCGGGTGAGACCGAAAGAGCTCGTCACGGCCAGCGCGGAATCGGGTCAGCGCGTTCGAGCCGGAGATTCGATAGAGGTCGCCGACGCGTCGCCGCCAGTCGACGAGGTCGAGATAGGCCTGCGGGTCAGCGCCCGTCAACCTTCTGCTCGGTCGGGGTCAGCTTGTAGCTCGCCTGCGGGGGGAGCGCCGCCAGCGCCTGGTGCACGTCATCGTCGGTCGCATCGGTGACGACGAGTGTGTAATGGCGTGCGCGGTCACCGACCGCGTCATGGGCAGCCACCGCCTCGGCGACCGAAAGGGTGGCAGCGACCGCGATAGGCTTCGCGACCAGACCAGCCGCAGCCTTCGGCGGCCGAGACGCGGCATCGGCGCGCAGCACGCGCCAGTGGTAGATCCCGACACCGGCCGCCACCACGATGACGGCCAGGTAACGGCCGAAGTCGAGGTTCTGCTGGTCGTTCAGGGTCGGGTGCGCGCTGAAAACCTGCTGGAGCAGCGCGTTGATCATGCCGACACCGCCGCCGAGCACGACGAGGATGCTGCCCAGCAGCGTGGCCCAGACGTAGAGCTTGCGGCTCAGTGCCTGGCGGTCGGCCGCCCACGGTGCGTGACGCCAGTTCGCGACCCACACCGCTGCGCCAACGACCAGCAGGGTGACCGACAGGCTGACGGGATCCTTCCAGCCGTGCGCCTGCACGCCGATGATCGGCGCCTCGGCCTGTTCGGCGAGCGTCCACAACAGGCCGCCAGCGCCGATCGTCCACACCGCGAGCGAGACGAGTGCGGCGAGGTTTGTGTACAGGCGACGCAGGCCCGCCTGGCGATCCGCCTCCTGTGTTCCACCGTCGCGCGTGAGACGGCGCTGGATGAGGAACCACGCGGTTCCGTAGACCAGCAGGAGCGAACCGGGGGCGGCCGTGGCGGCCAGGACGTTGTCGCCCGCGCCCCCTGGGTTGGTGACCCCCAGCAGCCGCGCCAGGACGTAATAGAGGATCTGGCTCGCGCCGAACAGTGCGGTCGCGATGCTGATCGCCACCGCGATGAAGCCCTGGAGCGCGCGGAGTGTCGAGTGGCGATCTTCGGCGATATGGCTCAGGGCGATGGCCCGGGCGTGGAATCCCCACATCACAGCGCCGGCCAGGACCGCACCGGCCGAGGGCGACAAGTATGTGTACTGGGGGAGCGAGCCCACGAGCCTGGTCCAGCCGAGCTGCAGCAGCATCGCCGCGCCGGCAAGCATTACAAGCAGGCCGATGAGGAGAGCCGCGTACATGTACCAGCGGCGCAGTGTGGAGGACGCGCCCTCCTCCCCCGCGGCTGCGCGGTCGGTCGACGCGACACGGAAATGAAATGCGAAGACTGCGACCAGGACGAAGGCTGCCCATCCCAGTTGCGAAGTGGTCAGCGCGTTGAATGGCTGCAAATCCATGACCGGCTGCAGCAGCTGGCCCAGCACAAAGGCGAGCACGAGCATCGCGGCGACCGACGTGACGAAACATGCCCAGTAGAGGTAGAGGCGCCGCAGCGCCGAGGCGCGCTCGTACGGGTCGCGCAGAGCGAAGCGCCGCGCGAACCAGAAGTGCACGGCCCAGACCGGGAGAGCGACCACAGTCATCGCGGTGAAGCCGGCGAGCTGACCGCGGCTCGACTCGGCTGACGGGTCGTTGAAGACGAACAGCAGGATGGTGGCGCCGAGGAAAATGAGACCGGTTGTAAGCAACGCCAGCGCGGCGGCGCTTACCAGGTAGAGGTAGAGCCGCCTCAAAATCACAGGCGAAACCGTACTACCATGCGCGCGTGATCTCTCAAGAACTGCTCGAAATCCTGGCGTGCCCGAAATGCCACACCAAGGTGGAGCTCAAGGAGCCCGACCAGCTGCGCTGCCCGTCGTGCCGTGTGCTCTACCCAATCGTCGACGGCATCCCGGTGATGCTCATCGAAGAGGGGAAACCCGAGAAAGAGTAGCGGGACCCGGATTCCGCACGTCTGACGCCACGCGTGCGCTTCGGGTGACTGAATTCCGCACGTCTGACGCCAGCGATGCGTTTCGCCAGCGCCTGCGAGCCCTATATCACGCCGCGCACTGATAGTGGCTTGTGTCTTTGGTTGACGGGTTGGCCTGCGCGTCCCGTATGTCCGACGCCATCTCCTCGTTGGTGAGCGCGTAGGCCTGGTTCGGATCGCTGGCCGAGGTCGCGAAAACCATCCCCAGCACGCGACCCTGCAGGTCGACCAGCGGACCGCCCGAGTTGCCCGGACGGACGCTCGCCTGCAGGACGAGGATCTGCCGCGTCACGAGGCTCTCGTTGTAGATGTCCCGCCCTTCGGCGGACACCGATCCGTCGACCACGGCGGGGACGATCTTCTCCGCCTGCCCGCCCGGAAAGCCGATGACCGCCCCCTCGGTGCCGCGCTGCGCTGATCCGAAAGCAAGGCCTTGCGCCGAGAAGCCCGGCGCATAGAGCACGGCGACGTCGCGCTCCGGGTCGAAGTAGACGACCTCGGCTCGCAGCGTCGTCCCGTCGGGTTTCTGGATCGTGTGCGACGACGTGCCGGAAACGACGTGTGCGTTGGTCACGACATAGCCATGGCCGAGGGGGATGCCGCTTCCGGTCACGATGCCTCCGCATCCCAGGCTCGACACCTTGACCACCTCTTGCGCCGCGTGATTGACGCCGGGCGTGTCGACCGACGCGGGGACGGGCAGCGCGGTTGGAAGAGTCGGTTCGAGACCGGCGAAGACCGGTGGGAACTGCACGCCGGCCAGGACCTGCTCCACGCTCGCGAGAAAGGGAGGCGGACGGGGCGCGATCGAGTCGAGGCCGCGCAGGAGCGTGGACCGCTGGATCTGTTGTGCGATGTCGGGGCTCGGCCCGCGCGAAAAGCTCAGACCGAGGAACCAGCACATTAACAGCACCGCAAACGCGGAGAGCGCCGCGCCCGCGACGGAGTCGGTCGAGGTGTGGATGCCGGTGCGGAGGATGTTTCGCCGGATCGGCTCGCCGACGGCGAAACCGATGCTCGATCCGAGGCTGCCGCCGATGACCAGGACCAGCACGGCGCCAAGCGGCCGCGCCGTGGCATTGCTGACCTGCAGGTAATCGAGCACGTACCTGGCGGACGCCGCACCCAGCATGACGCCGACGAGCAAGCCGACGTATTGAGTCAGCGAGAGCCAGAATCCACGCCTGTACCCGTTCGCGAGCCCGACCAGCGTGGCGACGAGGATCACGACATCGATGAGGTTGATCACAGGCAACTGGTAACACCCTACCGACCCCGACCGCCCGAACGTCGTGGCTTGGCGATAATTGGGGCCGTGGTTTTCCTTGTCGGTGAATGGGTGCCCGCGTGGCTGTGGATGAGCCTCGCATTATTGGTCGCGGCCCTTGGTGTGGTCGGCCTGGGTTGGTGGGTGCTGCGCGGCGACGCGCGCAACCGCGCGGCTGAAGAGGCGCCGGCAGCCGAGGGCACCGAACACCACTGAGCAGCTGGGCGGATTTTTCAGCCGCCGCGCCTGAGCTGGCCGAGTTCGGGCAGGATCGGATCGAAGCGACCCGACTGGTTCTGCTCGGCACTCTTCGCTCCGACGGTTGGCCGCGGATCAGCCCGTGCGAGGCCTACATCGTGGACGGCGAACTCCTGCTCGGCATGATGTGGCAGTCGAAAAAAGCCCTCGACCTGGAGCGCAATCCCCGGATCACGGTGGCGACGGTGCAGGCCGACCGTGAGCCCAAATACGGTGACCTGAAGCTGTACGGATTCGCGGTCGACGTTCCAGACGCCGCTCGCCGGCAGGCGTACGCCGACACCCTGTTCTCCACGATCAAGTGGCGGCCGACCGAACCTTATCACCTGTTCTCGGTCGACATCGCCCGCGCCGGCTACATCAGCTTCGGCAAGAACCAGAAGCTCCTGCGCTGGTCGCGGGAAACGGGGATCGAGGTCTTGCGGCATCCCGATGCCGCGAAGGACGAAACCTAGACCGGAACCGGCTCCGGTTCGTCGACGAGCTCGCCCGATTCACGCAGGTCACGCAGGGGCATGAAGCTGCGGACCGGCGGGACGCGCTCGAAGTTGTAAGGCGGCGGCGGAGAGGTCGTCGCCCACTCGAGGGTGTTGGCCTTCCACGGGTCGTTGCCGGCGATCTCGCCATTGGCCCAGCTGCGCACGATGTTGATCATCAGGAGCAGCACGGAGAAGGCGATCAGGAAAGACGAGAGGGTGATGATCAGGTTCGTCGCCGCCCATGATTCGTTGGCGTAGGTGGCGATGCGGCGCGGCATGCCCTCGAGTCCGAGCGTGTGCATGATGAGGAAGGTGCCGTTGAAGCCGATGAACAACGTCCAGAAGTTCCACTCGCCGAGCTTTTTGTCAAGCAGACGCCCGGTGATCTTCGGGAACCAGTAATAGATGCCCGCCATGATCGTGAACACGCTGCCGCCAAACAGCACGTAGTGGAGATGGGCCACCACGTAGTACGACTGGTGCAGCTGCGTGTCGACCGGGACTGAGGCGAGGTAGATTCCCGTGAGACCTCCGATGAGGAAGGTGGCCAGGAAGCCGAAGACGAACTTCATCGGCACCGTGAATTCGATCGAGCCCCACCACGCGGTTGCGATCCAGTTGAAGAACTTGATCCCCGTGGGCACCGCGATGAGCATAGTCATCAACATGAAGAAGCCTTCGACCCACGTGTTCATGCCGACGGTGAACATGTGGTGCGCCCACACGGTCATCGACAGGAAGACGATGCCGAACAGCGCGGCGACCATCGACATGTAGCCGAAGATCGGCTTGCGCGCGAAGACCGGCATGATCTCGGAGATCATGCCGAACCCGGGCAGAATCATGATGTAGACCTCGGGGTGGCCGAAGAACCAGAAGAGGTGCTGGTAGAGGACCGGCCGTCCGGCTGTCGTGAAGAACTGAGTGCCGAGCTGGCGGTCGAACTCGAGCAGGATCATCGCCGCGGCCAGCGGCGCACCGACCACCAGGAGCAGGATCGAAGTGGAGATCTGCGCCCACACGAACAGCGGCAGGCGGGAGAACTTCATGCCGGGCGCGCGGAGGGCGACGATCGTGGTCAGGAAGTTGGTCGAGGCCATGATGCCGCTGATCGCCCAGACGATGATGCTGAGGGCCCAGAAGTCGACCCCGAGGGAGTGGCTCTGGTACGCCTTCTCCGTCAGGGGCGCGTAGGCGGTCCAGCCCGCGTTGAGCGCCCCACCGGTGAAGAATCCCGAATAGTAGAGGAGGATCGAGACCGGGACCAGCCAGAAGCCGAGCAGGTTGACCCGAGGAAAAGCCATGTCGCGGGCGCCGATCATGATCGGCACCATGTAGTTCGCGATGCCGGTCAGAAAGATCGTGACGAAGAAGAAGATCATCGTCACGCCGTGCGCGGAGATCAGCTGGTTGTAGGTCTCCGGGTCGACGACCTTGAGGTTGGGCTGGGACAGCTGCAGCCGGATCACCAGCGCGAACACGCCTCCGATCAAGAAGCTGAGGATCCCGGTAACCATGTACATGATCCCGATCAGCTTGTGATCGGTGGTCGTCAGCCACAGGCTGATCGGCTTGAAGAAGGTGTCGTCGTAAGCCTTCGGCCTCGGGAGGACAGTGGTAGCCATCCGATCCCTATCCTACTTTGCTGCCGCTTTTTGTTGGTTCATCCAGCGGTCGAAGTCGGCCTGGTCCATCGACTGCACGATGATTTGCATCGTCGAGTGGCCGACCCCGCACAGCTCGGCGCACTCGCCTCGCCACGTCCCGACCTGGTCGATCTTCAACCACGAGAAGTTGTCGTACCCGGGAACCGCATCGGTCTTGCCGGAGATGGCGGGCACCCACCATGAATGGATGACGTCGTTGCCGCGGAAGCGAAGCTTGACCAGGGTGTGAGTCGGGACGACGAAGGGAGTCACGTCGCCGGCCAGCGTGCCCTCCTGGTGGACCACGACGCCGTTCTGGTAGTCATAGTCCCAGCCAAACTGGTGCCCGCTGATGGTCACGTCCATCTGCTCGTTGCTGATCGGCTGGAAGTCCTTTTGCAGCTCGGCGAAGCTGTAGCCCGCGATCGCGAGGACGATCAGCAGCGGGATGGCCGTCCACACGATCTCGAGCCTCGTGTTGCCGTGAAGCTGCGGCGGCACGTAGCCCTCGGGCTGTGCTGAGCGCCGGTAGCGGATCACCACCCACAGCAGCGCCAGCTCGACCCCAAGGAAGATGATGATCGCGGGGATCGAGATACCGAGGTAGGTGTTGTAGATGTCCTGCCCGTTCGGCGAGACGGGGTTGGGAAAGATCGGGTGCAGGCCGCCGATGTCGCACGAGCTGAGGGCGACGGCGAGCGCCACGAGACCGGCACATGTGATGAGCGCGCGAATGACGCGACTGGTCACTTCCGAAAGTATATCGGCGGCCCGATTCGCAACCGGGCGACCGGATAGAATCCAGAGGCGATTGTGGCCGTAGCCCGAAAGCCTCGATACGTCGACGTATCTAATCCCAGCCTGTCCGTCGATTGTCCCCGCTGCGGGCTGCGGACGGCACGCTTCGTCGACCACTGTCGCAACTGCGGCTACAAGCTCTGGCCGTCGAGCGAGGTGGCGTCCGCCGCCTTCCAGGCCTGGCGCGACGCCGACCCTTCTCGCGCCGTCGCGTCGCGTTTCGACCTCGAACTGCCGCTTCCGCCCGCCGACCTGACGATCGACTACGCCGCCCGCGCGCATGAGCTCGGCATCCACATCTTTCCCAACAGCAACTATCCGTTCGTCATCTGCGCCGGGGCGTTGTTCCTGGCCCTCGCCGCCATCCCGTTTCCGTCGGGCACATTTCGGATCGTGCTCGCCGTGATCGGGGGTTTGATCTTTCTCTACGGCGTAGTAGGTTGGGTCCTGGTGGAGGACGTCCGCATGTTTCCCAGCGACGCTCCTGAGTCGCACGGCGAGGTGCATCACTGATGGCCGTCGCCAGCCTGCAGCGCGAGCCGGCCCCGCAGTACCCGGCGATCAAGCCCGGGATGATGGGGATGTACATCTTCCTCGCCTCCGAGGTGATGTTCTTCGGGAGCCTGTTCGCGATGTACTTCTACCTGGTCGGCTCGCATCCGACCTGGCCGCCGATTCCGCCCACCAGCCGCCCCGAGTACTACGTGAGCTGGTGGCCGATCCCATTTGTTAACACGATCGTGCTGCTCTCCAGCGGTGTGACGTGCCACTTCGCTCTCGAGGCGCTCTCGCGTGACAACCGGACTCGGTTCTTTGTGCTGCAGATCGCGACCATCGTGCTCGGATTCGGATTTGAGGCCGGGCAACTTATTGAGTTCATAGCAGCCTTCCAGCGGCATCTCAACCTGACGTCCAACACCTTCGCCAGCGCGTTCTTCACCATGACCGGCTTCCACGGCGCGCACGTGCTCGGCGGCCTCATCCTTCTGTTGCTGATTCTTTATCGCGCTGCGCGCGGACAGTTTTCATCGCGCAACCACGTCGGCCCCGCGGCGGTGACGCTGTACTGGCACTTCGTCGACGTGGTATGGGTCTTCCTGTTCGGAATCCTCTACCTTGGAGTGACAGCCTTCAAATGAGAGCGATTGCGGTGGGATTGGCGGCGGTGGCCCTGCTTGCCGGCTGCGGTGGAGGGGGCGGCGGAAACAGCTCCGGCGCGCCTTCCGGCGCGATCCAGGTGACAATGACGGAGTTCAAGTTCGACCCTTCGAGCATCAACGCGCAGCACGGCAAGTTGATCTTCTGGCTCATCAACTCCGGCACCACGCAACATGACCTGGCGATCCGCGACAGCTCCAACAACCGCATAGCCACGAGCGAGCTCGTTTCCGCCGGCGACACGAAGGAGTTCGACGTCAGCGACATCGCGGCCGGGACCTACACGATCTTCTGCACCCAGCAAGGCCATGAGTCCTCGGGCATGAAGGGGACGCTGACGGTTACTTAGCCCCATCCCCGCCTTCGGCGGTACTTCCCCGCAAGCGGGGAAGACCATCTACTTACTGGGGGAGGGGGACGGCGAGGGGGAGGGAGATGGGCTCGGCGATGGGCTCGGCCCCGGCTTGAGGCTGATCAGCTCGACCTCGAAGATCAACACCGCGTTCGGCGGGATGATCACCGCGCCGGTTGTCTGGTCGGTCTGGCCAGACGCCCCGTAGCCGAGGGCCGGGGGAATCCTCAAACACCGCTTGCCACCGACCTTGATCCCGACCAGGCCCTCGTCCCAGCCCCCGATGACCTGCTGCGCGCCGAGCTGGAAGGTGAAGGTCGTTCGCCCGGGCTGGCGGCTGGAGTCGAAGGGGTGGCCGTTGTCCAGCCATCCCGTGTACTGCACCTCGGCGTTCTCGCCTGACTTGGCGGCGTCGCCGGTGCCAACCTTGAGGTCGCCGACCTTCAGCCCGTCGGGGTAGGTCACCATGCTCAGGGTGTTGCAAGCGTTGAAGTCATCGGCTCCGGGGGACGGGCTCGGTCCAGTCGAAGGGCCGGGGCTTTCGTTGGCCACGGGACCCGAGCCGGCGTAGGGGTCCGGGTAGCCGCACGCCGCCGCCGCGAAGGCGGTGAGGGCGATGAGGGCTAGGAGCGCCCTCCTCACGAGCCGGTGACGTCGAGGGACTTCATCGTGTCGCCGACCTGGATCTTGTCGATGACCTCCATGCCGGACGACACCTGGCCGAACCGGTTGTACACGCCGTTCGTGGCCAGGAATGGGGCGTCGCCGATGGTGATGAAAAACTGGGACCCGCTCACGCCCGCCGCGCTGGAGGCCATTCCCACCGTGCCTCGCGGCCACTTCGACGGGTTCGATTCGTCGGGCAGCTTGTAGGCAGGCCCGCCGGTGCCGTTGCCGAGGGGATCGCCGCCCTGGACGACGAAGCCCGGCACGACGCGATGGAACGTCAGCCCCTCATAGAAGTGGTTCTGCGAGAGGTAGACGAAGTTGTTGACCGTCTGCGGCGCGACCTTCGGATCGACGAGAGCGATCACGAAGTCGCCGCGCGAGGTGTGCACGGTGACCGAGTATTTCTTGCTCGCGTCGATCATGTTGGGCGGAGGCGTGGTGCGCTGTTCCATTGCGGGCGACGCTCCACATTAAAGGATCGCGCGAGCGCAGTGCCGTTCGATGAGGGTGACTACGCTTCTACCTGTGGCCAGCTGGAAAGGCGGGGACTTTCATCTCGGCGCCGCTGTGTTTTCGAGCGATGGCCGCGAGATCGGGGAGCTAGTCCACGTCCTTGTCGATCCCGAATACAGCTTGCGAGGGATCGTGGTCAAGGAGAGCCGGGCGTTCTCCGGCCGCGGCCTGGCGCCCGGTTCGATGATGGTCGGCGACGAGTTCATCGTGCCGCGCGACGCTGTCAAATCGGTCAGGCATGAGCGCATCGACCTGGCCCTGGCGTCTGACCAGGCGCGGCGCCTGCAGCCCTACCTGTCTTACCGCGAAAAAGGCGAATCGCTCGAGGAAGAGGCGGTGGACCTGGCCGGCGTGCTCGGCACAAGTCCAGAGATTCCCAGCTGGATGGAACAGGTGGCCAACAAGCCGGCGGGCGAGCTGGAGATCGACGGCGGCGAAAACGTGATGCTCGGGCACACGGGCAGGAGGCTCGGCACGGTGAAGGACGTCCTGTTCGACGGCGGCGAGCTCGTCGGCGTGGTGCTGCGGCCGGAGGGTCTGTTCAAGAAAGAGGTGATCCTCCCGCGCCGGTTCCTCGGCCGGAGCGACGACGCGGCGCTGTTCGCGGAGCTGGACGAGTCCGACCTCGAGCACCTGACGCCCTTCGAACCCTAGGACTCCTGCCCCCGCTGAAAGCCTTCCGGGTTGCGGAGGCCGAATCCCAGGCTGCGGTCAAAGCCGATGTGCGCGGACCAGGCGAGCCCGGCCGCAACCCAGGCGTCCCCGTGCAGCAGGAACGCGGACAGGATGAGGACCGCCGGCGCCCAGAAGCGGTGCACCGCGTTGTAGAAGGGGACCGCGCGAGGATCGAGCTGGCCGCGCGCCAGACCGGGGCGCGAACCGAAAAACAGGGTGATGTCCGGCGCGATCGCGAACACCACGGGCTGCCACCAGCTCGCGTGCTGCGTGACGACCACCGCAATGGCCAGACCCGCGGTCGCGAAGCCCAGGGCTCCGTAGGCCACTCGTTTGGCTGTCATCGCGTGGGCTCGCGCGCCCCGGTGGCCAGCACACCCGCCAGCACCAGGGACAGGGCGGCGATGACAAAGAGCGCGGCCGGCACGCTGGACGTTGCCGCGACGGTGCCCGCTATGAGCGGGCCGAGGAAAAAGCCGAAAGCCACCGAGCTCGCGTTCAGGCCGAAGATCGTGCTTTGCGCCTCCACCGGTGCTTCAAGTCCGATCATGCTCGCAGTCGCCGGGATCACGACGCCGCTGAACAGCCCGTTCAACCCGATCGCCGCGACGACTAGGGCCGGCCAGGGGGCGACGCCGATCAGCGCCACCGCAACCGCCACGAGCAGTGACGCGGCGGCCGCGGTGCGGACGTAGCCGAGCCGCTTCGTCACTCGCGTGTAGCCAACGGCCGCGGCGCTGCTCGCCAGCCCGGCCAGGCCGAATCCAAGTCCGCTCACAGCTGCCACACCGGTCGTGAGCATCTCGATCAGCCGGAGCACGACCAGCTGCTGCGTCGCCGAGTTGCAAACATTGATCAGTCCCTGCGAGCCGATGAGCACCGCCAGCGCGCGCCTCAGCCCCGGCCGCTGGTTGATCATCGCCAGGGTGCCGAGCCGCGCACCCGAGCGCCTCGTCATCGGGCTCTCTCGCACTATCCAGAGGACGGGGACGAGCGAGAGCAGGAGCAGGATTCCGCCGCCGAGGAACACCAACCGCAAACCAAAGAGGCTGCCTGCCAATCCACCGACGACCGGTCCGATCGCGCCACCGAGAGCGACCGCCGACGTCACCACCCCAAGCGCCCAGCCCACCCTGGAGCGCGGCGTCTCAGCCGCGACAAGGGCTGTTGCGGCGGCCACGGTGCCGCTGGTCGCGCCCTGTAGGAATCGCAAGATGACCAGCTCGGTCGGGTTCTGCGCGAAGTAGATCAAGCCGACCGTCAGCGCCCCGCCGACCATCGACCGAATAAGCATCGGTTTGCGGCCGAACCGGTCGCCCAGCACACCCCAGATCGGGCTCGCCACGGCCATCGAGAGACCAGACGCGCTCGCCGAGGCAGCGGTCCACAGGTCGAGGTCGCGACCCGGGTGCACGCCGAGGTCGTGCGAGATGAAGATCGAAAGGAACGGGAACGCGAAACTGAAGCCGAAGATCGCAGTGAACTCGGCGAACCACAGGGCGGCGAGGTTGCGCCGCCAGTTGATGCCTCCAGGGTTGAGCGGAGGCGTCGTCGCCCGCGGGTCAGAAGTCGCCAGCGCTAGTGGCCAAGAATTGCAACGATCCGGTCTGGCGTGATCGGAAGGTGGTCGATCACCGCGTCGGGTTGGCGCTTGCGGAGCGCGTCCTCAACTGCGTTGGAGATCGCGGCGGGCACCGGGATCGTGCCGCTTTCGCCCGCACCCTTGAAACCTTCGGGATTGGCGTCCGTTGGGGTCTCGATGTGCACCAGCTCCGGCACGACGCCGACCTCACCCGCGCTGACGATCGTGTAATCGACAAAGGTGGCGGTGCGGTAATTGCCGTCGGGGTCGTAGATCGCCGCCTCGAACAGCGCGTAGCCCAATCCGTGCGCGTAGCCGCCGTGCATCTGTCCCTCGATCATCAGCTCGTTGATCGGCTTGCCGGTGTCGTGCGCGATGACGTAGCGCAACACCTCGACCTGGCCGGTGTCGGGATCGACCGCCACGATCGCGGCGTGGCAGCCGCTCGAGTAGGCGGTGCCTCGTTTGGGGTCGAACTTCTCGAGCACCTCGAGCCCGTCGTCAGGCACGACGTCTGTTGCAGGGATGCGCTTTGCGGGAGCGCCGCGCACGCTGATGACCCCGTCTTCGAGCAAAAGGTCCGCTGCGTCGGCCTCGAGGACCTCACCCGCGCGCTCCAGCAGCTGCCTGCGCAGCGACGCGGCGGCTTTGGAGGTCGCGTTGCCGACCTGGATCGCGCTGCGGCTGCCGGCGGTGAGCAGCGCAAACGGAACATGACTGGTGTCCCCGACCGTGACGGAGATCTTCTCGAACGGCCAACCGAGGCGGTCAGCCGCCACCTGCGCGGCCATCGTCTGATGGCCCTGTCCCTGCGGAGTCGAGCCCACGAACAGCTCGGCCGAGCCGTCTTTGTTGACCCGCAGGCGCGCCGGCTCGCCCCGGCCGAACCCGGTCGACTCGACGCAGCACGCGATCCCCATCCCGATCAGCCGGCCGTCCGGCGATCCGTCGCCTGAAACATCGCCCAGCTTCTGCATCGCCATGTCGAGCAGGCGCGGATAGTCGCCGCTGTCGTAGACGAGGCCATGCCGTCCGGCCGGATAGCCGGTGGTGAACGGAATCTGCTCCGGCTGAACGAGGTTGCGGCGACGGAGCTCGGCGGGCTGAATGTCGAGGGCGAGCGCGAGACGATCCATCACCCGCTCCATCGCGTAGTTGCCGAGCGGACGTCCGCCGCCGCGGATAAAACCGCTCGGCACGGTGTTCGTGTAGACGAGCTGCGACTCGATGTCCATAGCCGGCAGGACGTAGGCGGAGAGCATGTGCGAGACGATGATGTCCGGCTGGCCTGCGCCCGACGCCGCGTAAGCGCCGAGGTCGTGCACCAGCTTTCCGCGCAGGCCGCGCAGCTTGCCGTCCCTGTCCGCGGCGACCTCGACTTCGATGACGGACCCGTGCGCCTGCGCCGTCGTGGCGCCGTCTTCGCTGCGCGAGGCGACCCACCGGGCAGGTCGCTTGAGCCTCCATGCAACGAGCGCGGTCAGCACCTCCTCCGCGAAAGGACTGCCCTTGGCGCCGAACCCGCCGCCGACGTCCTCGGCGAGCACGCGCACGCTCTCTTCTTCAAGGCCGAGCGTCCCGGTGATCGCCTCGCGCACACCGAACACGTTCTGGGTCGAGGTCCAGACCTTGAGGCCTTCAGCATCCGGCGCGGCCGTGACTGCGCGCGGCTCCATCGCGGCGCCCGCGACGCGCGACGTCGTCAGACGAATCTTGGCGGTGACGCTGTCAGCCGCAAAAGCGGCCTTGATGTCGCCGTAATTTGTGGACGCCTTGCGGGCCACGTTGGTTTTCATGTCGTGGTGCACGACCGGCGCATTGGTCGCGATCGCCGACATCACATCGCCGACGCCGGGCAGTGGATCGAGCTCGGCCGCCACCTGCTCGGCCGCGTCCTGCCCCTGGTACAGGCTCTTGGCGACCACCAGCGCGAACGCCTCGCCGACGTAGTTGACCTCGTCGCGGTTCAGGATCGGGCGCCCTCGACTCTCCATCCCCTCCGGCCCCCAATCGCTCAGCCCCGCGGAGACTTCGGGCACATCATCGGCCGTCCAGATGGCGAGGACGCCCGGCATCGACCTCGCGGCGGCGGCATCGATGGCGCGGATCCGCGCGTGAGGAAGGACGGAGCGGCAGAACACGACGTGAACGAGTCCGTCGAGCTTGATGTCTCCCGCGAAGCGACCCCGGCCGGTGATGAGTCGCTCGTCCTCGACGCGGCGCATGCGCCGGCCGATGTAGGGAGCCATCGCTCCTACAATAAGTCGTCCACTTGGTTCGTTCCGCCGCGGGCGGCTAGCTCAGCTGGAAGAGCGCCAGCTTGACATGCTGGAGGTCGGGGGTTCGAAACCCTCGCCGCCCACCATCGGTTAGCGAGTTGATCGGGTCGGCAATAATCGCTGGTGCGCGGCCCGTTCGTCTAGTGGACTAGGACGCCGGCCTTTCAAGCCGGAGATCAGGGGTTCGAAGCCCCTACGGGCCACCACTTTCACGTGAAAGCGGGCGTAGCACAATGGTAGTGCGCCAGCCTTCCAAGCTGGTTACGTGGGTTCGATTCCCATCGCCCGCTCCACTTGAAGAAGAGAGGGCGGCCCCAAGAGCCGCCCTCGTTCACGAGTCAGTCGATGTTTTGTATCTCCCCGAACAGGCCGTGCGACTCATCGAAGATCCCAGCGGAGAAGAACAGAGTGTCGACGGCGCCGCCGTTGCCGCCGTTGCCGAAGCGCAGGCCCCACAGTCCATCGTTCTGAATCGGCGCCTTGCCTTCGCTCTTCAGCTGGCCGCGAAACGCTCCATCGGGAGTAAAGGCGTTGATAAGGCCATCGCCGAAGTTCCCGACCAGGATGTCGTTGTGAAAGTTGCCGAACGTCGACGGCGCGGCCGCCAGGCCCCAGGGTGAGTTGAGGTTTCCTCGCGTCGCGAAGCGGCGCACCAGGGCTCCGCTCGTGGTGTAGACGTCGACGAATCCGTTGCCCGGACCCTTGACATCGTCGTGCTTCTCCGCGTTCTGCTTCGCGTAAGTGACGAAGATCTGGCCACCGATGTTCTGGATCCCGAAAGGCGCAAACCCGGAAGGCAGCGATGGGTCGGTGAACGCGCCGTCCGACGCCACCTGGTGAAACTGCGCGTTGAACACGTCGACCGTGCCGAACCTGAAGTTGGCCGCGTACAGAAAGTGGTTCGAGCCTACCGATCCGTTGGTCAGACCCTTGTAAACCGCCCCGACGTCGCCGGCGGTATCGCGCGCGCCGGAGTTGTCGATTGCGATGATCGCGCTAGTGACAGCCAGGTTCGGGTTCCATCCCAGCAACGTCCCGTCCTCTGTGGCAAAGAGGAAGAAGCTCTTGCCGGTGTTCCCGTTAAGCGTGACGGGGAAGTCGCCTGTGGGGTTGAACACGGTGCCGGTGGGGGTGCCACCAGGTCCGCCATCGGGCGCTGGAATCTCGACTGTGAGGCCCAGCTTCTGGCCGGCGCCGTTGTAGAGCGTCGAAACGCCGGCGTTATTGTCGGAAACCCAGATCGGGCTCGTGGCACTCGAGGACAGGCCCCACGGGTTGACAAGGTCCTTGTCGAAGACCTGGGCCAGCCCGCGGATGTCGGAAACGAGGTTGGTCTGGCGGAAGGAACCTCGCGCGATTCCGGCCTGAGCAGGGAGGGCCTGCAGCGCGAGGGCAACGACCGCCACAAGTACAAACGAGACGCGAAAGACCGAATGCCTTTGTTCCATGCGCAGTTCCCCCGAACCAGCTGGACGGCGTCGTTACTAATTACTGGCGCCAGTTACAGCATGCTTGGCTGATGGAGGTCCCGCGCCCGCCGGCGATCGGCCATCAGTCCGTGGTGAAACAGCTGCGGTCGGTGCTCTTCAGCGAGGTCATCCTCGCCGCGGCCAGCGTGCGGCCCAAGGGATACATGAAAGTCGCCCTCGCTCCGCTGCTCGGCTGGTGGGCCCCGTACTTCGCTCGGCACGCCACCGATCCGCTGCCGTCGACCATCCTCTACCTGGCGGTGACGCCGGTCGACATCCGGCTCTTCTCGAAACCAGGCCTGTCCGACCCCTTCGAGATCGGACGCTGGAAGAGGGGCTCCTACAGGGCTTCAGTGAATGAGTCAGGTCTCAGCCTGAAGATCGACCTCGAGCTGGAGAGGCTTGGCCGGGTCCGAGTCCTGGCGCGAAAGGATGTCAGGCCGGTGGTCGACCTGGTCGTACAAGGCGCGGCTGGGCCACCGATTTAGCCGCGCGATATTCAGCCCCTGCGTCGGCGAGCGCCCTGAACAGCCGTCGAGTCCACTCGTGCTGCCCGGCCAGCTCTTCGGGATGGCACTGGATTCCCACCACGAATCGATGGCCGACGAGCTCGACTCCTTCGGTCAACCCGTCGTCCGAGGTGGCGGTCGCACGCAAGCCGGCGCCGAGGTCGCGGATCGCCTGGTGATGCAGGCTGTTGACGCGAACGTGCGTGACGCCCATGGCGCGGGCGAGCAGGCTCTCCGGCTCGATTTCAAGCCCATGCACCAGCGAATCCCGGGGCTCGCGATCGTGCGCGATTCGAGTGACGCCTTCGACTTGCAGGTCCTGCCACAACGTCCCCCCGCAAGCCACGTTGAGCACCTGGATGCCGCGACATATGGCCAGGACCGGCATGTCATCCGCGATCGCCCACCGCAACAGCGTGAGCTCCGCCTCGTCGAGCTCCGGCATCGTGTAGAGGCCGCAGTCGTCGCGGGCGACCGCTCCGTAGCGACGCGGCTCGACGTCGGCCCCGCCTGGCAGGACCAGCGCGTCGAGCAGCTCGTAGTGGAAGCGAAGACGAGAGACGTCGCGGAGAATCGGTATGGGCACGATCTCGCAGCCGGCGACCTCGAGCGCGTCGAAGTAGGTGCGGTTCAGGGCCAGCTTTAGCGGAATGTCGCCGGTGGTGAATGGTCGCAGCGGGATGCCGGCTACGGTCACGATTTCGCCGCCAGGGCCCGGACGGCGGCGCGCCTCTGTTCCACCAGAGGCAGTCGAGCCCGCGCGCTTGCCAGGCGCTCCCTGGTCACCTCACCGACGGCCAGGCCTTCCGCCTCGCCCAGCCCGGCCTCGACGACCCCCAGCGGGTCGACGATCATGCTGCGCCCGCAGTAGCCGGCTCCCGTCATTCCCGCGCCGGCGACGTACATCGTGTTCTCGATCGCCCGCGCGCGGACCATCACGGTCCAGTGCTCCTCCTTGAGCGGCCCCGCGACCCACGCCGCGGGAACCACGAGGACTTCGGCGCCGCGGTCCGCGGCGTCCTGGATGAAGGCCGGAAAGCGCAGCTCGTAACACACCACCACGGCTGTCTTGAAGCCGTCGACGTCGATCACGGGAACGTCCTCGGTGCCCGGGCGAAAACGCTCCGACTCCCGCTCTCCGAAAGCGTCATACAGGTGCCTCTTCCGGTGGACGGCGGCAAGCCCGCGGCGCTTATCGACAACGACCGCCGTGTTGCTGACGCGGTGATCGCCTGGGATCGCCTCGAACATCCCGGCGACCAGGACGAGGTCGAGGCGCGAGGCGAGCTTGCTCAGCTGGGAGACGAATGGACCGTCGAGTGGCTCTGCAAATGGACTGAGGTCGTCCTTCAGCTCGCCGAAGGTGTGCATCGCCCCCTCGGGAAAGACGACCACGCGAGCCCCTGCCTGGGCGGCCTGCTCGGCGAGCGCGGATATGTGCGCCAGGTTCGCGGCTTTGTCCGCGCCTGAGGCAAACTGCGCGACCGCGATCTTCACAGCCGTTCGAAGCCTCGATAGCGCTCCCAGTCGGTGATCGACGATTCGAAAGCCGCGAGCTCGATGTCGGCCCTGTGCGTGTAGTGGTCGACGACCTCGTCTCCCAGCGCCTGGCGGGCGACCTTGCTCGCCGCAAACAGGTCACGCGCCTCGCGCATCGTGCTCGGCACGTGTGGACGCGAGCCTTCATACGCGCTTCCCTTGGTCGCAGGCTCCAGCTTCAGCTCGTTCTCGACGCCGTGCAGACCTGCTGCAACCATCGCCGCGACCGCGAGGTATGGGTTCACGTCGGCGCCCGGCAGGCGGTTCTCGATGTGCAGGCCGGCGCCGTGACCGATCACGCGCATGGCGCAGGTCCGGTTGTCGTGGCCCCAGGCCACCGCGGTGGGGGCGAACATTCCCGGCACATACCTCTTATACGAGTTGATCTGCGGCGCGAACAGGAGCGTCAGCTCGCGAAGGCAGGCGAGCTGCCCGGCCAGGAAGTGCTCGAACAGGGGCTTGTTCGACGCAAACACGTTTGAGCCGTCCGCGCCCACGAGCGAAATGTGCACGTGGCACGAGCTGCCCTCGCGCTGGTCGAACTTCGCCATGAATGTGATCGCATAGCCTTCCTGCGCGGCGATCTCCTTGGCGCCGAACTTGTAGATCGAGTGATCGTCGCAAGCGCTGAGCGCCGGGCCGTAGCGGAAGTTGATCTCGTGCTGGCCCAGGTTGCACTCGCCCTTCGAGCTCTCCACGTTCATTCCGGCGCCCTCCATCGAGGTTCGGATGCGGCGGATGAGCGGCTCGATGCTGGTGGTGTCGAGCAGCGCGTAGTCGACGCTGTAGGGAGTGGCCTTGACTAGGTTTCGATAGCCCGATTCCCAGGCCTCGCGGTACGTGCTCTTGAAAATCATGAACTCGAGCTCGGTGCCGACCTGCGCTTGCAGACCACGCTTGCCAAGGCGTTCCAGCTGTCCGCGCAGGATCTGCCTCGGCGAGACCGAGACCGGCCCGCCGTCCTCCTTCAGGGCATCGGCCAGCACCATCGCCGTGCCGCTCTGCCACGGAGTCAGGCGAAGCGTCGAGAGATCGGCCTTCAGCTGGAAGTCGCCGAATCCCCGATTCCAGCCCGCCAGCCCATAGCCCTGCTGAGGTGACATGTCGACGTCAGTCGCGAGAAGGTACTCGCACGACTCGGCGCCGTGCCCGACGGTCGACTCGAGAAAGTGGCGCGCGGTGAGCCGCTTGCCCACCAGCCTTCCCTCCATGTCGACCAGCGCGAGCACGACCGTGTCGATGGTGCGGGCATCAACCGCCCGCTCCAGGGCCTCCAGCGTCAGAGGTGCTGTCGAGGCGCCGTCGGAGCCGATCGCGCCGGTTTGGCGAACCGCGTGGACATCGGTCATGGCTGACTCACCTCAAGCACGAGCTTGCCTCGCACGCCGCCCCGTTCGAGCCGCTCATGCGCGGCGGCGGCTTCTTCCAGCGGGAACACCTGGTCAATCGTGACGCGTAGATCGCCGGAGTCGACCAGCTTGGCGATCTCTTGCAGGCCATGACCGTCAGGCTCGACCAGCGGCTCGATCACCCGCGCTCCGCGCCGCCCGCCTTCGCGCTTCACCTCTTCCTTGGCGCCGTCAGCGACCGCAAACAGCCGGCCACCGTCCCGCAGGGTGTCGAGCAGCAGCATCGTGTCGGCGCCGCCGACCAGGTCGAGCGCCACGTCGATCTCCCGCGAAGCAAGCGCGTCGCGATCTCGACTGCTGGTGGTCGCCACGTATGCGCCGCGCGATTGCGCGATCTGCACCGCGAGGTGGCCCACGCCCCCGGAGCCGCCGTGCACCAGGACGTTCTCTCCTTTCTTTATGTTCGCGGTGTCGACCAGGCACTGCCAGGCCGTGAGTGTGGCCAGGGGCAGCGCGGCGGCGTCGATTGGCGGGATGCTCTTGGGCGCGCGGGCAAAGTGCCGAGACGGCGCCGTCACGAACTCCCCATACGCACCCGCGGCTCGAGGGAACCTGGGCATCCCGAAGACGACATCACCGACCGCAAACCGCGTGACTCCGTAGCCGATAGCCTCCACGACGCCGGCCACGTCCCAACCGACGATGAACGGCGGTGGACCCATCCACCGCGCGACGCCTTCGCCGCGGCGCGTCTTGCAGTCGACCGGATTGACGCCGGCTGCGAGGACGCGAACCAGCACTTCCGTGGAGATTGGCGACGGCCGCTCCACCTCTGTGAGGCAGAGCACGTCCGGTCCGCCGAAACGTGTCACCTGGATGGCTCGCATGGCCTGCGCGTACCTCCCCACCCGGCGGCTGCGCCGCCGACCTCCCCGGCAAGCGGGGAGGTGAACTCACGCCGTCGACATCCGGCGGCTGCGCCCCCGGCCTCCCCGGCAAGCGGGGAGGTGAACTCACGCCGTCGACACCAGGCGGCTGCGCCGCCGACCTCCCCGGCAAGCGAGGAGGTGAACTTACGCCGTGGACAGGAAGACGTTCTTCAGCTCTGTGTAGTAGTCGAGCGCGTCCGGCCCCAGCTCGCGGCCGATGCCTGATTGCTTGAAGCCTCCAAATGGAGTCGTCACCCGGACCGAGTTGTTCGAGTTGATCGAGATCGTCCCAGTCTCGAGCCCGCGGGCGACGCGCAGCGCGCGGCCGGCGTTGCTGGTCCAGATCGAGCCGGACAGTCCATAGATGGTGTCGTTGGCGATCCGGAGCGCCTCGGCCTCGTCATTGAACGGGATCACGACCGCGACCGGACCGAAGATCTCTTCGCGGGCGACGCGGTCCGAGTTGGAAACGGGCGACAGCACGGTGGGCGGGAACCAGTAACCCGGCCCGCTCGGCGCTGACCCGCGGATCGCGACCCGCGCGCCGTCGTCGAGGTAGGCGGCCACCTTCTGGCGGTGGTCGGCCGAGATCAGCGGACCCATCTCGGTCTTCTCGTCGAGTGGATCGCCGACCTTCAGCGCCTTGACCGAGGCCTCGAGCGCTTTCATGAACCGGTCGACCGCCGAGCGCTCGACCAGGATCCGAGACCGCGCGCAGCAGTCCTGGCCGGCGTTGCCGAAGGCGGCGAGCGGCGCCGACGCGGCAGCCTGCTCGAGGTCTGCGTCGGCGAACACCATGTTGACCGACTTGCCGCCCAGCTCCAGCGTCACGCGCTTGATCGACTGCGCGGCCAGCTCGCCGATCCGCCGCCCGACCTCGGTGGATCCGGTGAACGCGACCTTCGCCACATCCGGGTTCTGGACCAGCCGTTCGCCCACGACCCGACCCGCGCCGACGACGACGTTGAGCACCCCTTCGGGGACACCTGCTTCGAGTGCGATCTTGCCCAGCTCGACCGCGGTGAGCGGGGTGAGGCCCGCCGGTTTCAGGACGACCGTGTTGCCGGCAGCCAGCGCAGGTGCGACCTTCCACGACGCGATGGGGAGCGGAAAGTTCCACGGGATGATGAGGGCGACCACACCCAGTGGCTCGCGAAACGTCATGTCGACGCCGCCCGCGACCGGGATCGTCTTGCCCACCAGACGCTCAGGCGCGCCGGCGTAGTAGTTGAAAACGTCGATGACCATGCCGACCTCGCCGCGCGCGTCGCTGATCGGCTTGCCGACGTTGCGGGCCTCGAGCTGCGCCAGCTCCTCGCGATGCTTGTCGATCGCCGCGGCGATGCGCCGCATGAGGTTGGCGCGGTCTTTCGGAGTGACAGCCTTCCAGGCGGGGTAGGCGGCTTTGGCTTTGGCGACCGCTCGGTCCGCGTCCTCGACGCTTGCTTCCCTCAGCTCGGCGAGGACTTTTTCGGTCGCCGGCTCAATGACCCTGACGGTGCCGGTGTGAATTGCCATGCTCCCCTCCCGTCGAACAGACTTGGACCAGCCCCTCCGTCGACTTCGTCGACACCTCCCCATGAATGGGGAGGAAGGCTCCCGGCAAATGGGCCTGTACGAGGTCCATTGCAATGATACTATCGGCCTGGTTCGAGTCCTTATCGCCTGAGTAGGGGAGGGCGGTTGTGGCGGGAGCTCGTGACACAGTCGTCATCGCGCAGTCGACGCACGTCCTGCCGCTGGAATTCAACCGCCGCTACCCGGTCCTGATGCGTGGGGAGGGCGTCTGGATCGAGGACGCGTCGGGCAGGCGATACCTCGACGCCATGAGCGGCGGCTCGATGGCGGCCACCCTGGGCCACGGGCGAAAAGACATCATCGCCGCGGCGAGAGCCCAGGCCGAAAAGCTCTCCTATGTCCACAACGAGAGACTCACCAACCCTCCGCAGGAACATCTGGCCAGGGAGCTGGTCGGGGTCGCGCCGAAGGGCTTCACGCGCGTCCGTTTCGTGACCGGCGGCGCAGAAGCGAACGAGATGGCGATCCAGATCGCCCGGCGGTATCACGTCGACCGAGAAGAGCACAAGCGCTGGCAGGTGATCTCGCCGGCCCAGGCCTATCACGGCCCGACCATGGCGACCCTCGCGCTGACCGGCAGGCCCGGGTTGAAGCGGCCGTTCGAGGTCTACATGTCGAACCACCTGCACATTCCGCCGAGCACGTGGCGGTTTGACCCGACGGGCGAGCAGGCCCTGCAGGCGCTGGATCGCGCGCTCGAGGCGGCGGGGCCTGAAACGGTGTCGGCCTATTTCTGCGAGCCCATCAGCGCCGCAGCGCTGCCTGCGTACTCGCCGCCGAGGAAATTCTGGGAGGGCCTCGCCGAGAGGCGCGAGCGCCACGGATTCCTGATCTGTTTCGACGAGATCGTGACGGGCGTGGGGAGGACCGGCCACTGGTTTGCGGCCGAGAGCCTTCCGATCCTGCCCGACATAATCGCCACCGCCAAGGGACTGGGCGCGGGCTACACGGCCATCGGCGCCGTGCTTTGTCGCGACCACGTGTACGACGCTTTCGCGCGAGGCTCGCGGAAGTTCACGCTCGGACACACGTGGGATGGCGCGCCGCTGTCGTGCGCCGTCGGGCTGGCGGTCGTCGACGTGCTGAAGAAGGAAGGCCTCGTCGAGAGGGTGCGCAAGCGCGGTCCGCGGCTGCGCGACGAGCTGGCCGCGGCGCTGAAGGACGTCCCGTTCGTGCACGAGGTGCGCGGCCACGGCTATCTGCTGGGCATCGAGTACGTCGACCCACGCGACGGCAAATCCTTCCTGCCGCCGGAGCTTCGGACCGCGGGTCGTGTGGACGACGTTGCGTTCGAACACGGCCTCATCACCTACTCCACGATGCCCACGCGCGATGGGTTTGCCGGCGACCAGACGCTGTTCGCCCCGCCCTTCACCAGCACCGATGACGAGCTCGCGGAGATGGTGGCTCGCTACGCCGCCACCTTGAAACGGGTGGGGAGCGAGCTCGAGAGCAAGCT